>Ga0180434_10001171_pt1 | contig 38121 bp, 33 predicted proteins | sample SS_ome_7_FD_132453 | JGI IMG/M metagenome (GOLD analysis project Ga0180434, IMG submission 132453) | Hypersaline lake sediment archaeal communities from the Salton Sea, California, USA - SS_1_D_2 metaG | ecosystem: Environmental > Aquatic > Non-marine Saline and Alkaline > Hypersaline >... | reverse complement strand
ATGCTCCTGCCCATGGTGGGCCTGGCGTGTCTGTGCGTGCTTATGGGCCTGCTGGTGTTGATACCCGGTTTGAAGCAGGGAATTCTGGACCCGGCGGTCCAGGTATTAAGCGAGGGAGTCAACTATTCCGCCACGGTTATAGGAATGTAGGAATAAGGACCTGACGCTATGAGGCGACTGATTTACTTTGTTCTGGCTCTTGTCATTTGGATATTGCTGACCTGGCCGTTTGTCGACGGCGAGATTGACAGGCAAGTGGTGATTGCAGGTTTGATAGCCTCGGTATTGGTGGCGCTGCTGTTTCACGACATTCTGCCCAAGGAGCACCGCGTGTTCATCTCGCCCATGCGTGTGTTTTGGTTTCTGGTCTATATACCCGTGTTTTTCTACTACGTGCTGAAGGCGAATTTGGATGTGGTCTATCGTGCGTTGCACCCTCGCATGCCGATTAACCCCGGCATCGTGAAGATCAAGACGATTCTAAAGACGGAGTCCGGCATCACTGCGCTGGCCAATTCGATTACGCTGACCCCGGGCACGCTGACCGTGGATTTGACCGACGATGGTTTCCTCTATATTCATTGGATTAACGTGAAATCCGACGATGTCGAGCAGGCAACGCAACACATTGCCAGACGGTTCGAGTGGTTCCTGCAGAGGATTTTCGAATAAAGAGAGGTCGCTATGATACTGCTATTTTATCTCGGCTTGTTATTGTGCTGCTTCCTGTGTCTGTACCGGATTGGCCGGGGCCCCAGCGCTCCGGACCGAACCGTGGCCATTGATATTCTGGGCATCGTGATCGTTGGTTTCTGTGGTGTGCATGGGTTGGTTACCGGGAAAGACTTCTATCTCAATGTTGCCCTTGCGTGGGCGCTATTGAGTTTCATAGGTACGATTGCGTTGGCCAAATTTTTGGAGGGAAGGAGTTTTGATGAGTGACATTATCGGCTACATACTGATCATCGTGGGGATTTTATTTGATATATTCGGCTGCATAGGATTGGTGCGTTTTCCCGACGTATACAATCGTTTGCAGGCCTCGACGAAGTGCGTGACTCTGGGCACGATTTTGTTGCTGTTCGGCGTGGCCGCGGTCAGCGGTGTGGGGGCTACGGGAGCTAAGGCGATAATCTGTGGTGTATTCATACTGATTACCTCGCCGACGGCGGCCCATGCCATCGCCAAGGGCGCGTATGCCTCCGGCGTCGAACTGTGGGAAAATAGTGTCGTAGATAAATATGCAGACCAGGCCGCTAAGGAAAGCTCTTAGCGTGTCGTGGATGGTCGCGTAGTGCAATAGCAAATAACGAATTGGATATTTTCAAATATCAGGATCTCAAGGAGCTTGAAATTGCGCTTGCCGAAGTTAAGAGAATTGAAAGAAGCGGTGATTGCGGTCTCCTCGACGCTGACCTTTGGCCGGTTTACAACTCGCTTTCCGGCGAAACCTTGTGTCGTGCCGGAAAGGTATCGAGGAAAGCCGGAATTTGATCTGGATACCTGTATAGGCTGCGGTGCGTGTGTCAACGTCTGTCCGACGGAGGCGCTCACGCAGATGGATGACCTTGAAACCGATCCGCCCAAGAGGAAAATTACCCTTCGGTACGATACCTGCATTTTCTGCGGTAATTGCAGCGACAATTGCACCACCGAAACGGGCATAGCGCTTTCCAATCAGTGGGATTTAGCTACGTTGGATCGAGAAGACACCGTTGAAACCCAGGAGTATGAGCTGCAGCTTTGCGAGAAGTGTGGTGCCATTGTCGGCACGAAAAAGCATCTCATCTGGTTGTACGAAAAGCTCGGTCCGTTAGCGTATACCAATCCGTCTCTGCTGCTCGCCAAAAGCGGCGAGCTGTCCACCAAGCCGCAGGATGTTCAGCGCCCGGCGCCGCAAGAAGCTAAAGAAGTGCAGACGAGTGACTTCATGCGAATCTTGTGCCCGAAGTGCAAATGCGCGGTGAACATCCGGTTGTAAAGCCTTCCATGGGTAAGGATGACAAACTCCTCGAACGGCTCAGTGGATTGCGCGGCTCTGCGACTGTTATTGTCGGGGTCGGAAACACGCTGAAAGCCGATGACGGTGCAGGCCCCCTTGTTTGTCAGCAGCTTCAAGAAACAGGGATTGGTGTAGACGTTGTCGATGCCGGCACCGTGCCCGAAAACTACATCGGTCCGCTTGTACGAAAGGCCCCTGAGAATGTCCTGATTATTGACGCGATGGATTTTGGGGCCGAGCCCGGGACGATAGAGATATTCAGGCCCGAACGACTAAGTCAATTCATCGGCTCCACCCACGCGCTTTCCCCGCGCATATTCGCTGAGATGCTTTCTCACCACATGGAAGTTGACGTGTACTTCGTGGGGATTCAGCCCGCGCACATACGGATGGGCCAGGAATTATCTGTACAAGTCAACCGTGCCGTCCAGCGGCTCTCACATATCCTTGCCGAAATCTTCCCATTCCAGGTATAGGCTGTCAAGAAGCTCAAGCCATTTGTTTTAGCTGACGCATCGCCTTGTTGGCGTCGGCGTTGGAGTCAAAGGCCAGGTGAAAAACAGCGCGATTGCCGATGGTGGCACCGGACAGTCCTCGAAGGTTAAGACCCGCCGCGGCGAGTTGCCTGGTCAATTCGGCTCCGAAGCCGGGCTTGTTGCCGGTGGCAATACGAACGGTTTGCATGGACTCGGTTTTCTGGAAGCCCGCCGTTTTGGCCGCCCTTATCTGGGCGGGCCCTTTGATAGGCGTAACGAATACCACGCCCGTGCCCGGCTTGTCGGGAGCACGCCGGGCGATGATGAATTCCAGGTCCACACCCGCTTGTGCCAGAGCATCGAGTTTCTCGGCCAGGCCGCCCGGCCGGTCTTCCATACCGGCGGCCCATACATCTACGCGAGAGATATCCAGTTTCATGTCTCATTCTCCCACATTCAAAATGCCAACACGTTCAGTGGACAATGCAGAACCTACTCCCAGAATTTGACCGTTACTTACCGGATTGTCAACACCTAACACAGCTTAAGCCGAATATATTTTGGCGAACTGCGGCCGTCGCACTATAATGAAATCGTAGCTTCCGTTGGAAAGTTGGATACAGATAATCGCTCATGTTTGATAATAGCGAAGATAACAAAGATACTATGAGCGCAGCGAGCTTACTCTTGAAAGCATACTACGAGATCTTGTACGAGCGTCTCGATGCCAACAAGCAGCTTCTAGCTGGTAGAATTGAGGAGTTGCTTGGGCAGGAAATTGCGCAGCACGGTTTTGAAAAGATCGATGATGACAAATATGCCGCCTACCGTGATGCCTGCCTGGCTTTTGTGGATGAGAGAATCGAAATGTACAATCCTATCGGTATTCAGTATACCTTTGACCGGTCCCAATCACGACAGGCTCAGATGCTGGAGCTGCAGTTAAACTGGTATGACAGCCGGGCTGAGTTTGAGGCCTTGGTGCAAGCGGCCCGCGATAAGGCCAACACCGATATGACCGATAGAGAAATAAGACAGCTCGCCGAAGAGTTGGTCGCGCAGGCCGGCGCATTCCCCGATAGAAGCATCATTTCAGGATATGAAGCCGAACCTGCTCTGAACAAACTGCCGGACTACATAGTCGGCCGGGCGATAGAAGAAATCATCCATTCGCAGCGCTTGCCTTCATAGCAGGGCAAATTCCGAACTTCAGGTAAGGTGGGGCTCCCAACTACGGCTCGCGCCTACGCTCGTCTGGGCGGAGCCTGCCGTAGCCTGGCCGAGACGAGTGCCCCACCATCATTCTTTTTCCAATTCTGCCTTGAGATTGGCGGGCTTTGGAGATATGCTGTTGTCCCGTGGCTACGGTGGCTGTCAAGGTTCGGAAGGTAAGGGCATTTGCTTCTGAGCTTTTTAGTCGGTTTTCGTAATGCGGCATATTTAGAAAAGGAGGTTGCGTTATGAAGCGTGTAACACGCCGAAATTTCATAAAAAGCTCCCTTTCTGCAGGGGTCGGTCTAACGCTGGCCGGGCCGCTATCGCGGGTGCGAGGGGCGAATGACGACATTCGCGTGGCGGTGGCGGGCATCCACGGCCGTGGTGGCTCCCACATCAAAGAGTTCCACGAAATGGATGGTGTTCGCGTCGTAGCGTTGTGTGACGTGGATAAAAACGTTCTGGACCGGCGGGCGAAATGGTTTGCAGACCGTAATGAGAAGGTGGACAAGTACGTCGACATCCGCAAGTTGCTCGATGACAAAAGCATCGATGTGGTCTCTATTGCGACCACGAACCACTGGCATTCCTTGATGACGGTGTGGGCGTGCCAGGCGGGCAAGGACGTCTATGTGGAGAAGCCGTGCAGCCACAATGTGTTCGAAGGTCGCAAGTGCGTCGAGGCCGCGCGCAAGTACAACCGGATTGTCCAGCACGGCACGCAAAACCGCTCCAGCGGCGACTGGGCCAGGCAAGTGGCCGCCGTAAAGAGCGGCAAATACGGCAAGCTGCTGGTCTCCAAAGGCTACTGCTGCAAGCCGCGGTGGAGCATCGGCTTCAAGCCGTATCAAGACCCGCCGGACCACCTGGACTTCAATCTCTGGCTTGGCCCCGCACCCGAACAGCCCTATCACGGCAACCTCGTCCACTACAACTGGCACTGGTTCTGGGATTTCGGCAATGGTGACATGGGCAATCAAGGCGTGCACGAGATGGATAAAGCGCAGTGGGCCATCGGCAAAGGTTTGCCCAAGAGCGTGATTAGCATGGGCGGCCGCTGGGTCAACGGCCCCAACTTCAAGGACCAGGGCCAGACACCTAACATGGAACTGAGTGTATTCGATTACGGCGGGACCCTGCTGGTATTTGAGACACGCGGGCTGGTCGGTAAACATGATGAATTTCCGCGCAAAGTCGACAATGAGTTCTATCTCGAGGAGGGACTGATCAGGGATGGCAAGTTCTATCCCAGAGGCAGAGGCGAAGGCCAGTCCCTTGGTGACGTCGAGTATAGCGTGCATCCGGGAGGCAACTTCGGCAACTTTATCAATTGTGTCCGCAGCCGAAAGCAAGAGCATCTCAACGCCGACATTCTTCAAGGGCATTTTGCCAGCGCGTTGTGTCACCTGGGCAACATCTCGTATCGGCTCGGCTGCGAGGTGCCGTTCAGCGAAAAAGCCCAGGCGTTCGGCGATAACAAGGAGGTCCTTGAGAGTTTGATGACCATTCGGGCCAACACCAAGAGCATTGGTGTGCCGCTGGATAAAACGACCTATCGGCTGGGGCCCAAGCTGCGGTTCGACCCCGACACCGAGAAGTTCGTCGATAACCCGGCTGCAGATTTCCTGCTGAGTCGCCCGTACCGCGAGCCGTTCGTCGTGCCCGAAAGAGTCTGACCGGCGGCCTGTACCGTCGCGTCTGTGCAATTGATCCGGGCCCCGTTATGGGGCCCGTTGTTTTGAAATACGCTACAGTGCGTTGCGCGAAGTGTCACGGTATGGTGGTGACGCACATGAAAAAGCGTCTAATGTTTAGGATGATTTGTGCCGTTTTTTTGGAGGAGTTGTTCTTTGCCTGTTCTGCTCCGGCGATAGAGCGGCCGTTTATTCTGTGGAACCAACAGGACATCACAGGCATTCGCCAAAAGATCGAAACAAACAACTGGGCCAAACAAGCGTATGAGCGATTGGTCAAGAATCCTGACCGTCACGAGGGCAGCTTTGCCAATCTGCTACGCTATGCGGTAATGGGCGATAAGCAGGCTGGGCAGAGCGAGAAAGATGAGCTGATGCGGATGGTGCGTTCGCCGATTCCCCGAGGCGGTGCTCAATACATCAACGTGATTCGATATGATTTGCTGCACGAGCTTCTCACACCAACCGAGAAAGAACAAGTCCAAGAGTGCTTTCAGACTTACATCGAAAACGCCATCTTCAAGCGAGCGATTTTCGATCCCAACGTCTTCAACGACTCGCGCAACTACTCGCGCTACGATGCCCGCGTATACACGCGCACGAATTGGCTGCCCAACATTATCTGGCCCCGCACAGTCAGTGCGAACATGATGGCGCTTGCTTTGATGGATAAAGACCTTATCGGGAAAGTCTGGTCCGCCTATGGCTCGTGGCAATGGTATTTTGACGAGTGTCTTTGTGACACCGGCTTCTACGCAGAGGAGTTCGGCAAGATGGGCTCCACGCCGGGCGCGATGCTTCTGTACTGTCGCGGCCTGCAGCGGCTGGATCTGAATGAGCTTGGCTACGGCTACAAAGGCAAAGGCGGAGCCACCATGCGCGGGCACATCGAGAGCCTCATTCACCTGGGCTATCCGCGCGTGGATATCGGCAGTAATCGGCCGCATTATCCCATGGTGACCATCGGTGATCTCAGACAGAGCGGCTCCAGCCAGTCGTGGAATCTGCCTTCGCCGGCCTTCCAGCACAGCCTTGTCATGGGATATACCCGCGACGGCCTGGGTGGAAATGTGCGGTGGAAGGCACACGGTGCGTGGGGCGGCGTGATTCGAGGAAAGCACGCACAGTGGGATGGGTACACGGGCTTTACTCCGAAGATGCAAGTTCCGTTCTGGTTCGAGATTGCTCGCGCTCGCTGGCCGGACGTCGGCTTCGATTACTTCCTGGCCCAGATGCGCGGACCGGACCAGGACAAGTATTTTCCTTCGTTGTACTTCGGCCTTCGTCCGATTGACCCTGACAAGGCAGAAGCCCCCCCGGCTCCGTCGGCGGTTTGGTCGCAGCGAGGATTGGTCATGCTCCGGGCTGAGGAGTCGCCGGACTATTGGCGGTCACCCGCTCCGGCGGTGGCAATGCGGCTCGCTACGAATTATGCGCACAATGTCTATGATTGCTTTGCTCTGGCCGGCTTCTATGCGTTCAATCGGCCTGTGTATTTGAACCGCCAGGTCACGCCCGGTTATGCGCAAGAATGGTCGCGAAGTATTCAAAGCCATTGCGGCGTGACGGTGGACGGCGCCGAGCCTGACTTCACCGATGCGACCACGATTCGCAAGGCATTCACGGAGCCGGTCAAATTTGTCGCCGCCCGCAGCAGAGACGTTTATGCCGGAGTGGAGCTGGCCCGTGCTCTTATGCTCACGCGCGGCTATTTGCTGGATGTCACTCGGCTCATCGGCTCACAACAGCACCGGTACTACTGGCTGGTGCATACTCTTGGCGAAATTGAGTCACGGCATCCGAATCCATGGCGGCGCTCGAAACTGCCGCGGGATTTGCACCCGCTCGAAGACGTGCGGGCGTGCGACACTGAGGCGGACGGCTGGTTGGTCACCGCCCTGCAAACGTGCGCGCTGGACGACCCATCCGAAGCCAAGTTGCCGCAACAATGGTATCGGCGCGAGGTAGGTGTTCGCGTGAGCATGTTGCCGCAAGCGAACACAACCGTCTACACGGCACAGACACCTTCGATTGTCGGCAAGAAAAGGGACCAGCACGGGCGCAGGCAATACTTTGAGCAGCCCAGCGAAGTCGGAGGAGTCACAATCATCGCGGCACGTGAAGCTTCCAGCACGACCTTTGTTGCCCTGCATGAGCCGTTCGAGCACGCCCCGCCCCGCATTGTTGATTTCCGGCGCGTCGCGCAGACCGATGCTGGTCTAGCCGTAGCAGTTAGTGGCAAGCCGGACTCAGAAATCAACGACCGTTTGCTGTTGCGTTTCGGGGATGGCTACGCGGAGCCAATCACGCTTGCCAGCAGCGGCGAGACCTATACATTCGCCGATTGGGCGTATCTGCGCATCGGCAGCGACCAGATCCAAGTGTATGGTGACCTGCGGGCAGCTACGTTCGCGGTGGACGGCCGGCCAGAGCTTTTCGTCAACGGCGAAAAGCAGACGGCCTCGTTCTCCGGCGGCTATCTATCCTACCGTTGCAAACCGTAGCAAGCCGGGCGTGAAGGACCAGCGCAGATTTTTCCGGCAACGCAATGGAAATTTCAGGCCGATTCAGGTAATATACCGTCTTCGCAGCCCGGCAGCGTAGTTGGGCACAACAAAGCGAGTTGCGTGTGCTCGGCACACCGTCAGAACAAAGGCGGGCGCAGCCCGCCCCACAGAGATCAGGAGGTAGTTATGAACAAATCAATGCTGACAAATGTCGTTATGTGCCTGCTGGTTGCGGCGCTGTGCGTAGCCATTAGCTGCTACGCGCAGAAACCGCAGCGTCTTTGGGGTGTGCATGACGAGGAACGTGACCGGCCTGCGGTTATTACCCCACCCGCAGAATTTGGTCAGCCGCCGTCGGATGCGATTGTCCTTTTCGACGGACAGGACACTTCCGAATGGGCCAGTGACAAGGGCGGCCCTTTCAAGTGGAAGGTCGAAAACGGCTACATGGAGGTGGCTAAGAAAGCAGGGGGAATCCACACGAAGAAGGAATTCGGCAACTGCCAATTGCACATCGAGTGGTGGGTGCCGCCTGGCGTGGACCCCAAGATAACCGACCAGAAGCGCAGCAACAGCGGCGTGTTCCTGATGGGCAGATACGAGGTGCAGATACTTGATTCGTACACCGCGAATAACTATCGAGACAACAAGACCTACGCCGACGGCCAGGCCGCGGCCATCTATGCCCAGTATCCACCATTAGTCAATGCGTGCCGCAAGCCCGGTCAGTGGCAGAGCTACGACATTAGTTTCATCCGTCCACTATTTGATGACCAGCGCAATCTCGTCCGCCCGGCCCGCATCACCGTCTTTCACAACGGCGTGGTCGTCCACAATAACGTCGAAATCAAAGGCACTACCGCACATAAGAAGAAGTCCGAGTACAGCCCGCACGGCGAAGGGCCGATCCGATTACAGGACCACGGCAGCCCTGTGCGTTTTCGCAACATCTGGATCCGCGAGCTGCCGGAGGAGGCCTACTTGATTCGATAGTGACACGAGCGGACGGCATCACACAGGATGCGTCCGGCTGGTCCGGCTTTGTTCTCAAGGATGGCCGGCAATATTCAAAATAAGCAGGGCCTACACGAGTTCGTGTAGGCCCTGAGTTAGTCCAGGACTGCGCAGGTTCACGGCATGGCCTGTAGTTACGGCCAGAGCACTTTATCCAGCCACGCATCTGCCAAGACCGCGAAGTCCTTGAAGTCTACTGTGCCATCCACATTCAGGTCAAACGGTTCGCTGAACGGCTCGGTCCTGCCGGCCAGCCAGGCAATCTCAGCTTCTGACAAAGCCGTGTTGTAAACCCGGAGCTCGTCTATAAGGCCGTTGAAATACCAGGAGTCAGAGAAGGGCTCACGACCAATCTTGAAGGTGTCTGATGAAGTCCCAAGTATTTCTGTTGTAGCCAATTCTCGGTCCAGTTCTCCATTGACGTATGTCCTGATGTAATTGCCTTCAGAATACACACCCAAAACGTGATACCAAACACCCGGCTCCAAAGTTGTTCCACCAGGAACACTTCTATTGAGAACGGCTGCGTTTGCCGAAGTCCGAATTTCAAATTCGACCAGATTATTGTTAATTCCGAACTTATAACCGCCGGTAGTGCCATCCTGATTGCCGGCGATTTTCTGATCAGCGCCTGGTCCGACGAGTCTGATCCAGGCGGCAACCGTGACGGCGCCCGTAATATTCAGACTCGGATTCGCCCCACAGTCCACATAGTCGTCTATGCCGTCCAAGCTGATTGCCTGGCCGGTTTTACCGACTGCGTAGGTGGGGCTGCCCACTGCCAGGCCATTGTTGCCGTTGCCGGAGACGTCGTTGGTATTGCCCTCAAACGTATAGTGGGCTGCCAGAGAAGCGGTGCCGGGCTGTGTCGGTGTAACTAAGTAGCCGGTACTGAGCCACTGGTCTGTCAATACCCGAAGGTCTGCATAATCCACCACGCAGTCGCCGCTGAGCTCCGCATCCGGCTTGGCCACCGAGGGAAGACATCTGGGCTTGTACACGCGGATGTCATCGAAGTATAAAGTGCCCGTACCGCCCGTCTGCGGGGAAAGCCTGTTGCCCACACCGATATACATCTTCTTGATACCGGTCAGGTTCACGCCGGCATTGGCGAAGTCCTGCAGGTCGATATTGAACTCCTGCCAATCGCCCAATAGAACGGCACTGGAATTCTCGTGGGGCACGTCTTTTCTGGTGCCCAGACTATCCTGGAGGCCCACATACAGCGGCTCGGCAGAGTTGGTTGCATCACCGTAGAACCACAGGCTTAGGCCCTTGACCCCGTGTACGGTCCAATCCTGGGGGACAGCCCACTCGCGTTCGGCCTCCGAATACAGGGCTTTGCCGGTCGAACCATCGTTGGTGTACCTGAACGTCATCGCCTGCGCACCGCCGTGGACAACAGTTTGCTCCGTAAACGGTGAGTCGTCGTTACCTACCTGGGAGCCGGTGCCGTTGCCGGCGAATCCGGGTGGAGGCTCGTTGTAGCCGAAGCCATCGCGCCAGGTCTGCCAGACTCTGTCCGGCGTATAGTCGTTGTAGTCCTCGAAATCATCCACCAGGATGAAGTCCGCGGTGGTGAAGCTCCAAAGACTGCCTATCCATGGGCTTTCCGTCTCGAGGTTATTGACCTCATCGATGCGCCAGTAGTGGCTCGTGTTCCATTGCAGAGTTCCGGGGCTGTAGCTGACAGGATTCTGCCTGCCTCGATAGATGCCAGTCGTTGTGGTATCGGCAGTGGCCACGGCATCTGCATCGGTGCCGAAGTACACATCGTGCTGAGCGGCCTTATCGCTGGCGGCCCAGCGAAGAGTAGGCGTCTGCGTTACGTCGGTCGCCCCGTCGAATGGTCGCGGGCTGCTGGCTCTTAGCGGTGGCTGCAACGGGCCGGCGGGAATGATCTGCTCGGCCATCGTCGGCGTCGACCAGTACAACTGCTCCACGGCGTCACCACCGCTATCAAAGAACTCTAATTGCAGCGAATGGATGCCCCTTTCCAGATACATCGGCAGGGCGTAGTACTTACTGGTGACCGTAGGGGTCACCCACTGGTCGATAATCAGTTCGCCGTCGATCCATAGACGGGTGCCGTCCTGGCAGTTGACGGCAAATGTAAACGTATCGGCGATGGCGATCTCGAGGTCCGCCGTCCAGCGGGCCGACCACCCATCACCCGGGACCGGGTCGCCCGGACTCGTGTCAGCGGTCAGATTGAAGTCGACCTCCGGGTCAATCCGCGTTAGCACCGGTGTTCCGCTCACGTTTACGTTGTTGTAGTACTCGCCCTTGATGCCGCCGCCGGGCCCTGCGGTCGTGAAGCTCCAGACGTCGCCCGGGTGCACTACGCCGCCTGACGCATGCTCATCCACGACCCAGTAGTAGGTCGTATTTTCAGCAAGCGGGCCGGGGTCGAAGATTGTTGCTATCCGGTTGCTCTGGAACACGCTGGCATCACGCGCCTCGACAAGCGTTTTGTCGGTGCCGAAGTACACGTCGTGCGACTCAGCATCGGTACCGGGGTTCCACGAGAGCGTAATGGGTTGCGGCAGCCACTTGTCACCATCGCGGGGGTTGGGTGCGTATGCGGACGGCGTCGCCATGGTGAAGCTCCAGACGTCGCCCGTATGGACGGTCGTCCCGTCGGCCTCCACCTCGTCGATACGCCAGTAATATGTGTTGCCGGGCGTCACCGGCAGCGGATGATAGTACATCAACATCGTCGCTTGATTCCTCTGCCTGAAATGGGCCGCGCCCAGGTCGGGCGTCTCTGCGAAGTACACGTCGTGCCACCTCGCTGTGTCGCCTGCTTGCCACTGTAGAAGGGGCAAGAGGACACCTATCTCCCCGTTCGCCGGCGAGAGATTAATCGCTTTCAGGTCCGGTGTCAGAAATTCTATTTCCGCGATCTGCATGCTGTCGGCGCTGCCCGCATCGCGAACGGTTGGGAACAACAACTGATAATGCTTGTACGCGATATCATTGTCGAATTTGATCGGCGTCGTGTTCTTCGTAAAGCGGTCCCAAGCCGTACTGCCGGCGAAGTCCACAATGGGGCCTTCGGCGATCAAGGTGTACGGGCCGTTAATGCTCACGTTGGATCCGGACAACTCGTACTCGACGGGATCGCGGGGGGGATTATCGTTGGCCGTGGTGAAAGTCAGCCCCGTCACTACGTTCGCGCCGGCCGCGGGCGTTACGCGGATGCCCGTAGGCTGTATCTCTCCTTTGAAGTGCAGGTACTTCGTGTCTGTCCGGTCATCGATGGCCTGATGTGGTCGCTCGTTGCCCGGCCACCCGTGGTTGTTGTTCTGACTTATGCCGTCGTTCGGGACACCTTGAATGCTATCTCCTGGACCGGTGACGTCGTGCACCGCTTGCACCATACCGCTGAAAACCAACGTGGACGCCATCACAAAGAGAATTGCTGGTTTTCTCCACATGATATTCCTCCTTCTTCAAAATGGGTTAAAATGACTGACGTCTTGGCCACACACCCAAACAGGTCGGGTCCTCGGCCGACATATACAGTCTATTAGGGACCCGACCGCTCCGGACCGACTCCAAGAATGATCTCGAGCTCTCTGGACAGAATTTCATGCCTGTCGGCGTAGGCCCTGAACTGTCGCGAAGTTCCTGCCTCGCCGGTTGTTTTGGCTGCGATGCGATATATCTACGGCCAGAGCACCTCATTCAGCCACGCATCTGCCAAAACCGCAAAGTCTTCGAAGTCGACCGTGCCGTCTACATTCAGGTCAAACGGCTGACTGAAGGGCTCAGTCTTGCCGGCAAGCCACGCAACCTCTTCCGGTGACAACGGCCGGTTGTACAGGCGTATTTCGTCGAGCGCACCGTTGAAGGGATTGACGCCCTGTGCCTGGCAGCATCCAAACACAATCACAGAATCGGGGTCTGAACCGAAGCTGAAGCCCCCGGAGGCAACTTCCGCGCCGTTACGATACACCTTGACCTCGTCACCGTCGAAGGCGAAAGCTACATGCTCCCATACGCCTATCTCGCCAACACCATAGCCATATATAAACAGGCCAGGTGCACGGCCGACATTCACAGCACCATCGCTCTGAGTTGCCTCAATATGCCACATCATGTCGTCCTCAGCCCAGCCGTCTCTCTTGCCAATCAGGCCCATGTACTCACCACTGACGCCATTCCAGTTCATCCATATAGAGACTGAAAGCTGACCTGTAGCCTCAGACGGGTTCCAGGTTCCACACTCAACCCAGTCGTCGCCGGCGGCAGGAGTGAACGTCAAGCCGGTGCCGAGGCCGGCAGGCCCGTTCACAACAGTCGGACTACCCACCGCCGTGCAGTCATGGCCATTGCCGGAGGCGTCCAGAGTGTTGCCATCAAGGGGATAGTACGCTACCAGACCTACGGTGCTGGGCTGTGTCGGTGTAACCAAGTAACCTGTGCTCAGCCACGCATTGGCCAGTACCTCGAGGTCCGCGTAATCAACCACGCAATCGCCGCTGAGCTCTATATCCGGCTGGGCTTCGGACGGCACACATCTGGGTCGATACAGCCGGATGTCATCGAAGTACAATGTTCCGGTCCCGCCCATCTGCGGAGCCAGTCGATTGCCTACGCCGATATAGACGCTCTTGACGCTGGTCAGGTTCACGCCGGCATTGGCGAACTCCTGCAGGTCGATGTTGAACTCTTGCCAGGAGCCTACCAGCACCGCACTGGGATGCGGGTAGGGTACGTCCTTCCTGGTGCCTAAGCTGTCCTGCACGCCCACATATAGCCGCCCAGCCGAATTGGCTGCGTCACCATAGAACCACAGCGAAAGCCCTTTGACGCCATTTCTGGTCCAGTCCTGTGGGACCGCCCACTCGCGTTCAGCCTCCGAGTACGTGGCTTTGCCGGTGGACCCATCGTTGGTATATCTGAACGTCATCGCCTGCAGGCCACTGTGGACGATGGTTTGCTCGGTAAACGGCGGATTATCGTTACCCACCTGGGAACCGGTGCCGTTGCCAGCAAATCCCGGTGGTGGCTCACTGTAGCCAACGCCGTCGCGCCAGGTCTGCCAGATTCTGTCCGGCGTAAAGTCGTTGTAGTCCTCGAAGTCATCCACCACGATGAAGTCTGCGGTGGTGAAGCTCCAGGTGCTGCCTTTCCACGGGCTATCCGGATGCAGGTTATTGACCTCATCGATGCGCCAGTAGTAATTCGTGTTCCATTGCAGCGCTGCGGGGTTGTAGCTGGCAGGATTCTGCCTGCCTCGATAGACGCCCGTCGTTGTGGTGTCGGCTTTGGCCACGGTAGTTGCATCGGTGCCGAAGTACACATCATGCTGTGTCGCTTTGTAGCCGGCATCCCAGCGCAGGGTGGGTGTTTGCTTCACATCCACGCTTGCATCAGCCGGCCTGGGATTACTCGCTCGCAAAGGCGGTGAAAGTGCAACCGCCGGGATAATTTGTCTTTCAATACAGTCGCCCTCCCAGTAAAGCTGTGCCACCGCACCCACGCCATTTTCATAGTACTCCATACGAATAGAATGCCGCCCCACAGTCAGCTCGAGCGGATCACTCGTGTCCACGAAGGGTGAATGGTCTGTCCAATTATCAATGATCAGTTGCTCATCGAGCCAGACCCGCACGCCATCGTCCGTATTGGTACTGAAGGTGTAGGTTGCACGGACCGGTACGTCCAATTCGCCAGTCCATCTGGCTGAGAATTGCTCCTCTTGGATGCCGGGGCCTGGAGACTCTCCCTGCGGCCAAGAAAAGTCGATGGTGGGGTCTACACGCGTCAACCGAAGGTCAGAAAAGGCGGCTGCCGGGTCAGGAGGCGAGCTTCCGGACCACTGATAGTATTCTGCTTTGATGCCTGCACCGGCAGGGATCGGACCCAACGTGGTGAAGCTCCAGACCTGACCGTCATGCTTCATGTCACTTGTGTCGATTTCATCAACTCGCCAGTAGTAGGTGGTGTTTTCCGCTAAGGGTCCGGGGTCATAGCTGGTGCCGGGCAGGTTACCTTTGGAGGTATTGCCGGTGCCGTTGGCCACGGCGGTTTCATCCGTACCGAAGTACACATCGTGCGAGCTTGCATTGAAGCCGGAAGCCCACATGAGCTGCGCGTCTGTGTCCACCCATTTCATGCCGTCACAGGGGATGGGGTCGTACGCCGTTGTGGGCGGGCTGCTGAAGCTCCAGACATCGCCGGTATGAATCGTCACATCATCGACTTCGACCTCATCCACCCGCCAATAATATGTCATACTTGGCATCAGACCAGCTTGATGGTAGTACAACATCAGAGCTTTCGGATTGCGCTGCACGAGATTGGCGGGCCCCAGATCCGGCGTTGTACCAAGGTATACATCGTGCCACTGGGCGGTACTGCCGCTTTCCCACCTGAGCAGCGGCGCGACCACACCTTCGGCTCCATCAGGCGGATCGGGATTGCGAGCCTTCGCGTACGCCTCGCCGCTAATGATTTCCGCAAGACCTACGTCCATTATCATTTCAATATCTTCAGCCGCAAGAATGGTATGAAAATAGCCCACCTCGTCAATGCTTCCCGTAAAGAAGCCACCGACAAAGCCATCGTCAGACCTGGCGCCAATCACAAACGGTCTGCTCTCATCAAGCAAAACGCCTCCCGACCCGGTTGCAGCCAACTGGCCGTCATGATAGAGCTGCGATGCACTTCCGTCGTAGGTGGCAACGACGTGATGCCATTCACCGGTAGTGGTATTGGCCCTGAGACCGTGCCAGCCGGTGTCATTGAATACTTCAAGAAGGATTGTCTCTTCGCTGTCGACCATCATAACGCCCCAATTTACTGCGCCAGGATTCCCACCGCCTTTATGCGAACCCCTTGAGACGATATGGTTCCACGTTTGAGTGCTTGGGATATTGCACCAAAATGATACGGAGAAGATGTTGACATTCAGAGCCGCAGCATTGCCGCAATCAACGTGGGACGACCCACTGAACTCCAAGGCGTTGCCTAACCAACCAGCAACCCAATTGGGTGCGCCCACCAGCGTGCCATCATTGCCATTCCCGGAGGCGTCCTGAGTAGTATCACCTGTTCCCTCGTCAAGCAGCCATGCCCCAAGAATGGTTTCGGGATCAATTTGGGCATGGCTTTGTCCTGCAAACATCAAACTAACGAGAATGCAACTGATACAGATCATGGTTGAGCGTGTCATTTTGTTACCTCCATAGGTTTGTTTCAGATACACATTTCTCAATTCTTCGGGCGAAGGCACCCTGCAGAGCAGGATGTCGATTTGTATAAGCACCTACGGGACACGGCAATCCAGGGTAATGTGGTCGAACCGCCGGACATCCTTGAACAAATGTCCAGTTTCGCTAATTATCGTATCAACGTCTTGCAATTGCGAAGCATGATGCCAGCCATCGGAGTTCCATTGCCCGACGTAAAGCGCTGTGTCAGAAGCCGTAGCCATCGTGCAGATAATAGTCCTCCTTCCGTAGGATGGGACAAGATGTACATTCTCCGCAGCACAAAGCTTGCATCCGAACTCTGCACCCTATTCCTCATAGTCTCTGCGAGCGACAATATGCGCGTGCATGTTACGCTCGAGGCACAAAATCGCAGACCGGTACTTTATGATTTATACCAAATCCACGATATGTACGTCAAGAAAAAGTTAGATTTGGGCGGAATCGGGCCTGCTCTCTCCATAAGGGGGCGTCGTTCTCAGTTCGTCAAGCGTATCTCGTACTTCGTGAAGCGTATCTCGTATCTCGCTTCCCGCTTCCCGCTTCCCGGCTCCGGCCCGGTTCCCTTCTGCACTCGCTTTTCAGGCTGTTCTTAGTCTATCGCCAACAAACAGTTCTACGAGACTGTAAACAGCGAATCCGAGCACCGATGCTAAGATTGCATAGAAACGCCAGTCTCCGCTGAAAATCTCTGCCGCTTGGCCGAATCGGCTGACAAACGCCTGCCCTTGGCCTGCTAAATCCGCGGCCACGCCTCTCAAAGCACCTATCGCTGTGCCCGGAAAAGCCACCGCCACGATGATGATGGCACTTGCCAACGCAATACAAGCGGCCAACGCAAGCCGTTCCTGCAAAACCACATGGGCCAGTATTCTCTGCTGCTCGGCCTGCTTGACCCGCCGCAGCATCATGTCGGTAAACGCCGGGGGCACGGGCTCCTCGTGACGCTGCAAAGCCTGCGACAACATGTGGTCGAAATTTTCTTCGTTGAGCTTATCCGGTGGCATCAATTTCGTCCCTAAGAACTGGCGACAGTATTTGCTTTAGTTTCTCCCGTCCTCGGAATAAATAGGTCTTGACCGTGTTTTGTCTGATTCGCATAATCTCGGCGATCTCGGCAATGCTTTTTGTCTCTCTGTAGTGCAGGATGACCGCCACGGCCCACAGCCTCGGCAGGTGATTCACTGCCTGCCATACAATCTCTTGCTGCTCTCTGGACTGCGCTTGCGTGAGCGGGGCCTGCTCTTCGGTGCCGACGATTTCTTCATCCAGCTCAGTCTGTAGTTGCCGGTGTCTTTTGTTTTTGCGGAGGTAATTCACTGCCTGACGGTACGCGATACTCCACAGCCAGGTGCTTAATTCTGCCTGGCCGCCGTACCGCCTCAAGGCCTTGTACGCCGCCAGAAATGTCTCGCTGGCCACGTCCTCAGTTTCGTCCTCCCGCAGACCCATTCTTCGGCAGCACAAAAACACGGTCTCTTTGTATTTATCAATGAACTCGGCAAAAGCATTGTGGTCGCCGCTGCGAAGTTGGCGTAGCCAGTCGTCCTCTTGCCGCCATGACCTTTTTCCCAAAGAATTATCCTTCCGCTTTCTTGGTCGCAGACCGGGCCGACAAGGTTTCAAAAAAAATTCTGAAACCTATTATACACCGCCCGCGACATACTTACAAACGGCAAACGATTCTCAGAGCAGACGGAAAATCCGAAGATGAAAGGAGATAGAACAATGGACATGAACTGCTATTTGAAGCCCGCTTGGACCCGTAACGGCTGTGTCCGTACAGATTTGCCGTTGATGGTATTCCCCAAGGCAGCCCGGAGAAAAGCTTCCGCAGCCGTGCGCCCCGGGCAACTCTGCTGTGTCGGAGAGGTCTACGTCAAAACCCACAATGGCTTAGTAAGGATTAAATAGCGGGCTGACCACCGCGCAATTAGGAGAATGGAAAATGAGCAAAAATCATTGGACAATCGTAGCTGTTGGCCTTTGGTTCTGCTCGCTGTTGCTTGTCAGTAGTTGCGGCATCCGCATAGACGGTTGGCCCCAAGCTAAGTATGAAAGAACGGTCCGGCAGCAAGTCTCACTTGCTCGCGGCTCCACTGTTGTTGCTGAGACCAGCTTCGGCTCTGTTGATGTTGCCGGGGCGGACGTAACCGACTGCAATGTGATCGCTACAATTTGCGCCGGAGCCCCCACCGAAGAAGAGGCCCAGGAATTAGCCGAGCAGGTGAAAATAACGCTCGAGCCGACGGACGAAACCCTAACAGTCGGGGCCGAAAAACCGCACCTGAAGAGGAACCGTTCCATCAGCATTAGTTACAGCATAACTGTGCCCACGCAAACCGGGGCGAATTGCCGCAGCTCGTACGGCAGTTTAGACTTTGTGGCACCGCCTGACTTTGCCGGACAGGTTGAATTGAGGACGAGCTACGGCTCAATCAAGACGGCGTTACCCGTCACCGTGACCGGCGAGATCAGTAAGAAAGCAATCAAGGGAACCATCGGTCAGGGAGAAGGTAAGCTGGATTTGCAAACAAGGAGCGGCTCGATCCATCTGAAGTGACAAAGACATCCTAATCTGTGAACCCTATTGAAAGTCGAAAGGACAAAACCATGGAGAGTATCGAACGAGGCTTTGAGGTGCTGATCATACTATTGGGTCTTTCAAGCCCCATATTGGTAGTCGGGATTATTTACTACATGAAGAAGAGACTGGAGCATAAGCAGATTATGGCGGCCATCGAAAAGGGCGTTCCTGTATCGGAATTAATACCTCCCAAACCTCAACCGGCGGGGCCGCCGTGGATCAAATACGTCTCCGTCGGAATAGCGCTGCCGATCATTGCTCTTGGTTTCTTGGTACACGGCAGGATAGAGACGGTGATCGCGTTTGTTCTCTGTGGTGTGGGCGCTGGCTGGGTAGTTCGCGGTGTGCTTCACAGAAAATACCAGCTCCAAAGCCCATCGGTGAGCAAGGACAGCGCCGCTGCCGGCGAAAGCAGGCCCGGTACTCCTTCGTCTGAGACGCCGCAATAGAGCAGAGGGCGCTGTGGGCTGAAAGATCGGGTCACCGAACCGTCGACGCGCTTGCACAAATGCTGGGGTTCGGTTATGGTGGGCGTATGTGCAAGCTACCGGAGCTAAAGGGCGAGATAGTGAGGATCGGGCTGATACCGCTTATCTGCGTTTTGGCGTTCAGCGCGATGGCGCTTGGCGACGAAGGATCGGCGCAGGTCCTGATACCGCAAACTGACGGCCCGTGGTGGCAAGTGGCAGGCAGCCCAACGGACCACAAGTATGCCACCGAGAAGCAGCAGCCGGTGGACTTCGCTGTGTGGCAGGCAGCCGATGGGACATGGCAATTATGGTCGTGCATTCGCCATACGACCGCCGGCGGTAACAACGGCAATACCCGCTTCTTCTATCGCTGGGAAGGAAAGAACCTGACCGATGCGAATTGGCGACCGATGGGTATTGCGATGGAAGCTGACCCTTCCGTGGGCGAGGCGCCCGGCGGCTTGCAGGCGCCCCACGTCATCAAGGCCGGCGACACATTTCACATGTTCTACGGCGACTGGGCCAATATCTGCCGCGCTACCAGCAAAGACGGCAAAAACTTCACCCGCGTGCTTCAGAAGAACGGAAAGACGGGAATGTTCAACGAAGGCCCCGGAGAACACGCCCGCGACCCGATGATCCTGAAAGTCGGTGATCGGTATCACTGCTACTACACGGCCCACTCGATGCGATCTCCGGCTAAGAATCATCGTGGCGTGAACTACTGCCGCGTCTCGACAGATTTGCAGAACTGGGGTCCGTCAAGAATAGTCGCTGAAGGAAGCGCTTATCGCGAGGGGCCGTACTGTGCCGAGTGCCCTCACGTCGTTTATCTGCCTGAATCGAAGCACTACTATCTATTTAATACGCAAAGGTACGGGCGTCGCCAACATGCGACCGTTTTCCGTTCCGCGGACCCGCTACACTTCGGCATCAATGACAATCGTCTGGAGGTTACGACGTTACCGGTGGCGGCTCCGGAGATTATCCTGCATGATGGCCGGTATTACATCGCCTCCTTGATGCCGAGCTTGAAAGGCATTCAGGTCGCCAGGCTGAAGTGGCTTCCGAAGTCCAACTGAGCAGCGACCGCAGTGCTCCCATTCTGCAGGGTCGCGCTTATCGAGCCTCTCTCAACGTAAGTTTCAGGCCCCAGTCGGTATTGGACCTTGTTGATTCGTCCGGGAAGTTCGGCAGGGCAATTTCACCTGCGGAATTGCTACGCAAAACACCTGCGCTGATCCAATCGCCGGTGCGTGGGTCAAACCATGCCGCTTTGTATTTGCCGTTCGGCAGCGCACCGGACACGTTCGCTTTCGGGCAGTGTTTTTCAAAATATAAGAGGAAGAAATCTTTATCCGCCGTCCGGGCACAATAGGCCCATCCAATGCACGATTTGTCTTTGCCTGCCCGGTTCGGCTGAACCAAATCCACGCTGGGCACAAGGTCCTGGTATTTGCACCCCTCGGACAGAACAAAGCTCCGCAAGTGCTGCATCTGGTCCGCGGAGCGCCATTTGATGACCTCCCAGATGGGAGTCTTCGAAGCATCCTCGACTTCCCCGCTCCACAGCCCCCCGTTCCATCCGCCCGCGCCGTAGATGTGCCCGCCCAGGCCGCCGGACAGAACGCTGCCGTACATCGCCGAGCGACAATACAGCGCTGACTTCTCCGTGCCGCCCTCTGCATCCAGCATCCCGGCATAATAAGGCTCTCCGTTGATACCGGGGACCGGCGGCGATGTATGGAAAATCTCCGTAAGATAGGGATACAAATCGTGCGTCCGTCTGTTGCCGATCTGGTGGAACGTCAGCCACCTGGCTTTATCCGTATGACCGAAGTTGCGCAGCGTCGAAGGATTCGAGTTCGTACCTGCCAGCGTCCCGAACGCCGGATGCCCGTATTTGTCGATAACCTTGTTGGCCGCGTCGTTCCATTCCTCCGGCAATATCGTAGCTCCCGTCGTATCAAGATGAATCGGACTGAACAGGCAAATGTTTGCCTGATATCGACTCCATACATACTGAATATAGCGAGTATACGAACCAGGCCATTCATAATACTTCTTCCACGCCTGTCCTATGTCACGCCGAGAGACCTCGATAAATGGAACAAAGCCCTGCGAATTGAGGTGGTCGATCTTCTTATCCATATTCTGAAAATACGCAGGATTGATTCTCTCCACGTCCGGGAAGTATTTCTCATAGCCGGGCACTTTGCCGGGCAGCAGAAACGCGCGGTTGCCGTCCTCATCGTGCATGTCTTTTGCGCTTTGTGTCCCCGCCTGCTTCCACGCTGCGCGCAGTATCGTGCCATCGGCCATCTTTAGCCTTGCCGGCTTATCATCATTGGCCCAATTCGGAAATGCCGCGATCATCGCAATGCAGTTGAATCCTTGCCTCTTGCGAAACCGCACGTAATCCTTAAGGCCTGCTTTTGGACCAATGGGCCGCCGTTTATCATCGTCGTACCAGCGATACCGAAACGTCGGAACCGGCCACCACGTATCGCCCAGCAGGAAAAACGGCGTCCCGTCGGCCCATTCAAAAGCGTGCCCGTTTGTCGTGGCCTTGATCATACCCCGGCGACAGGGATTCTCTTGTTTCTGTGTCTCAGACCAGCCAATAGCAGTGAAACTTCCCGCCAAGCCGTTTAGGCCTGGATCTGCTTGACTCGACGAGCTTTTCCATTGCCACTGGCCTGGACACGTCGCCAGAATCCGCACACGGAAGGTATCGGCTCCGTCCCAGAAGCCGTAGCAGCGCTTCTGACAATTCGGCCCCTTAAGGTCGACCCAGACTTCGACGTCCTTGTAAGGATTGGCGTAAGGCTTCTGCGCTTCCAGGGTTATCTCGACCTTCTCCCACGCGTGATACGTGCCGGCAATGGCGGTGCTGAATGTCCCCAGCAAGACAACCGTAGCTGCAGAAAAAGCCCACATAGTACCCCATTTCAAAGTAGCACGACTACAAGATTGCCGCGCTCGGCTGTGCCTCGCTCGCAATGACCAGGGGCTGCCCCAAAATCTGGTCACACAGGACCACGCGGCCGGACGCATTTTAGTTTGCTCCGCGATACAAGACAAGCTACAATTTCGATGTGATAAAAAGAAGAAAGACTACTACTGTTCACGTTGGCTCGGTGAAGCTTGGCTCGCGTTTTCCTGTTGTCATCCAGTCGATGACGAAGGTGTCCACGGCTGATGTCGCGCGCTGCGTAAGGCAGATAAACCGGCTGGTCCGCGCGGGCTGCCGGCTGGTCAGGGTCGCCGTGCCTGCACGGGCCGATACCGCTGCGTTTGCGAGAATTGTCCAAAAGGTAAGCGTGCCGCTGATTGCGGATGTGCACTTTAGTCCGCAGCGGGCTATCGAGGCTATCGAAGCCGGCGCCGCCAAGATACGGTTGAATCCCGGCAATATAAAGGACCGGCGCAGCATCCATCGCATCATAGATGCGGCAAAGATGCACAACATCGCCATTCGTATCGGCGTGAACGAAGCGAGCATCAGAGACCTCAAGAAAGCGGCTGTTCCTGATGAGAAGCGCGTCGCCTTGATGGCCGCGGAGATGAAAAAGTACGTGCGCCTTTTTGAGAATCGAAAGTTTAGCCAGTTGGTTCTAAGCGCCAAGAGTAGTGATCCGATCAGGACGGTCGAAATCAACCGCCGCATCGCCGAGGCCTTTGATTACCCGATGCATCTCGGCCTTACCCACGCGGGCTTGCCGGAGGACGCGCGGACACCGTCTGCCGTCACGTTGGGCACGTTGTTGGCCGAAGGCATTGGTGACACCATCAGGGTAAGTGCAGCCGGTGACCCTGTGGCAGAGACCGGGATCGCCAAGCAGATACTCATTTCACTTGGTTTGTACGAGCGCAGGGAGCCGGAGCTGATCGTGTGCCCAACTTGTGGCCGAGCGCAGATCGACGTCGTCAAGCTGGCCCGCCGAGTCAAGAGAGCGGTGGCCGGAATTGACAAGTCACTGCGGGTAGCGGTGATGGGCTGCATCGTTAACGGGCCGGGCGAAGCGGCCGATGCCGACATCGCGGTCTGTGCCGCAAAGAACAAAGGTTATATCTACCGCCACGGCCGAAAGATAGCAACGGTGCCTGAGGCCAAGATTATTCCAGCACTTCTGGCAGAATTGCAGCGGCTCTGAGCGTGTAGAAGGGAGGCCGAATCGTGGGGGCCGGGAGCTTCTTCTTTGCCGGTGGAGGAACGGGGGGACACATCTATCCTGCCATCGCTGTGGCTGGCAAGATTCTGCAATTACAGCCTGCAGCGCGAATACATTTCTTCTGCAGCAATCGGAGCATCGATGCCCATATACTGGCGGGGACTAACTTGGAGTACACCGTATTGCCGGCCAAGAGTCCTTCGGTTTCTCCGGCCAAATTTGCTTCGTTCTGCAAGGCATTGCTACGGAGTCATCGTCTCGCAAAAAAGATTATTGCGGCAAGTGACAGCCCTGTAGTCGTCGGTGTCGGCGGTTTTGTTGCGGCGCCGGCTTGCTTTAGCGCATCTAAGCTGAAAGTGCCTCTTGTTCTTTTGAATATCGACATTGTGCCGGGCCTCGCCGGTAAGCTGATCGCTCGTTGGGCCGGCGAGATTTTTCTGCAGTTTCCGGATACGCAGTCTCATTTTGCTAAAAGCAAGGGCAAGATCAGTATCGTCGGCTGTCCCTTGCGGGACGGCTTTGAACATCCGCAGCGTGGCAAAGCGATAGAGCAATTGGGTCTTGATGAAAACAAAAAGGTGCTGCTCATCACCGGTGCTTCGAGCGGCTCGCAAAACATTAACGAAGCTGTGGTTCTGCTCCTGCAAGGGCTGGACGCTTTTGCCGACGGTTGGCAGGTCGTTCACCTAACGGGTCGGGCCAACTACGAAAAAGTCGCCGAAATGTATACCAATACGAAAATCAAGCATAAAGTCCTGGATTATTTCGATGATATGCCGGACTTGCTGGCCGCTGCGGACCTGGTGGTCGGCAGAAGCGGGGCGGTCAGCGTGGCCGAGTACGCCGCAGCGGGCGTGCCTGCCGTATGCATGCCCTATCCGTATCACAAGGACCGACACCAATATCTAAACGCCGGCAAACTTGTTGAAGCAGGAGCGGCCGTGATCGTGGATGATGTGCCGGACGCGAATGAACGGGCACAGTGGCTGTGGGAGGAGCTGCAAGATTTGATGCGCGACGACAAGAAGCGGCTGGAAATGGCACAAGCCTGCAGGAAAATTGCGAACCTGGGTGCGAGTTCTGCAGTTGCACGGCAGCTTATACAGATCGTTTCTTGACGACCCTAACAGAATGAATACGCCCTTACATTGTCATCCTGAGCGAAGCGAAGGATCTGGGTTACGAGCGAAAAACGTCTTCTACAGGCCAGATTCTTCGCTCCACTGCGCTGCGCTCAGAATGACATTGTCTCATTTCGTTAGGCGTTCTTCGATACTGTATTGTTTGTTTCTGGATGTATTGCCTGAGCCGGTGGAGAATTTGGTGCTTGACTTACATGGTTTTCCAGTGATAATCTCAGAGCCGCTGGTATTAACTTAAGGAGTTCGAACGATGTGTCAGTCATGTGGATGTTCACCCTGCGAGACATGTGGTCGGCCGATAGAGGACGGAGTCTGCTCGGGCTGCGGCCAGCCGTCGGATGAGTGCACGTGTGAGCCGGAGGAGTAACGCGGCCACGTAGCTATCGGGCAGGGACGTTTTCAATCGGTTGTTCACAGATGCCGCTACTGTGCGCCGGTTCAATGGCGTGCCGCTGTGTCCGTGGGGGGGGCTTTTTTCATCAACGCTTCCAGAAAGGATCTTGCATGGCAACGAGAGAGAATCTGCAAAAGGCGTTTGCGGGAGAGAGTCAGGCAAATCGAAAATACTTAGCCTTCGCCAAAAAGGCCGAGACGGAGGGCTATCCACAAGTAGCAAAGCTTTTTCGTGCAGCGGCAGAGGCGGAAACCGTTCACGCGCTTGCGCATCTGCGAGCGATGGGTGGCGTCAAGTCCACCCAAGAAAATCTCCAGCAGGCGATAGAGGGCGAGAACTACGAATTTCAGGAAATGTACCCGGAGTATGTCGAGAACGCCCGAGAGGAGAATAGCCAACAAGCCTTGACGTCGTTTAAGAACGCAATGGCCGTGGAGCAGGTTCATCACAGTCTGTACCTGGAGGCATCGAAATCTATTCAGGAAGGCAAGGATATGCCGGCGGCGAAGGTCTTTGTGTGCAACGTGTGCGGCAATACGGTTCTGAACGAGGTGCCGGACAAGTGCCCGGTCTGCAGCGCTTCCAGAGACCAGTTTACCGAGATCCAGTAGAGCCTCGTTCGCGATAGCGGTACGCCTGCGATATCTTGCCTTTTGGTAGTTCAAAGCAGCACGGTAGCTAAGTCCTTTCGAAGGTTCGTGTCTTCATCGCCACCGAATTCGGCCACGTTGATTTTCCGCAAATTGGCTTGACAGAGCTTGATCGGCCGGAGACAATATCGTGCGAATCGGCCCGTTGCACGGGACGCAAACGTGTTGGTCATGACAGGTCCTGGAGAAGCCCGGGGCCGATTATCCGCTTATTTGCTGCCTGAGGAGCTGAAAATGAACGTTGCCTTTAACACACGTCGTGAATTTCTCAAGCAATCCGTGTTTGTCGGTGCTGGTGCATTGCTGGCGGGGCCGTTGGACAACGCCCTGCTGATGGCCGCTGCCCTGCCCGGGGCAAAGATGAAATTCGGACTGGTCACATACTTGTGGGGCAGAGACTGGGACCTGCCCACGCTGATTGCCAATTGCGAAAAGACCAAGGTGCTCGGTGTCGAGCTGCGAACGCAGCACGCCCATGGGGTCGAGGCAAATCTCAGTGCGCAGCAGCGCCGCGAGGTAAGAAAGCGATTCCAGGACAGCCCTGTCACGCTTCTGGGTCCGGGGACGAATTTTGCCTTTCATCATGTTGACCCAGCCCGCCTCAAAGAAGACATTGAGGGGGCAAAGCAGTATATCAAACTGTCATACGATGTAGGCGGCTCGGGGGTGAAGGTAAAGCCGAATAATTTGCCCCGCGAGGTGCCGCACGAAAAGACGACAGAACAGATCGGTAAGTCACTGAATGAATTGGGCCGCTTCGGCGCCGGCTACGGCCAGGAGATTCGCCTGGAGGTTCACGGCGCGTGCGCGCCGCTGCCTATCATCAAGCGGATCATGGATGTGGCCGACCATCCGAATGTCGGCGTGTGCTGGAATTGTAACCCGCAAGACCTGCAGGGCCAGGGCCTGGAGCATAACTTCAATCTGGTCAAGGATCGCTTCGGCGCTACCGTACATATTCGTGAGCTAAACGTCGGGGACTACCCTTACCAGAAATTGATGAACCTTCTGGTCGCGATGGATTATGACGGCTGGATTCTTCTGGAAGCGCGCACCAAGCCTGAGGACCGCATCGCCGCGCTCATTGAGCAGCGCGAGCTCTGGCAGGAGATGGTCGCCAAGGCCCAAAAGCGTACAGCTTCGAGCGTAGGTACACAGTCCAGCGGCGTGGAAATTACTCGTGCACAGGACAAGGTCAGGATTGAAGTCAACGGAGAGCTGTTCGCCGACTATAATTTCAAGGGCGGCCCGTTTCCTTATTTCTATCCGGTCATGGCGCCGACGGGGCTAAACATCACGCGGCACTGGCCGATGAAGGACGGAGAGAACGAAGCCCACGACCATCGTCATCACCGCGCGTTGTGGTATACGCACGGCGAGGTGAACGGACACGATTTCTGGCAGGGGCGCGATGAGAAGATTGTCCACGATGAGTTTCTTCAAATTTCGTCCGGCTTGGAGGCCGGCGTTATTAGGGCGCGAAACAAGTGGGTGACACGGGAGGGCAAAACTGTCTGCACGGACACGCGTACCTACAAGATTTACAGCCGTCCTGATTATCGGATGATGGATTTCGAGGTCACGATACATGCCTCGCACGGCGACGTTACCTTTGGTGACACGAAGGAGGGTTCGATGGCGATCCGGTTGGCACCCACCTTGCGCGTCGAGGGCGAAGTCGGCAAGGGACATATTGTCAACAGCGAAGGCCACCGGGACGGGCAAGCGTGGGGCAAGCGTGCCGCCTGGTGCGATTACTACGGGCCATTAAACGGTCAGACCGTGGGTGTGGCTATTTTCGACCATCCGCAAAATCCCAGGCACCCCACGTGGTGGCACGTACGTACCTACGGGTTGTTTGCCGCCAATCCGTTTGGTGTGCACAATTTTGAGGGAAAGCCGAAAGGCACAGGCGATCTGCATATCAAGTCCGGAGAAAGTCTAACGTTCCGGTATCGATTCTATTTCCATACGGGGGATACAAAACAGGCGAATGTAGCTGAGCATTACCGTGAATACGCGGCAACAAAATAAGCAAAATAGTGATAACCGTTCACAAGGGCTATACAATGTTTTTGTGTCATTGCGAGGCCTTTAGGCCGAAGCAATCTCAAATTTCCAAAGCAAAGAGATTGCCACGCTCGGCTCTGCCTCGCTCGCAATGACATGACATGGCCAGAATTTAACATATTAACCTGTGAAGGGTTACAAATCGTGGCAGAGAAGGAATGAAGAATGGCATAAGAAAAGCTGGTTTCGTTGCCTTGGTAGGTACAATAGTAGGACTTGGTGTGTACGGCTGTAAAAAGGAGGAGCCGAAAACGCAGGGGATATCTTATAGCGATTTCCCCGCACAACTGCAGGATATCCTTGATGAGAGAATAGCCGAGCTCCAGCGCGCTGGGGGCATCTGCATAGCGGGAAGAGTTACGTTCAGTGATGGCGCACCCATTAGCGGCGGAAAAGACATTATGGTTAACCTGCACCACGGGATTGACAAACCTCTATGGGTATATGAAGGCGGATGGTTCATCATGGGAGGGACTCTATCATCACACTACGCAGGGCCCGGCAAAGGTTTCGTTCTGCGAGCTTTTGGATACGACCCCATCGACGCGTCTATAACCATATTGAATACGGAAATAACATACTTGGGTTTTGAGATGAAGAAAACTCCGCCTGATAAGTTAGCTTCCGTTAAAGGCGTAGTTACAGATGACCATGGCCGCCCGGTAGAAGGAGCGCGCGTCCGAATTTCTTTCCCATTCGCATATAGAGCAAGGCCTGAGATGAGAACACAAACAGACCCGAACGGTGAATATTCTTTTGAGGGTCTCTCCGGCGCCGAACATCGCGTTTGTTTCTTCAAATCAGGCTATGCTTCTGATTCAGACAAATTTACGCCGCCAGAAGGCGGGGCCGCCGTAAAAAACCTTAAGCTGTATCCGATGCATAACATTGTCATTGACTATGTCTATCAAGCAGATGGCTCGCGTAGTTTTACCTCCGGTAACCTTCAGACAGGAACTATCGACTGGGCTCTTTACAAAGGCAGTGTCGACTTCTCTGAAGGACAAGCCGAAAGACATGGACCAGGCGAAGATCTCCAGTTACGCCAGGAAAAGGGCGTCCTGAAATTTCGTGTTTTCCATGCAAGGAATCGCAACGGCTTCTACGATGCCGGGGCCGTCCCCTTTGATTCGGTCACCGAAGCTGCTGTGACAGGCTATACCAGGGGCACTAAACCCTGCAAAGTTGACCACGTCTATGTGGTCCGAACAATTGAAGAAGGCAACTACGCAAAGTTCATCGTAAAAAATCAGAATAAAGGCAAACAAGAGGAGAAATGATAAGTCAAACAGCGTACAAGAACGCTTTCATATAGATGAGTGTATCCCACGTGAAAGCCGTTTGGCTTCGCTGAGGGCAAGCGTGGGGCTTCATACGAAACTGCTGGGCCCGGTTGCGTTCAGCATGGGGCGAAAGCTGAGGCAAAGTAGTTGCGGACAGAATATTTGTAAGAAATATAGGAGAACAATCATGAGTAAGTTGACGCGTCGAGATTTTATTAAGAGTTCGATGGCTGCGGGCGCCGCCGTGGCTATCGCAGCACCGTTTTCCCGTGTACGTGGTGCCAACGGTGACATCCGCGTGGCCGTGGTGGGCACCGGCGGCCAGGGCGGGGGCCACATGAGGTATTTTCACAACTGCAATGGTGCCAGGCTGGTGGCAATTTGCGACGCCGACAGAAACCACATAGAACGCAGGGCCGGCGCCTTCAAAAAGGAACACGGTATCGATCTGAAGACATACGTTGATGTTCGCGAGCTGCTGGAGGACAAGAGCATCGATGCCATTACCTCGGCGACACCCAACCATTGGCATTCGCTGGTGACGATCTGGGCTTGCCAGGCGGGCAAGGACGTCTACATCGAAAAGCCTGTCTCGCACAATGTCTGGGAAGGCCGCAAAATGGTCGAGGCCGCCCGCAAGTACAACCGCATCGTACAGACCGGAACGCAAAAGCGCTCCGACCTCGGCCTGATGGAGGCCTACAAGTACATCAAGGACGGTAACCTCGGCGCGATCAAATGGTCGCGAGGTTTCTGCTACAAAGCCCGCTACGAAGGCACCAACGGAATTGTCAACGGGACCAACGGACCAAGTCCCGTCCCAGAAGGCGTAGATTACAATCTGTGGTGCGGGCCGGCTGATATGGAGCCGCTGCGACGCAAAGACCTGCACTACAAGTGGCACTGGGTCTGGAACACCGGCAACGGTGACCTTGGCAACCAAGGCATTCATGAGATGGACCTGGCCCGCTGGGCGTTGGGCGATCCGAATCATTTGGCGCCGAGCGTGATGAGCTTCGGCGGCCGGTTCAGAGTGAACGATGCCGGTGAGACGGCCAATACGCAAGTCGTGTATCTCGGTTACAGGCCCGCTCCTCTGATCTTTGAGGTTCGTGGCCTGCCGGTCGCAAAGGGTCGAAGAGACATGCCCAACTACCGTGGTACTCGTGTCGGCATGGTCATCCAGTGTCAGGATGGTTACTTTGTCGGCGGTGGGGGCGGCGGCTGGACGTATGACAACAGCGGAAAGAGGCTCAAGCAGTTCAAGGGCCAGGCCGGCGAGGGACACCACCAGAATTTCATCGATGCCGTGCGCAGCCGCAGGGTCAGTGACCTCAATGCCGATATCGAGAAGGGCCACTACTCCAGCGCGCTATGTCACATGGGCAACGTTTCCTATAGGCTGGGCAAGAAAATGTCCGTCAGTGAGATCAGGAACAGCATAGACGATGATGACGTGATGGATTCGTTCGAGAGGATGCTCGAGCATCTTGACGCCAACGAAGTGGACCTGGAGAAAGAGCCGATCACCATGGGCCCGATGCTGACGATGGATCCGCGCACGGAAATGTTCGTCGGCGAGCACAGTGACATGGCGAACATGTACATCAAGCGCAACTATCGCGAGCCGTTTGTCGTTCCAGACAAAGTTTGATGAAATTTGCCTTGTGCAATGAGATGTTTCAGAATCGGCCGGTTGCCGAGGTTTGCTCGGTTGCCGGCCGATTAGGTTATCATGGCCTCGAGATCGCACCTTTTACTCTGGCCGCTTCGGCAGACAAGGTGACTTCTGCGCAGCGAGAAGAAGTCCGCCGGACGGTGGAGGGCCACGGCCTGGAGGTCGTGGGCCTGCACTGGCTTTTCGCCGGTCCGACCGGCCTGCACGTGACCACGCCCGACGATGCGGTATGGCGCAGAACCAGGGATTATCTGTCCTGCCTGCTGAATTTGTGCGCGGACCTGGGCGGCAAGGTGCTGGTAGTCGGCTCGCCCAAGCAGCGCAGTCTCATCCAGGGCCAAACGTGGGACGGTGCCTGGGAAAGGACGGTCCGGTTATTCCGTTCTGTTCTGGATAAGGCCGGCGAACTGGGCGTGACATTATGTATTGAGCCGCTGTCGCCCAAAGAGACCGACTTTATCAACACCGTCGAGCAGGCCATGCAAATGGTGCGCGAGGTTGCTCATCCGAATTTCAAGCTGCATCTCGATGTCAAAGCAATGAGCGCTGAGCCTCGCCCTGTGGCCGATACGATTCGCAGCGTACGGGCCGAGGACATCGGACACTTTCACGTCAACGATCCCAATCTTTACGGCCCCGGAATGGGCGACTTGGACTACGGTCCTATCGCAGAGGCGATAAAGCAGATCGGCTGGGACAAATGGCTCTCCGTCGAGGTCTTCAAATATGACCCGGACCCCGAGACCATTGCTCGCGAAAGCATCGAGTACCTCCGCAGATTCTGGCCGAACCGCGCCTGATACCTATTGTGACTGGCGTTTGCGCTATTGTCATCTCGACCGGATCCCCGCACTAATTGAACCGAGTCGGGTCAGCAGAAACTTGTTCGGCACAAAGAGTCATTAGCCACAGGACAATTGGTGCGGGGCGAAGTGGAGAGATCTATTAATAAAAAGATTTCTCGACTTTGCTTCGCTGCGCTCGAAATGACACATTGATGCGCATCAATTAATCACAGTGGGTATGATACCCCTTCTGGTTGTCATGTTGAGCGAAGCAAAGCATCCGGCCTGCGGGTGGCAACAGCAAATATCACCTTTTCATCCATCCACGGCCTGCGTCATTTCGCCGCGCATTGCAGTTGAGCTCTGAGGTGTTTTCTGGCGCGGTGGAATCGAGCACGGGCCATCTGCGGCGTCGTACGGGTCACCGATGCGATCTCGGTATACGGCAGTTGCTCGTAGAAGCGAAGGCGAAGAACATCTCTGTGCCCCTGGCTGAGCTGATCCATAAGGGCTGAGAGCTGTTGCAGCCTCTCCTCGTGAATCGTCGCTTCCAGGAGGTCGCCGCTGCCCGCGTTAGAGGACTGACTGCGAACGAGTGCAGCCTTGCCGGCGGCGTGCAGCCGATGTCGGCGGACGTTATCCTGCATCTTATTCCAGGCGATACGGTGCACCCAGGCCCAGAATCTTCGATCCTCCCGCAGCGAAGCCAGCTCCCGGACAACGGTCAGCAGTGTCTCTTGCAGAATATCCTCCGTCACATCGTGCTTGTAGGTCGCGCGGAAGATAAACGGATACAGCCGGTCCCAGATGATGACGGCCAGATGTCCCATGCCTTTCCGGCTGCCCGCGCGAGCCTCCGCGAGTAATTGCTGGATGGATTGACTGTTCTGAGTCATCTGTACGGCCCTCACCATACAGAGGCCGGTCGCTTCTCAGAAGTAACACGAGAATTCAATCCGCTGGACCGGATACCGGATGATAAGGGTATCAAAAAACCCTCGCTTCTTTCTCAAAAACGACAATGCCGGCTATGTCCATACACAAAACAAACGTTGGCCTTGCATCGCTTAGTCTGAAGGATCAGTTCGTTTTCCAACTGCTTCATCATCTTTGCCCGTCTCTGGCGTGAAGCTCTCAGCAGTGGATTCTGGCTCGTTGAGAACCCGCCAGGCCGGTGGCGTCAGCTCCGGCACGTGCCATCTGCTTTTGCAATGATGGCAGCGATCCATATCCGGCCGACGCAGCTTTCCACAATTCTGGCAGGTCACCAGCCCCGTCTTTGGCCGGGTCAGCCGGTACGTAATGTAGGCGGGTAAGCCGAAGGTGATGGTTCCAACGACCCACAGCCGTCTTGCATCGCCCGATAGTCCGATACCGCGGGCGTCTCTTGAAACGTGCCACGCAAGACACAGCCCCAGAAGAATAGACGGCAAGACCAGCACGAGTGCAGCGAGAAACCTCACGGCATGCATCGGGCCGAAGTCTCGACCCTTCATGGCCACAAAGGAATCCGGCAAAATGAATAGAGCGCGAAAGCCCGAACCGGCGTTCGAGTACGGCGCGCTGAAATAGGACAGCAGCGAGAGCACCGGCGGATGCAGGTTCTCCAGGAAGAACTTGAGCATGGTCACGCCCTGGCTGCCGGGCAGCCACCAGTACTCGACGGTCTTGGTCTGCTCGGCCTGCATTTGCATCCCCCGTTCATCGAAGGTCTGCAGCGATATCGCGCTGCCCTCGCGGTTGAGCGTGCCGGCCAGACACCCCTGATACTGCCAGGCGTCCTGCGGGGCGCGGTGGCGCAGCACGATAGGGACGACTTGGTAGGCGAAGAGGCCATCGAGGGCGGATCGCTCCGTTGCGCCAAAGAGGTTGGCCGGTGCCGAGATGAAAGCGGCCGGGCCTGCGAACTCCAAGGTCTCCTTGTTGAGCCGATCAATCCGCCCGGAAGCGTCCAGGACAAACGTGTACGGCGTTGGCCGAAGCGATGTCGCGAGAAAGACGGCGGGCACCAGGTATTTGTTACCGTATCGGGGAACCGGACGAGGCACGTGCCGTGGCTCGTCATCGACGGCCCGCTGGGGCCCGACCACATCGACCTGGAAACACACCTCGGAGTGCTTGCCCAGCGGCCCGACCTGAACCGGTCGCCGGGTATCGGCCTTGTCGAGCTCGGGGCCCTTCCTGACATGGCGTTTATCGAAATCCACAGCGAAGAAGCGGCGGAGTTTCGGATCGTACAGAATGTGGGGATCGATGTGCCACGGGGTGACAACCGGTGAGGCAAACCGGCCGAGCGTTTTGTCGGGTCTCTCGGCCACGCCCTCCGGACCGGCGTAGAGCTGCATTCTCGTTTGGCGGACCTGTGTGGCTGATGGCCTGCCACTCCGCACGAAGCTGTAAACGATCTGGCCGGACTTCCTGTCGAAGTACACCCACTGACCGTCCGGTTCCCACTGCCAATGATAGACATCCGAATACCCGGTGCTCGGATAGATACGTGTGATATAGTCCAACAAGCCCAGCGCACGAATCGGAGGAGTTATGTGGACGATCCTGGCTGATGCCTCGGACGCTGTGACGACGTTGGGCTCGCGTTCGATCTGCTCAAGCGCGGGCCCCAGCGGCGATATCCTGGCCGCGCGATCACGCGCCAGTCCGGCGAGGCTGGCGCTGCATGCCCACCGGGCCCAGAAGCACACTACGGCAAACAGAACCACCACAATGACCCCGGTCGCCACGCAGTAGATGACGTGTCTATTTCGTGAATTCATGGCTGAATTCCTATAAAGGCGTTGACAGAAACTTTGCCCCGATGCGCAGCACACAAGCGGCAATCAACACGGCCAGCACGACCATGGCCTGCATGCCGAACCCTTTGATCAGGACCAGTGTCATGATGAACGGCGGAAACACCACGGACGCCAGCAGCGTAAGTACCTTGCTCTGGGCCCAGCCAGCCTGGAGCCCGATACAATAACAGGCCAGCGCTATCAAAAAAACGGTGACCGAGACTTCCAGAACAACGTGCGAATAGAAGCAAAACGGCTGCACGGACCTGAACAGCACGATGGCTGCCGTGATGGCCGCCGGTACAAGCGAGATCAGAATCGTGAGCAGGCCGACCACAAAGCGGGCGGTCAGAATCTGCATCCGCGCCACGTCCAGTGTGGCCAGAAAGGCTGAGATTCTACCAACTCTGTCGGTGTACATCTGGGCGGCTCCTAATGAGGCGCAGCCGATGAAAGCCACAATCAACAATACCATCGTATACAGAACGGCCTCTATGGTGAATTCCATACGCACGAGAGCCACGAGCCCTACGACCAGGGTCGTCGAGAGCACGGCAGCGACCAAGAGATGAATCGTGTGATCTTCGACTTCCCTTTTGATAAGTGTGAGCATCTTATCCCTCGCTTTCTGGAGCCACCACAGCCGAGACCGGCTGTGTGCACTCGATGAAAATGTCCTCCAGGCTCATCGGCATTTCGGTGCAGCTTGTGGGCTTGAAGAGCTCCAGCATATTCTGCTTTTGCCGGTTCCAGTTGGCGACGGTCAGCGTCATCTCGCGGCCCTGGATTTGCCGATCGATGATCTCGGTCAGGTGCAGATTCTCCGGCGGCGCTTCAGGAAAGATCACCCGCAGCTTTTTGACGCGGTTCTTCAGCTCGTCCAGAGCGCAGTCCACGACGAGCTTGCCGGCAACTAAAATGCCGATGCGGTCGGCGATGCGTTCCACGTCGCCGAGGATATGCGAGCTAAAAAGAATCGTGCGGCCTTGCTGCTGGATGACCTCGATGGCAAGCTCAAGAAAGTGCCTGCGGGCGACGGTATCAAGGCCCAGCGTGGGGTCATCCAGGATGAGCAATTCCGGGTCTGTCGCCAGCGCCAGTGATAGATTCAATTGCGCCCGCATACCGATGGATAGCTGACTTACTTTGCGGTCCATCGGCAGCCGGAACATCTCGATCAAGTGACCGAAGAACTCGTCGTTCCACTTTAGCGAAAGGTCTCTGCACAGTTTCACCAGCCGGCCGACCTTGTAGTCCTGGATGAGATTGTGACCTTCGGCTACGTAGCCAATCCGACCTTTGGTTCTTCCGGCAAGCCTGTTTGATGGAGCGCCCAGCAAGAAGGTTCGGCCGCGTGTCGGTGGTTCCAGCCCCAGAAGAATCCGGATGATTGTGGTCTTGCCGGAGGCGTTTCGCCCCAACAGGCCGTAGATGCAGCCGCGCGGCACCGCCAGGTTTACGCCGTCTATGACGCACCGACCGTCGAAGTATTTCACGAGATTTTCTATTTCGACAACATTCTCACTCATTTGACTTGCCCTTCGTCGAAACCAGATTGAACTTTTCGATCGCGCTATTGAACAGGGTCGTTAGCGTTTGTTTATCAATTTGCATGTGGAAGGCCTCAACCGCGATGTGCTCGAGCTGCCGGGAGATGATTTTTCGTCTGACGGACCGGCTCAAATTGCTGTCGAGGTCAGTGACAAAGGCCCCGGCGCCGGCCTTGGTGACCACAATGCCTTCCTGCTCGAGCTGCCGATAGGCCTTGGCTATCGTGTTGGGATTGATGGCGAGCTGTCTGGCCAGTTGCCGCACCGTGGGTAGCTTCTCATCCTTAATGAGCCGGCCCAGGGCGATATCCCGCTTGACCTGGTCTATTATCTGCTGATAAACGGGCCTGTCCGCGGCGTTGTCTATACGAAACTGCATGGATTCGTCCTGGCATTTGCACTATTGCAACTATTACAAGTATACAGCTTGCCGTGTTTCTGTCAACCGTTTTTCAATTTTTTTTCAGGCGAGCTATTGCAGATACGGGTCATTCCTGATAGAGTAAATGCGAAGGAAGTGCAAGATTGTGGGGTGTGCCATGAAGCGGATATCTACATTCCTACTGTTACTTGTCGTTTTGTTTGGGGCGTTCGTCGAGGCAGCGGCGGCAGGTCCCGAGCGGCTACCCGAAGAACCAAACAACCCGGAGCAAGACCTTCACGCGAAGGAAAAACAGGCCAGACAATTGGCCGAGGAAGTGCTGCAAGGAAGACCAATTGCGGTCCGCATATACGACGATTGGCAGGTCGATCCACGAGCCCATAAGCTGGTCAGTGTTCGGCTGACCGGCCTTTCGCTCGGTATGGACTCCGTCGAGTCGACGGCGGGGCGGATCAGCAAATCAGCCGTTATCGTAGTGCTTGGCCAAGACCAGAAGGATGCGGTCGTTAAAGCGCTGCTGGCCGACACGGTCTTTGCTCGCGCGTACGGACAAGCAGAATCTATCTATCTGTGGCCTCCGTTTTTGCAGGACCCCGGCGACAAGTGGTGGGTCTTTAACGATGCTCTGGGCGCGCCTATTCCGGATGCCGCGGTGGATGTACGAATCCTGGACTGCAATAACGGCGCGTATGTCTCGCTCGGCAAATTCAGTCTCGATGACCAGGGACGGTTAAGGCGTCTTACGCGGATCAATCCTTTATCGAAGTTCGTTTTCCTTGTCTCGCACGCCGATTATGGCGTCGCAGAAGTGGAGGTCGGCAGTTGCCCGTCTGTAGATAGGGCTCCTATGAACTATGTGGTCCCGTTGGTGGCGATGGATTCTGAAGCCGGCAGCCGCGCTGTGTACGGCTTTGTGAAAGATATGCAGGGCAATCCGGTGGCCGAAGCCGAGATAAAGTGTCAGGGCCTGAGGGCACCTGATGCCGACCGCATCAGGCTGCATAGCGCTACTATTGCCAGGGCGTTGACGGATGAGCAGGGCTGGTTCGCTATGTACGCCCCGGTGGCAAAGGATGACAGGCTTACTACAACACTGATCCCACGCACGGCCAGATACCACCTGAACATAACGCCCCCAAAACCCCTTAACCTTCGCCAATACAACGGAAGGATCGTTTCCGGCAGGCAGACCACTATAAAGCTAACCGCGCTGCACGCGGACGAATACTTCCATACTTTTGCGTTTGAGTACGCCGAGGGGCCGGTAACCGACCCAGAAGAACTGGCCAAGATCAATGTCGAGTTACGCCGAGACGGCAAAAACTGGCTGACGCTGAGCTATGATGATATCAAGGCCGGCACGCATCTGCCGTTGGGCAAACTCTACGCAAGCACATCGCGATGGGGTGACCGCTTCAATTTCAAGCCGCTCGAACTGATCGCGGATAGCCCCGAACAATTGGTCTTGAGGCCGCGCAGGGAAATCGTTTACCGCGGGCAGGTGGTAAACGGCTTGACCGGCGAAGCGATGCCGAACGTACTTGTTCTGGCCGATCACGAGTTTATGCGAAAGCCGTTGGATTCACTGGAAACGGAAGAATTGGAGCAGTTACATACAGAAGCGGCTGAGGAATTGTCTGCGGGACCGGGGGACAGGAGATTGTATGATTACCGCACCAGAGTCACATTGACCGATGCCAACGGCTGTTACGAGCTCGTTTTCATGCCTGGTTTTCGCACCCGGCTTTGGCAATTCGCGGCTTTGGAAAAAGGATTTGTCGGCAAGTCCGTCCACGCCGGCCAATTGTCGCCCGATGAAGAGGGAATCGTTGAGCTTCCGGCGATAAAGTTGTCGCCGCCGGGGCCCGAATATCTTCCCACGCTCGTTTTTGAGGATGAATCCGGTCGCGTAACCGATCCGGAAATGCTGGACAAGGTTGAAATCAAGGTTGTCAAGCCCGGCGGAGGCTCGTGGCACCTGCGTACCTACAAGCGCTGGCCAAAGATTGCGAGGTTTGTGCCGGGGACGTATTAT
>Ga0180434_10001170_pt1 | contig 38126 bp, 29 predicted proteins | sample SS_ome_7_FD_132453 | JGI IMG/M metagenome (GOLD analysis project Ga0180434, IMG submission 132453) | Hypersaline lake sediment archaeal communities from the Salton Sea, California, USA - SS_1_D_2 metaG | ecosystem: Environmental > Aquatic > Non-marine Saline and Alkaline > Hypersaline >... | reverse complement strand
GCTCGACGACATTCTTTTCATCACCCTTTGTGCCGTCATTTGCGGGGCGGACAGTTGGTATCAAGTCGAGTTGTTCGGTCAGGCGTGCCTCGATTGGCTTCGCACGTTTCTGGTCTTGCCCAACGGCATCCCTTCGCACGATACGTTCGGACGTGTTTTCAGCCTTCTCGATCCGAAACAACTGGAACAGTGCTTTCAACGGTGGATGTCGGCGCTGGCTTCGGCCAGTCAAAGTGATCTCATCGCCATCGACGGCAAGACGATTCGGCGTAGCTTCGATAAAGCGAACGACAAAGCCGCGATCCACATGGTCAGTGCTTGGTGTGAAACCAATCGCCTGGTTTTGGGACAGTTGGCGACCGACGAAAAAAGCAATGAAATCAAGGCGATTCCGGCCCTTTTGGAGATGCTTAAAGTGGAAGGGGCGGTCGTCACGATCGATGCGATGGGTTGCCAAAAGGACATCGCCAAGAAGATCGTCAAGAAGAAAGGCCATTATGTTTTGCAGGTCAAGAAGAATCAGCCTAGCCTGCACGACCGTATCAAGGAAACGTTTGATGAATTGACGGGGCGAGGCATCGGCTGTGTTCCGTATGCGTTTCATGAGAAGGTCAATGGCGGTCATGGCCGAGTCGAAACACGACGGATCTGGACGACGGATTGGACCGACTGGTATTCGGAACGCAAGCAGTGGGCCGGACTGAAGAGTTTTGTTTGCGTGGAAAGCGAGCGGACGGTCGGCGACCACACCTCCAAGGAACGTCGCTATTACATCAGCGACTTAGACGGCCAAGACGCTGAAGCCATGCTGGGATATATCCGGGGCCATTGGGGCATTGAAAACAAACTGCACTGGTCGCTGGACATGAGCTTTCGGGAGGATGATCGCAGGAACCGCATGGGCCACGCAGCCGAAAACCTGTCCCGCATCAACCGTTTGACGCTGAACCTGCTGCGAAACGAAAAATCCTACAAAGGCACCGTCCCCAGCAAACGCTACAAAGCCTGCCTACAACACGACTACCTACTCAAAGTCCTCGGAGCCGCAAATAAGATGCGATAGCCCTGACGTTCTGATCGAATCGCTCACGTCGGTTCGGGTGCCAGGAAATCTGCGATTACCGTGTTGGCGATCAATCGACCTTTTCGGGTTAATGCCATATGTTCCGTGTCCGCAGTGAGCAGGCCATGTTTTTCATACTTTGTAATGGTGTCAGCAAAAAGTTGCTGGGCATCAAAACCTGTCGCGCGTTGAAACGCTTCGTAACCCAAGCCTTCGTTCAACCGAAGCATCAACATAGCCGTTTCACCTGCACGTCGGCGGGGTGACAATACTTCAGACTCGATGACCGTTTTTTCACCGGCTCGGATCCGCCTCACGTACTCCCCCGTGTCGGGAACGTTGCGCCATCGTCGTCCCTCACAGTAGCTTGCGGCGGCAGGCCCGACTCCGAGCGACGGTTCGTTGTGCCAGTAACGCAAATTGTGCTGGCAACGCCCTCCGGGTCGTGCATAGTTGCTGATTTCGTATTGTGTCAAACCGAGTTCCGCAAGCTGATCCAGGGTTGCCAGGTACATGTCAGCTTCAAGATCCTCATGAACCGGCTCGATCCGGCCCGCGTCCCGTTGCGCGTGCAGGTCGGTACCGGGTTCATAGGTCAAGCCATAGCACGCCAGGTGGTCGGGTCCCAGATCAGCCGCCCGGCCCATCGACTCGCTCCAACTCGCCAACGTTTGGCCAGGAATCCCGAAGATCAGATCGAGATTGAAGTGTTCGAATCCCATTTGATGGACCACGTTGGCCGTCGGCGCGAGGTCGCTGGGGTGATGGAGTCGGCCCAATACCTTCAATTCGCGTTCATGGAACGACTGTGCACCCATAGAGATTCGCGTGACACCGCTGTCACGAAGCAAACGGGCCTTGGTGTCCGTCAGGGTAGCGGGGTTGGCCTCGACGGTGAATTCAATCGGCACGTGTTCGGCAACGATTTGCTCCATTCTCGCGAAGAGACGCTGCATGAGTTCAGTAGGCAACACCGTGGGCGTACCCCCCCCGACGAAGATCGTCTCCACGCGCACGTTCCGTGTGCTTATGGCGGAGTCCAATTCAACCAGTAATGTCTCCACGAAGGGTTCCGGTAGAGACGTCGCCAATGGACGTGAGTAAAAATCGCAGTAGCCGCACTTGCCGGCACAAAACGGAATATGAACGTATAGGCCAATGTTCATCGAAGCTCTTGCGCTTTTCTTCCCCTTACGGGCTGAGTGTGTCCTACCCGCTCAGCTTTGTAACGGCCGTTCTTCATGTTAGACCGGCTACAGCTCGGATTCCGGCCGACCCATCGGCTCGAGTGTTCCGATGAGCTCCTCGACGCTCGGTTCTTCCCAGCGCATCGTCGCGTTGATCGCCTTCTTCTCGTAGAGCCGATACAGCAGGTTCAGTACTTCCGCGTAACCTATGCCCAGTCCTTCAAGAATGCCGTCGGTCCCCGGCTGCAAATCGCCCCCTAAAAACCGCGTCAGCATCGGGACGGAAAGGGGGACGTAATACGGTCCGAGCATGCCTTTCGGCTCCTTCTTTAACACGGTGATCATGTTGTCGGAGGAGCCTGCACTGAGCGTCAGAGGCTTACCGGCTTCGGAGTAGAGAAGAGGTGGCTTGCACACCATGCGATCGCCGCCGATCAGGGCGATGCGCGGGTAGCCCGTTTGCCTGGCATAGATCAGAGGCGGTCCATCGGATGGCACGACCTCCAGGAGGAAGTTCTGCGGGTCCCGTTGCCCTACCACGACGCGAACGATCCCTTGGGGGTCAACCAGACGCAGTGCCTCATAAGCTCGGATTCGGATCCGCAGATCCTCGTCGGCAAGTAACTTACGCAGAACAGCCGCCGCCCGATATCGTTTCGGACACGTCTCCAACTCCCGAATGGCCCGAAGCCGGAATGGACTCTTGGCATCTGTGACGTGACGGATCATCACATCAATCGCCAATTCGTCCCCCAATCGATAGCCTGTGCGGGCAGCGTAGTAACTCACCGGCCGACGGGAATGCGTGTACAACGGCCGAATCATCGGAATGACCGATTCGCCAACACCTTCCAAAGCCAAAGCGACTTCGTCGATCGACACATCCGTACGGACGAGTTCACCCGCCAGTAGTTTTGCACGCGCTTCCAGCTCCACCGGCGACGACGAAATAGGAAGATGGGAAACCAGTCGCAGGAAACCACCCTCTTGGCCATGACGAAAAGCCGGCGGAATTTTGAGAGCAACGTGGGTGGGGCTATCGGCATCAGCCACCGGCTCATCGCCAGGAAACCGCCGGTTGATCGCATCCGAAATTTGCCGCACCGTGGCGTACGACTCAACCGAGGTCACCAAACCCAACCGTCTGTCCAGGACATTCGTACCCCCGCCGATGATCCGTCCCTCGCGAAGATTGACAACGGTGGCACTCTCGGCCGAACGTCCAAACGGATTAACGAAGACCCGGCCCATCGCCTTGGCGTGGGTTTTCCCTTGTTTGATTTCGCCGGGTGTCAGGGCGGCCAGGATCTTCAGTTCACACGGCATCAGAATACCGCCCACCAGCGACGTGGTGTCCTCATCAACCGCTCGCACCGACACATCGAATCGCCGCCTTTTGGCCGCACCGGCCGGGACCTTCGCATCAACCACGACCACGGCGGTATCAGGGCTGTTGATGACCTCTTCGGGGGTCTGTTCATACTTGATGTGCGGTTTGCCTGAGCGCGCCCGCCGGATTTCGCGAAGGAGATCCTTGCGGAGACTCGGCCGGCATTTGGTGCTCCCGGTGCGGTTCAGGCCCACCACCAGCCCATACCCTCGCACCAGCATGAACTGCTGCCCTTGCACGTAGGTGATCGAACCAATTGTCCCTTGCGTCGCCAGCGAGGGACGCCCCGGCTTCAGCTCGGAACCATCGCCTAAGGTGCCGTCTGGGCGCTCGACGGGTTCACCCTCCTTGCCCAGTCCGGCCAGACCACAACCGCCAGTTGATAGAACCCCGAGCAGCATGGCGGGGAGCATCACTGCTGTTACTCGACTTCGTAAGCGAGCTACGAACATGCCGATCAAGCCTCCGGGACCCCTTGAGAAGATTCTTCGAGTTTTCTTACCAGGCATGAGGATGTCGTCAAGCGTGGAACATCGCCGGTTGATCGGATTCAACGTATCCGTCTGCATCTCGCTTGTCAACGTCGCCCCAAGCCCTGTTCTGGCAACACTTGGGATGTTCAGCGTTAACTTGACACCCGAAACGGCCCCGCGTTTACTAGGGGCCGCGTCTCGGGTCCCTCTCCTTGTCGTACGCTGAGAATTCCGCTTGGGTTGGGGGGCAGGTATGACGGTCGGGTGCACACCCGCGATCCACCCGTCGATCAATCGCAATCCTGCATGAAAAGGGCGACACAAATGGCCGACGACAATTCTCCGGTTCTCAACGGCAAGCCACAAGCCTGGTACCAAGGCCTAACACGCCATCAATGGTGGATTCTTATCATCGCGTCGATGGGATGGATGTTCGACACGATGGACCAGCAATTCTTCAATCTCGGACGCGGGCCTGCCATGAAGCAGGTTTTGAAATATGACCCTGTGGTACCTGGCCTCAAACAGCTGGGCAAAGCCGCCCAAGCCCGCTATACGCCAAATGATTTGGACGCACTCATCGCCGACGGTGTTCTCACCGCCAAGCAAAAGAAAGAGGTCCTTACGGATCACAACGGTAATGGCCGGGAGTATGCGACGCGTAAGGACGTCGCCACGGTCGTCGGCGAAGTGATTCTGGCTCCCAAGTTCATTGAACTCGGCAATGCAAAACTTGCAGAGAACCAAATCACTGCAGATGTGTTCGATAAGGCGGCACTGGATGATGTCGTCGCCAAGGATATCTTGTCCGCCGGCGTGGCTGAGAAACAGTTGACCACGTACCCATCGGGCATGATTCCGAAGGCCGACCTGGCACAATACATCGGCAAGGAAATGGCCAAAGCCGAAACCGACAAGGCGGGTGATAACGCAACGTTTATCTTTGTGATGGGTTGGGCCATCGGCGGTTTGTTTTTTGGCTGGGTCGGCGACTCCCTGGGCCGAGCCAAGACGATGGCGTTGACGATTCTGTGTTATGCCATCTTTACGGGTTTGAATGGCTTGGCTCAGACCGAGCTGCAATTCAATATCCTCCGTTTCTTGACGGCTTTAGGTGTAGGAGGTGAATTTGCGGCAGGGGCTGCTCTGGTGGCGGAATCCATGCCTGACCGATCTCGGCCTGCAGCGTTGGGAGCGCTCCAGGCCATCTCCGCCGTCGGCAACATGATGGGAGCGGCCCTGGCGTTTTTCATCATGCCGGTACTCGGATGGCGATGGTTGTTTGCGATCGGTGCATTGCCCGGCATCGTGGCCGTCTTTGTTTTCCTCGGCCTGAAAGAGCCCGAAAAATGGAAGCAAGCTCGTGCCAAATGGCTTGACGAGAAGGCTAAAGGTATTACCAAGACCCGTGCATCGTATGCAGGGCTTTTCCAAGATCCGCGATGGCGCAAACGTGCGATCATTGGATTATTGTTAGGCGTGGTGGGCGTTGGCGGTCTTTGGGGGGTCGGGTTCTTTACGCCCGAGCTCAACCGCTCCATCGCCAAGAACTACTCTGAAGAAGCGAAAGAAAAGATGGTATCGATCGCTTTCTTCCTGCAACAGTTTGGCGCGTTCTTCGGGATCTCCGCTTACACGTTCGTGGCGCTGAAGATGGGGCGTCGTTCGGCATTCGGCATCTTTTTCCTCTTAGCCTTTTTTATCGTCTCGTATACGTTCCTATTTGCTGACACGATTACTGAAGCCTATGTGTTGGCGCCGCTCGTGGGTTTTGTGACCTTAGGGCCCTTCGGCGGGTACGCGATCTACTTCCCTGAATTGTTCCCGACGCGGCTCCGCGCTACCGGTGTCGGCTTCTGCTACAACGTCGGCCGATTCCTCGCTGCCTTAGTGCCCTCGGCGAAGAGCGGCCTCAAGGGCCTTTTTATGAGTGGGGCATTGATGTTGCCGTTCTTGCCGGCAGCGGTTGGCGATGCTGAACGTGCGATCCGTTATGGCTCGTTCGTGATGATTTTCATCTATCTTATTGGCTTGGTTATCCTGCTGTTTGCTCCGGAGACGAAGGGCCAACCGCTACCCGAAGATTGAGATTATCTGCTCGACCGGAGAAGAGAACGCATCGTGCTTAATACGGCAAGCGCGAAACTGGCAAAGCTGCTCTAAGGCGAGACGAATAAGCCTTCGTTCTTGAGACGGAGGACTTCCGCCCAAGCTGGCTTGGGTGTGCCGTCAAGCTGTCGCAAACCCAGGTCGTTCAAGGCTTTGATCTCGCCCGTGTAGTAGTGGTCGATATCGTGTTGCAACGCCCAGATCACATGGTGCGGCTGCACACCGTCGAGCAATGTCGGCAGTCGGCAGAGAAATGCCACCTGATTCGTGTCGCCTCCTGCGTAGAAAGAAGACCAACCCATTTCCGTGAAGATGATCGGGGTGCCGTAGCCCAGGATGGCGCGGATGGGTGCGTAGTAGTCGGCCGGCACATCGATGGCTGTTGGATAGCGTTCGACCCATTGTTCGGTCGAACCGAAGTAGGTCGTCAGCCCGTAGAAGTCTTGTGGCCCCACAGCCGCCATGAACGACCAATCGCCTCCATCGATCAAGCCGTCCCGCAGGCCGTCGTACTGATACGAGAGGCCGACCTGTGTGTTCGGGGAGATCGATTTCACGAGCGTGTAGGCTTCCCGATAGACGGAGGCGAAAACGAAGAATTCGTCCAACCGATAGCCCACTAGAAAGTTGATTTCCGGCCCGAGCACGAGGTAGTCAGGTTCCAGGGCGGCGATACAAGCCAACTCGTCGAGGTAAGCGCTGCGAAGTTCGGGTATGGAAAAACTCGCGGAGCCGTTCACATCGTCATCTGACACGTCGAAAGGAACCAATGGGTTGACCAAGACCACGTGTAAATCCATACCGGGCACGTCCGACGGGAACGCGTAATAGGTATTGAATTGCAGCGTGACGCTTAAGCCGCGCTCGCGGGCGGCCGTAACGACCTCTTCGATTTTGGCGCAATCCCAAACCACGCCCGTCACCGGATCTTTCCATGCGCCCTGCAGACTGATGTGGTCGCTGATTTGGCTCGCGACATCGATCGCCTCGAAGATGGCGTCCTCTGTATGATGCGGATAATTCACCGGTACCACCGTCATCGTAAACGGCACGGCTTGAACCGGCGGGTCGGTTTCGGTCTCCCTGTCGAGCGTCACGCGATAATGGGGAATGAGCTTAGCCGGGCCAACGAACCCAGATGGCACACGAACCGGGTTCTCTTGAAACGATGCGTAATATTCGATGCCCGACGCACCTAGGCCCGCCAACCCATTCCGCAAGGTCGTTGTTACGCCGATTTCGATGCGGTTTGAACCCGCCACCAAAAACTCCGTGACATCGACATGATAAGGTGAAACAACCAGTGTCGTGACTTCGTTGTCGTTGATACGGATTTCCGCAACCTCGTGGACACACCCCAGATCGAGTTCCCAATGGACGCTCGACTGAAGATAAGATGAAGGGATAAAAACATCACGGGCATAGACGGCGATGCCGGAGAAATAGCGCAGCAAGGGGACGCGGGACAAATCGCCAAGCAACACGGACGGAAAAGCTTGTCGTGTGGTGCCGCCGGCCAACGTCGGACAGATCGTCACTAAATCCCACGTCGCGAGGTCGATCGGCGGCAACGGCACCACGTCCTTACCCATCGCGAGAGTGGCCCGCGATCCGTTGCCCAAGATGGCAGTATAAGTTCCCGGTATAAGCGCAGTGCCGGTGATCGTATGATCGTCTTTACGCTCGACGCCGGCGAGGTCGGTTCCTTCCAAGTGAAAGGTGGTCCCAGCTCTCTCGAAGCTGACAACGACGGCTGTTTCAGGTTCAAAATGAAGCGCGACGCCGGTTTGGCTGCCACGTGTCATATAGATGGAAGCCGGCATCACCTGCCCCGTCCACAAGTCCCACACGTCGGGTATTCGATCGCCATGAGCAAAGGTAACAACGGCATCCAGCGGTGCGTCGTCCGAACTGCTCAGAAAATAATAGTCGATATCATTCGCACGCCGATGGACATAACGAATCGATTCTCGACCGTCGTTCAATACAACATCCGGCCTGACGCCGAGATCTTCGGCCAACGCAGTGCCAACGTCGCCAACCCGTGATACGTACACCGCTGAATCCGTCTGAAATTTCTCCGATGCGCGAACCGTCGCGAGCGATTCGCCAAACATCTGTTCAAAGGCTGTCCGCACAAGCGCGTCGTTATTTTGAAAATTCAAATAGCCCGGACTTTGCTCGGCAAGTGCTCCGGCAAATACGATCGGCAACCCAGCTTGCGCAAATGCCGCCAGTCGTTGCGCGACTTCATATGACATACACGTCACCTGCGAAACAACCATCGCTTTGTACCTGGTATCACCCACATATAAGCCCTGATCGTTCACTGAGGCCTTGTTGGCCAACGCATCATCGTTGATGTAGTCGGAGGTATATCCAGCCTGCTCCAGCGAACGGTTCATGTCTGAATCCAAGGTCGCGTCATCCGGATCGTCCAATCGCCCAGTGTACAATGCCAGATCCACCACGGGTTTTCCCGCGCGCAACACCAATTGGGCACGGGCCAAATAATTGTTGACTTTCGGCAAAAAACGGAAAAACGGATAGCGATCATTCAGATGTGATGCGAACGTACCGATCACGTGCCGTCCCGGAAGATAGGGCGAGCTGAAAGGCATCCAACCCGGTGGTGCGAAGTTTTCGTCGTAAACGTAAGGCCAGCCGTGCATGACAAGTTGATTCACGCCGGTCACGAAGTGTCTGTTGGCTTCACGCACGATGGCCGCTGGCGTCGTCATGTAATCGCGCGATTTAAAAGCCAAGATTTCGCTGCTGACGATGGGCCGGTTATAAAGATGTGCGGCCGAAACCGCTTGCTTGAGAAAAGATGCGTTTCCGCCAGCAAAGAGCCCTTCTGTTTCCGGAATACCTACCCGCCCATACGCCGCCAACAAATCGACCGGACCGCCATGCGCTTGGATACGGGCTGTCATCGCGTTGGAAGACGCCCATTGCTGGATCGGATCGAAGAATCGTTCGATCATCAGCTCCGAGACCGTCTGTTTGTAATCGTGCCGTATGCGTGATCCAATCGTTCGCAAGTCGTACACAGGTGGTGCGCCGGGATAGACCTTGCGGACGTACGCATCGGATTGAAAAGGTTCGAACAGCATGGCCAAGAAAGGCTCCAAGCGATACCCACGACGCTGAAAGAATTCATTCAGAAAATCATCCGTCCAATAAAGTTCCGTTCGCAATTCCAAGCTGTCAACAAAGAACGATCGTAACGTGGAACCCATATGCCGACCGAACCGATCTTTTACCGCTTGTGCAATCGTTTGAAGATGTGTATTGACCGCTTCGGCGTTGAGATGGTCGAGCACAAGCGGTCGGCCGGAGTCCGCACTGTAGAACGGTGTCGAGCCCGTCGGTCCTTCATAAAAAGTGAACAACCGCCATGGCCCCTCAGGGATTTGCCAGTCAAGCTTGCCATCGGGCGTCATCGATCCAGTCAGGTCAATAAGCGACGAAGGATCGAGGTATGTTGTCGGTTCTAGAACAGGCAGACCGGGCAGGGTTGGTTTAGCCGGTGGGTGATCGGCGGTTTGGTCGGCGTCCAACTTACCGGCCACAACCGCTACGCGCTTCATCTTTGTCGCATCAAACGTGCTTGGCAACTTGAGGATCGCATCGGCAAGCAAGTAGCGTACCGGCTCGATGGGACTCGGCACGTTCCGATCGTATGTAGCAGGTCCCTCAATTATCTCAACTTGGGCGATAAGTTGTTTGAGCGAGTGCGCCTCGTTGACATGAGTGCCGCCACAAGGCCACGACGATCCCAACGTCAGATCGATCGTCAGACCCAGTTGCTCAGCACGATCCAAAACAAACCCGACATGCTCGAACCATGCGTCGGTCGCATAGGTAAAAACTTCGGGCGACACCTCAGCAGGCAGCCCAATCGCAAAGGATTGAATCTCCGCACCGCCGAACCCTACATCACGCATTTGCTTGAGCTCACGAGCCAGTTCCGCATCGTCAACGTCACCGCCAGGCCACCACCAGCGAACCCATGGACGGGCATGCATCGGTGGCTCCGCGAATTCAACACGATCGACAGGTGGCTGCGCATTTGCTGTCGCGAATACCTTCGCTTGGGCGGTGTCGGATGTTGCGCTGCTATCAATCGTTGTTCGTGTTGACGAAGAAGCTGTGTCGTCCGAAGGGGGTTCTTCACTAGTGGAACTTTCCGTGGGTAACGGTTCGGGAACGTTCGCGTCCCAGCCGGGACACCCCTGCCCCAACATCAACGGCACAGCCGACCACACAAGCCAACAGGCCGTAAACGACCAACACCAACCATGGCGCACCATCGCTCTCCTCGTGCTTGAACGCTTCAAATCCTCCTCCCATCCCGCCGTTGATGTGCCATATTTGCAAATTCTTGCAAGCAAACACACAAGAGACTAGCACAGGTTCCCCCATGGAAGCCATTGCAATTCTATCTTCTTTGGACTGGAATCCGAAGTAGGAACCGGCATCGCTGTCGCTAAACACATGCTCGGTTGGCCCAAACGCTACCCTAACCCATATGGAGAAGCCAATTTGCGACAACATATCGGACCCGGCAATCCGCATCATCCCTCTCTAATGGGGCGGAGCCTGTTGTAAAAGATCTTTCTTGGGTTTGCTTTCCCTATAGGCCGACGATTAGACTAGCAATAGCAAGATTGCTATAAGCAAGGGCGATTACCGATGCTTATCCAATACATTCAAGCCGCTATGGCCAAAGCCAAGTACGAGATCCTATCCGACGATGGGACCTACTATGGCCGCATCCCGGGATTTAAGGGTGTCTGGGCCAACGCGGATACGCTTGAAGTTTGCCGACAGGAACTCTAGCAGGTGCTCGAAGATTGGATTGTCGTTGCCATCCGTTACAACGATCGGCTTCCGTCGGTCGGAGGATTACGTGTCAAGTTGCCGCGTGTCCCCCACAAAGTCGCGGGATAAAAACCCTTTATAGCGACAACCACGCCTGCGAGGATACACCAATTTCTCGCAACAACCGCTTCTACAGTTCAACGCCAATTTTGCGACTCTTCGCATCGGCCCGCGGTAACGGCAGTTTCAGTTGGTCGCTTGGCCGGCGCATGAAATCATGCTTGCCGCCGTGGAAAGGACCCTCGAATCCAAGTGCCTTCAAGCAGCGAACCAACTCTTTTCGTGATAGGGATACCATCCTTGGCATTTGTTTTCGGTTCTGCTTGACGCGGCAGTTTTTGTCATCTGCCCTGTATCACCATTTGTTCAGATTCATTTACCGCATCCGGCTTCCAGATCATAGTGGATTTGCTACCGGTGCGCATCAATGAAGATTGCGAGAACGTCGTCTGATGTTAGTCGACGTTCTTGAAGGTTGTTAGCGGTTTCGGGCATCGCGGAGATTCCGTTGATTCACTGCACAGATTAGCCCACCCAAGCCTGCAATACAACAGGTTTGAGCGGATGTTTCTCGGCCACTATAATGCTGCCGCCACTGAAAAAGGCCACGGGCCATAGTCGGCGGAGGTGCACTGCGATGGCGGGCAAGTACGAACTCGGGTTTATTGGTGCCGGAAACATGGCTGAGGGGATTCTCGCGGCCGTAGTTGCCCAACAGTTGTATCCGGCAGAGGCCATCGTCGCTTCCGACCCTGTGGCTGAACGGCGTGAGCTGTTTGCTCAGCGGTTCGGTATCGCGGTCACCGACGACAATCGCCAGCTTGTTACCGACACGAAACGCGTGATCTGGGCCGTCAAGCCACAGAGTTTCGACGACGTTGCTGCACAACTGGCCGACGTCGTTCGCGACGACCAACTTCTCATCAGCATCATGGCCGGCATGAGCACGAAACGAATCGCAGCTGCGTTTGCCGGCATCAAAGCTCGCGTGGTTCGTGTCATGCCGAATTTGCCCATCAAAGTCGGTGCCGGCATGTCCGGCCTGTACGGTGGCGAATATGCCACGAAGCAGGATATTACTGAGACCCAGGCTTTGTTCGATGCGGGTGGCAACTCGGTTGTTGTCCAAGATGAGGTTTTAATGGACGCGGTGACGGCCATTTCGGGTTCCGGGCCGGCCTATTTCTACGCTTTTGTCGAAGCCATGGTCGCCGGCGGAACCGCCTGTGGCTTGAGTGAAGCCGACGCCCTCAAGCTCGCAAAGTGTACGTGCTTGGGGGCTGCCCGTATGATGCTCGAAAGCGATGAGCCGCCGGCTGAACTCCGCCGAAAAGTCACCAGCAAAGGCGGCACCACGCAGGCGGCATTGGAATACATGGCCAATGCTGGTGTGAACGAAGCCATTCGCGATGCGGTGCGGGCGGCATTTGAACGCGGCCGACAGCTGGGCGCTTAAAGCTTTGTCCTGAGATTTTCCGGCGTTTTGCCAGCATCTTTGAAACCCGCAAAACGCTTTGATTGCGGATCACAAAAAAGCGGTTTGCCTTATAGGTGCAGTTCATCGTCGTGTCAGCGCGAGGTTTAGGTATGGAACAACTGGCGGGAAAGGCGGCGTTCGGATGGATGGTCGTCACAGGCTTAGCGGTACCGGCATTTGGGGCCGGCAGCCAGTGCAATCGTCATAGGCATTTCTCATCAGCAGTCGAGGTCGACGCGCCGTCGGCAGGCGAAGTTGACCCCGTGCAACAATCGACAGAGGAGGTAACGAACATGGGATTGATCGGCAAGATTTCGATGTTGGCGATGGCGTGTCTGCTTGTCGGGGCCATGAATCTGGGATGTGCTCAGCAGTCCCCAAAGGTCAAACGGTATGGCAGCGTCATTGGGATCAAGAAAGAAAACATTCCTGAGTACAAACGACTCCATGCCGACACGTGGCCAGGTGTGCTTAAGAAGATCAAGGATTGCCACATCCAGAACTATTCCATTTATCTGGCTGAGGTAAAGCCGGACGAGTATTACTTGTTCAGTTACTTCGAGTACACCGGCGATGATCTCGACAAGGAAATCGAAGAGAAGATGAAAAACGATCCTACGACCAAGAAGTGGTGGTCGCACACCGACCCACTCCAGTTCAAAGTGCCCACGGCTGGCGAGAACGAATGGTGGCATAACCTTGAAGAGGTGTTCCACACAGATTGATGCTGGAGGCGTGACACGTTAGCCGGTTTTGCGCGATCGGGGGCCGGCCGACGTTCCTGTTAACTTCGGAAGGACTGGTTTCGGCAACCGATCCAACTCAAGCAATAAGCGGGAGACTCGTATGCTCGCGATGGAAATTCGTATCGGTGTGCTGGATTCGTCGATTATCGCCATTTATCTGATTGGGATTGTCGTCCTCGGGTGTGCGGTAGGTCTTTTCAGACGCCGTGGCGTTTCGGGTGGCAAAGAATACTTTTTGGCCGGCGGCACATTGACTTGGCCTGTCATCGGCTTGGCGCTGTTCTCAACCAACATTTCGACCATTCATCTGGTCAGTCAGGCACAAGAAGGGTACATGAACGGGTTGGCCTACGGCAACTTCGAGTGGATGGCACCCTTCACGTTGATCGCATTAGCCCTTTTCTTTGCGCCGTTCTACATTCGCTCCAAGGTTGCAACGTTACCCGACTTCCTGGAACGGCGATACAACCCCGCTTGCCGTAACTGGTTAGCGGTCCTTTCGATCATTTCCGCGGTCTTCATCCATATTGGATTTACGCTCTATACCGGTGCTGTAGTGCTCGAAGGGTTATTCGGCATTCCCAAGATGACCAGCATCATCGGTGTATCGATTCTGACGGGCCTGTACACCATCGTCGGTGGTTTGTTAGCCGTCGTGGTCACGGAATCAATTCAGACAATCATTCTGTTGTTTGGTGCTATCTGCATTACCGCGATCGGGTTTTCGCAAGTTGGCGGATGGGAGGGGATCAGCAGTAACGTTGAACCCGTCAAGCTTACGATGCTGCGTGACGCCAGCGATCCTGCCGGCCTGCCCTGGTACTCGGTGTTTCTGGGGTATCCCATTATTGGTTTATGGTACTGGTGCGCGGATCAGACCATCGTCCAGCGTGTACTCGGCGCCAAAAACGAGAATCATGCTCGAGTGGGCCCGCTGTTTGCTGGCTTTATCAAGATTCTCCCGGTGTTCATTTTCGTTTTACCGGGTACGATCTGTTTGGCACTGCTCAATCAAGGCAAGCTCCCGCCGTTACCGGTCAAGCAAAACGCCATTGAACAAACGGCTCAGCCTACATCCGATCAGGCGTTGTCGGCTGCAGAACAGCGGGTCTACGACGCCGTCTTGACGCGTGCTCAGGAGAACAAGGGCGAGGCTGCCGGTGCCGGCTACATCATGACCGCGACAGGCCTCGGCGAGCAAGATGTGTACGGTGCGATGTCCACATTGGTTGACCGCAAGCTATTGAAGGTCAAGTCCGAAGACGTCTACGCGCATATGATCACGGAGTTACTGCCGCCCGGTCTGCGCGGGATCGTCGCAGCGGCCCTGCTGGCGGCGCTGATGAGTACGGTGTCGGGTGCACTCAACTCGATTGCGACACTGTTCAGCTACGACATTTACAAGCAATTGCGCCCGGATGCGCCCGACCGTTCACTCATTCGTACCGGCCGAATCGCAACGTTTATTGGCATGGTCGTCGCCATCATTTGGTCGCCGGCGATCGCTCACTACGAAAGCATTTACCAAGGCTCCAACGCCCTGATTTGTTACATTGCGCCGCCGATTACGGCGGTATTCGTCTGGGGGGTGATGTGGCGCGGCGCATCGTCCAGCGGAGCCTTGATGACACTGTTGGCGGGGTCATTCCTGGGGGCGGTTGTTTTCTTCCTGGACTGGTTCAAGGATGTTACACATTGGAAGGTGCCTTTCATGATGGCAGCCTTCTACCTGTTTGTGATCTGCTCCGTGATTCTGATCGGCATGTCCCTATGGAAACCTGACCCGGTCGCCGTGGTTGCGGAGAGGGGATCGTTGTCCTGGAAGAATCCGCTCGAGGCACTCAAAGGCCCAGCGTGGCGAGGTATTGGCAACTTCCGGCTCCTAGCAGGTGTTTTGTTTGTCACGATGGTTGTGCTTTACATTATCTTTGCATAGAAGACGATGTTGTCGCTTGAGGGGTTCCGTTCCGGAGAGATTCAAATCGTCTCTGGCACCGCAAACGGAGTACGGTAGGTGCGCTTCAGCATCTGGTTGGCATCCGCATCGCCGACGAACTTCTCCGTATCGGCGTCGAATTCCAGCGATCGGCCCATTCGGTAAGCAGCATTGGCCAGATGGCACAGCGACACGGTAAGGTGGCCTTCTTCAACATCCACGCCGAGGTCCTCGATCTTACGGCTACGCACGCCGGCAATAAAACGTTCAAACCGATGATGCGTCGATTGTTGACTTGGTCCGGGCTCACGTTTTTGTCCAAGGAACGTCTTGTACTCGAAATAGCGGACGGCCATGTAGCCTTCGGAGCCGTAGAACAAAACGCCGAGGTCATTCTTGTTGCCTGATGTGAAACCGCTTTCGTGATTACCAATCCAAGGGCGAACCTCGAATTCCAGTAGTTTGTTCTCTTGGGGATAGGAGAAGCTGGTGGTAAGGACGTTGGGGACTTCCTTGCCGTCGTGAAAGAGGAATCGCCCGCCCATCGCCTGCACTTTTTGGGGCAACCCTACGCCCAGGCCCCATCGGGCGATGTCCATTTCGTGTACGCCTTGGTTGCCGATGTCGCCGTTGCCGTAATCCCAGAACCAGTGCCAATTGTAGTGCACGTAATTGGACGAGAACTCACGCTCCTGAGCGGGGCCTTGCCACAGGTTCCAGTCGAGTTGGGCGGGGACCTTCTCGCCTGGGGCCGGCTCCAGCCGCCGCGGGTCGTTCACGATCGACGGACGCCATTTGTAGCAAATGCCACGGGCCATGTAGACATCGCCGATGACACCCTCCCGTAACTTCTGGACAGCCTCCTGAATCGCGGGGGCGGTCCGTCCCTGCGTGCCGTGCTGACACATGCGTTTGTATCGCCTGGCCGCTTTGACGAGTTGCCGCCCCTCCCAAATGTTGTGCGAAAGAGGCTTCTCGACATAAGCATCCTTACCGGCCTGCATGGCCCAAATGCCCGCTAGCGTATGCCAATGGTTCGGTGTCGCGATCGTGACGACGTCGATGCTCTTGTCGTCGAGCAGCGCTCGAAGATCGCCATATCGGGCGACCTTTCGTCCCGCTTGGGTTTCGAGTGCGTCGGCGCGCTGATGGAGAATCGACTTGTCCACGTCGCAAAGGGCTACAACATCGACGCCATCCAGACGGCTCAGCTCATTGATGTGTTTTTTGCCCTGGCCATAAACACCGATGACCGCTGCACGGATCGTATCGTTAGCGCCTCTCTTGGCGCCTAAAACGCCGCGTGTCAGCGTCGTCATGCCGGCAACGGCGCCGCCGGCTCGCAGAAAATCACGTCGGTTCACACGATGCATAAGCACATGCCTCTTCATATTCGCGATAGCGGAATTCCTGTCATTCCGCCGCCGCAGATGCCGCTGGACGTTTCCCAAGCTGCTGATCCAACATCAGAAGAATCGGCGGGTGTCCCTCGGCCACCTTGAGCTGGGTCAAGACGTCCTTGGCCGTCTTTTCTTCTTCCACCTGCTCATCGATAAACCACTGCAGGTGGGACTGCGTCGGGTAATCTTTTTCGCTGACCGCCAACTCGTAGAGTTTGGAAATCGACTCGGTTACATACTGCTCATGCTTGAGGACACGGTCGAATACCTCCAAAGCAGAACCAAACTCCGAATCGGGCTTCTCGATCGCTTCGAGCACGACACGGCCATCCCGTGACACCACATAACCGAAGAGGCGCATCGCGTGGCCCATCTCCTCGTGGGCCTGTACCTTCATCCAATTGGCCATTCCCGGCAAATCCTTATTCTCCAGGTGGGCCGACATGGCTAAATAGAGGTAGGCGGACGCGATCTCTTTCTGAATCTGACTGTTCAAAGCCTGTTCAACCTTTTTGATCAACATGAGGTTTCTCCCGTCTTTCATGCACATCGATTCCCGCGGGATCATCCCACGGCTGCTATATGACCCAGCGAAGATTCCATTCTCCGACCAGGGTGCCATCCTAGCGAGCCACGCCCGCTCTCTCAACCGTGCTGAACGACCTACAACCTCAGGCGAACCGCTCCGCCATGGAAGACTTCACACCGACGCGGACTCAGCGTCAAGCCCACCCTTTGGGGCACCTTGGCTCTTGCGTAATCGTATGGGGCCAGTGCTCCGGTCGACAAGCCACTCGGTGAGGAATAATGGAAATGAAGCAAGAAAAATACACCGCAGAGGATTCGAACCTCTAACCTTCGGTTCCGTAGACCGATGCTCTATCCAATTGAGCTAGCGGTGCAAACCAACGCTTCCATTTAACACGCCAGCCCCTTTAGGGTCAAGACGGAGGGCCACTACGCGGGTTGTCCTGTCCATTGGGCCGCCCTAGAATGGCCAACACGTTGCCTCGAGGGCTTGTCGGACCTTCCGTTCGCGGGGCGGGCATTCCGTGACCACGTTGAACAACAGTCGTGTCGCACAACGCACCCTGATGGGCGGCCAAGGGGAACCCCAAACATGAGAAAAAGACGATCGCTCGCCGTCCTGTTCCTTTTTCTGTCAGTCTATGTGCCGGCTTACGCCATCGACGTCGATAACCCGCCGGTTGGCGTTTTCATCGACGAATGGTATGCCACGCTTTTCAACGGCCAGAAGAGCGGACACATGCACACGACGATGGAACGGATCAAGCGTTCCGGCACGAGCCACCGAGACCCCCATCACAGCGACCTCATCCGTACCATGACGGCCATGACGTTGGAAGTGGGACGAGCCGGCGTGCAGATCAAAATCCGTGTGGCCCAGGAAACGACCGAGACGCTCGACGGCCGGCCCATTTCGTTCCGCAATCGCACACAACTCGGAACGTTGCCGAGCCCAAGCGTCACCGAAGGCGAAATCCGAAACGGCAAAGTCACGGTGACCTCGAGTCAGTTCGGTCAGCAGTCGGCCAAGACCACTTACGATTTACCTGAAAAGGCTATGATGAGTTGGGCCGTCTACCGCGAACAAATCAAACGTGGACTCAAGCCCGGCACGCGCTACGTGCTTTCCGGTTACGATCCAGGGATCTCGCCCTCGCGCATCACACCGATGTCAGTCGAAATCCTAAATCGCGAGATGATCGATCTGTTTGGCCGAAAGGTCGAAGCAATCAAAACCCAACAGACGATCACGCTCCAAAACATGTTCGGGCAAGAAACGAAGATGGATACGCTCACTTGGCTGACGGACGCGGGTGAGGCCGTGCGTGTCGAGATGACCATGCTGAACATTCCGATCCAAATTCTTGCTTGCACAAAGTCGATCGCCCTGTCGCCGAACGACCCGGCCGAAGTGATGGTGGAAAGTCTGATCCCCGTAGCCCGTCCGATCGACCGCAATGCACGGAAGATCACTTACCTTCTGACGCTCAAAAAGGCGTCGGACTCGGATCGGTTGCCGCAATTGCCGGAAACGCGTATCCAGGAAATCGAGCAGCAAGACCGCCATTCCGCCAAGTTCAGCGTGACGCGCCAGCCGCTCCGCAAAACCAGCGATAAGCGTCACATGCTGTCCCGGGACGAACGGAAACGATGCCTCACCGCATCCGCCATGTTGAACTACACGGACCCGGTGGTCACCCAACTTGCCAAGCAGGCGGCTGGTCGCGAAAGGGACCCGTGGAAGCTGGCGGATCGCTTGGTGCGATTTGTGGCGGACTATGTGCAAGGCGATAGTCTCGGGGTGGGCTTCGCCAGCGCCGGCGAGGTCGCGCGCAGTAAACAAGGTGACTGCACGGAGCACGGCATTCTGTTGGCGGCTCTTGGCCGAGCCGTCGGCATCCCCACCCGCGTGGTGACCGGAGTACTCTATATCGACTCGTTTGCGGGCCGGTCAAACGTCTTTGTCGGCCACCTCTGGACGCAGTTTTGGATCGACGGGCAATGGGTCGATCTTGATTCGGCATGGGGACAAACGGCGGTTGACGCAACGCATATCGCGATGAGTATCAGCGACACTGCCGACAGCGGGTTTGCCGATCTTATCAGCTCGGTTTGGCTGAATCTCGGGCGTTTACGAATCACGGTGCTCAACAGCGAATAGTACAAACGCTCGCGTTCACGCTGACGATTTTTCACACGTCACTGAGCCGCTTCTACTGTTCCAGGCAATAAATCTTGTATTCGAAGTCCGTAAACGGGCCGCGTTGACCTTCTGTTTCAATCTTCAGGTTGATATCGAGTGACTTCTTGCCTTGGGTGTATTGAGGGTGGAGATCGAAATCGGAATCGTACCAGCGCAAGTGCTCGTTATGGTTGGCGTGATACCAATGTCCCGCATATTGGCCATCGACGTAAACATGAGCCGCTTGGCGCAGGCTTCCCTGATCGAGTCGGCGTCGCAACCGCACCCCTTGATTGTTCGGATCAATCGCGACGGTGAACGTGATCTCGCCGCCTGTGTGTTGGCGTCCCACATCGCTGGACGAGGTTTCAAAATCATTGCCCTCAGGGCTGGCTTGCACGCGTCCGGTCAACGTCGCGGCAGTCGCGTGGTAGTTGTGCACGGCTTCGTTCGTCTCGTTGCCGACATCGATGTAGTCCGTCTGATGCAAAGCGGTATGCTTTCGGAGGTAGCAGAACGCCAAACTGCGATAATCCGAGCGGATATCACTGGCGCCGCCGTGCTGGATGCGCGCGTCCATTGAGCGGTAGAAGGGGATGGGCATTTCCAGGTGAAAACGAGCGTAGCTGCAGGGGATACGATGGGCGCCCCGGTTGTTGCCGCCGCCTTGTTGATAGATGTTCTCGACCGAGCATGCAAAGGGGCTGTCATATTTTCGATTCGGCCAGAAGCAGCCGAGATAATAGTCCTCCGTGCCGGTGCCGTTGATTTGCGGCGAGATGGCATCGTCCATATAGAAGTGCTCATCGCCCTCGCAGTAGTGCTCGTTGTGCATGGACTGAACAGCCCCCACGAACCAGCCCGTCCCGGGACTTTCGAAGAGACGCCAATCCTGGCCATAGGTCGTTTTGCCTTCGCGATACACCGTGGTGAAATAGCCACTGCGATCAGGCTTCAGGTCGTTGGACGCCACCGCGACCTCGGCTTTCAAGGGTCCCAGTTCATAGGTTGAACGGTTGACTAGCGTAATTTCAGCCTGTTGCCAAAACGGCATGGGAAAGTAGCAAGACAAGCGCACTCGGCCGGTTTCGGTCCGTTCCACTTTCAAGGGGAGCGATTGCATCGGGCTGGCTCGGACGGCCGACCCGAAGAAAATGCCGATCGGCGCACGTACATCCATGCGTGGGTGAGCGTCCCATGTCATCCAGATTTCGTTTTGTTGCATGGAGATTTCGGAGCCGTCAGCTTCGATAACGATCTTGCGAATGATGCCCGCCGTTTGCTTGAGGTCGAGCAGCGTGACACGTTCACCCGGCTTGAGCCGTTCCTTTTCGGTACAGGTTGTTTCCAGTCCCACATCGCCGACAGGGTCTTCGCCCAGTTTCTCAAAGGCGTCCAAGAGAGCGATACGGTCTTCTTGGCCCGTGAATGTTTGAACCGGAGTGCCGTAGGGGTATCGCTCGTACAAAATGTGGTAAAACTGGGGCGCCGGCTTCGTGACAATCTTGAGCGACTTGGCAAACGGGATCGGAACGAAACAATTGCCAGCATAAGGGCGTTTACCGAAGTAACCCCGCTTTTCGTACGAAACCAAGGGTTCGGGAAAATCGGGGTGGTTTCCCTTATAGAGATTCACGATCGATTCGCGGTAACGAGGTTCTTTCTCGCCGTCGAAGTAGAAGCTGTAGATGACCCCATCGCCCATGTTGGTGCCCCAGATGTTTCGAATACAACCCGGGCCCGCTTCGTCAAAAATGACCCGGTCGCGATTCGCATCGGTGTAGAGCCAATTGTTCGCGTCCCCGTTGACGCCCTCCTTGTTACGGCTGGAGACCTGATGGACCGAATAGAGCGAGGGTAAGTGGAGCAATCGATCCAGCAGAACATAAGCGGGCGACGACGCTGGTGGCCGATGAACGTCCGGACGCATTGTCGCGGTTTCCGCGTTCGCTGGGGTGCGAAGGAGGACGAAGAAAACACCCGCTACACAAAATTTCAACAACCCCTTTTTCATGTTAGAGGTACCTCGTTTTTAGACTGTGACCTGGGGCGACCGTGGGCCCCGTGGCCGGGTTCAGCTTGTCTCGAATTCGGGATGGTTGGTTCGGGCTACACAACAACCTGATGGCGATACGATGGTAATCGATGTGGGCCCGTTTCGCGATACAGATTCAGAAGGAGTGGAAAAAATCAATGTGGGTTTCGTCGCGATGAAGGTGCCTTCAATATTCGCCATGGAAAACAGCTTGCTGCATATGGTCGTTATTCAACGATACAGCCAAGCTTTTCGTTGGTCACGAAACGTCGGCGTGTTCACGTGCCATTTCGACGGGCGGAACGGTCGAAAAGTCGCGTCGCGTCGTGCCCTGATCCGGCTCTTGGAAGGACCGCGGGTTTGTGCTAAAGTAGTTGTTCTGCTTGCGAAAGACACGGGCCGCCTTCCTGGGAATCTGGTTCGTGACACGACAGGGAAGTTCGTCGCGATACCAGGCGGGGATACGAGCAAGATCAGAGCCCTCGTCGTCTAGCCGGTCGCGGTTGTCGGGAGTTCGATATTTGAACGCCCGGCGTGGTGGTTGAACCCATCGCGTAAGCTGACGGCGTCGCGGTGATGGGAGTGGTTCCGTGGGGGAAGGAGGGGTAAGTCGAGGCTTTCCCAAAATCGCAAGAGGTAAAAAGGAAAATAGGTGCGGCAAACGGCTGGGCACGTGCGTAAAACGTGCATATAATGGAATAGACTTTGGACACCGCTGATGGACATGCTTACCGACGTCACTACCAACACCCTTGAAGAATTGGCGCATACAAAGGTTCAGGACTGTTACCAGTGCGGCAAGTGTTCAGCCGGCTGTCCGATGGCTGAGCGCATGGACATCTTGCCCCACCAGCTTGTCCGCTTGGTGCAATCGGGTTTTATTGACAAAGCGGCCAAAGCGGAGTCGATTTGGCAGTGCGTATCTTGCCTGACGTGTTCGACACGTTGCCCCAAGTCGGTTAATTGCGCGGGGGTTTTGGATGCTTTGCGGCAAGTTTCCGCAGAGCGGCAGGCTACCTCGCCCGCCCAGCACCGGACCGTTGTTTTTCAGAAGGTGTTCCTCGATAACATACGTCGTTACGGCCGGCTCAACGAGTTGGAACTTATTGGCTTTTTCAAGACGAAGGGTTTCTTCAAAGATCTCAGCATTCCTCTGTTGTTCAAGGATTCCTTGCTGGGGCCCAAGATGATGAAACGGCACAAGTTTCATCTTCGTGGTGAACGGGTCAAGGATCGGGGTGTGGTCAATCGTATTTTCGAGCGTTGTATGGCCTCCTAAGGCCCTGCCGCAAAGGAGAGACGGTGGATATTGGTTATTACCCAGGCTGTGCACTTCATGGCTCCTCGAACGACTATGAGATGTCGGTGAGGGCCTGCTTGGAAGTGTTGGGGGTTCAACTGCGGGAAGTGGACGATTGGATTTGCTGTGGCGCGACGGCAGCACATTCACTGAACCAGAAGTTGGCGGTGGCGCTGCCCGCGCGTAATCTTGCCCTGGCTGAATGCCAAGGCATGCAGGACCTGTTGGCGCCGTGCCCGATGTGTTCCATGGAGCTTATCAAAGCCAACCAGGCCATTTCAGCGGATGCGAAGCTCAAGAAAGAAATGGCTGAGATCGTCGAGTTGAAGGTCGAGGGCAAAGTCAGCGTTCTCAATCTGATTCAGATTTTCCAGCAAGTCGGCCTGGACCGCATCAAGGAACTGGCGGTCAAGTCGTTGGACGAGTTCAAGCCCGCCTGCTATTACGGATGTTTGCTGACGCGACCGCCCGAAGCATTGCAATTCGACGACTGCGAGCAGCCGAGTTCCATGGAGACGTTGCTGGAAGGGCTTGGCGCCGCACCCATCGACTGGAACTACAAGACCGAATGCTGTGGCGCAGGGATGACCATGTCCAACGAGGACACGGTGCTGGATCTCTCGCATAAGATTCTCACGAATGCGGCGGATCACGGTGCCAATTGTCTCGTGGTCGCATGTCCGATGTGCCATGTCAATCTCGACATGAAACAAGCGGACATCGATCGGCGTTATAACGTTCAACACGATATGGTGGTGTACTATTTGTCAGACCTAGTCGGATTCGCGTTGGGACTGGATGAGCAACGTCTGGGCGTGAATCGGCACTTTGTAGCAAAGCACTAGGAAAACATGGCCAGAATAGGTGTCTTTACATGTTGGTGCGGGGAGAATATCGCTCGCAACGTTGACGTGGAAAAGGTCGCCGAGGCGATCGGCAAGCTGCCTCATGTGCGCTGCTCGGTGGCTTACAAGTACATGTGCTCCGATCCCGGTCAGGCGATCATGCGCGAGAAGATCGTCAGCGAAGGCCTTACCGGCGTCGTGGTGGCCTCCTGCTCGCCGCATATGCACCTCAAGACCTTCCGCAAAGCCGCTGAGAGCGAGGGTCTCAATCCTTACGTCGTCGAAATGGCCAACATCCGCGAGCACTGTTCGTGGGTGCACCACAACAAGGAAGATGCGACCCGCAAAGCGATCGACCTCGTCCGCATGTCCGTCGCCAAAGTGCTGCGGAACCATGCCCTGGATCCGATTCGCGTACCCGTAACCAAACGCGCTTTGGTGATCGGCGGTGGCGTCGCGGGGATTCAGGCGGCACTCGATATTGCGGACGCCGGCCATGAAGTCGTGCTCGTTGAACGCGACCCGTCGATCGGCGGCAAGATGGCCGGGTTGTCGGAAACCTTCCCGACGTTGGACTGTTCGCAGTGTATCCTGACACCGCGCATGGTGGACGTCGGCCAACATCCGAATATCAAGCTTCATACTTATTCCGAAGTCGAAGCCGTCGATGGCTACCTCGGCAACTTCAAGGTAACCATTCGCAAGAAGGCTCGGTACGTGGACATGGACAAATGCACGGGCTGCGGGATCTGCTGGAATGCCTGTCCGTCGAAGAAAAACCTGAGCGAGTTCGACTTCGGCATGGGCACGCGGAAGGCCATTTACGTGCCGTTCCCCCAGGCGGTGCCCGCCCGTCCCGTGATTGACGCGAATGCCTGTATCAAGTTGACCAAGGACAAGTGCGGCCTGTGCGAAAAGAAATGCCCCGCCGGCGCCATCAACTTCGACGACCAGGATGAGTTGATCACTGAAGAGATCGGCGCGGTCGTCGTCGCCACCGGTTACAAGCTGTACGACATCGGTAAAGAGCAGCAAAACGACAAACTTGCCGGTTATGGCGAATATGGCTACGGCAAGTACAAGGATGTCATCGATTCGCTCCAGTTCGAGCGGATCGTATCCGCTTCCGGCCCGACCGTCGGCGAGATCCAACGACCTTCGGACGGCAAAGAACCCAAGTCCGTGGTCTTCATCAGTTGCGTCGGGTCGCGCGACAACGCGAAGGGCGTGTCGTACTGCTCCAAAATCTGTTGCATGTACAACGCCAAACACACCATGCTGTACAAGCACAAGGTGCATGACGGCCAAGCCCATGTGTTCTATATGGACATCCGCGCCGGCGGCAAGAACTACGATGAGTTCGTCCGCCGAGCGATCGAGCAGGACGGCGCCCAGTATCACCGTGGCCGGGTCTCGAAAATCACCGAAGAAAACGGCAAACTGATTGTGCGTGGCGTGGATACCTTAGCGGGTGTCCCTGTGACCGTCGAAGCTGACCTGGTCGTCCTCGCGGCTGCGATGCGTCCGGCCGACGGCGTGGAGCAACTGGCCCAGAAACTCAACGTCGGTTACGACGAATTTGGTTTCCTGTCCGAGTCGCATCCCAAATTGCGTCCGATCGAAACCAATGCCGCTGGCGTGTTCGTCTGCGGTGCCTGCCAAGGTCCCAAAGATATCCCAGAATCGGTCGCCCAAGCGTCGGCAGCGGCCGGCAAAGTCATGATGATGTTTAGCCGCAAGGAGCTCACCCGCGAGCCCGAGGTGGCCTGTGTCAACGAACAGAACTGTGCCGCTTGTTTCGCATGTGCGCGGGCCTGTCCGTTCAATGCGATCGAACAGGCTGAGATTCGTGACCGCAACGGCAACCTGGTCAAACGCACCGCCAGGGTGAATCCGGGATTGTGCATGGGTTGCGGCACCTGTGTGGCCATCTGTCCGTCCAAGAGTGTGGATCTGGAAGGCTTCACGGAGCAGCAGATTTACGCGCAGGTGGAGAGCCTCGTATGAGTGACAACAACGAATTCGAACCCAAAATCATCGCGTACGTGTGCAACTGGTGCACCTATCTAGGTGCGGACTTAGCGGGCACCAACCGCTTGGAATATCCGACCAATGTCCGGATCATCCGCTTGCCGTGTACGGGCCGAATCGACTTCAATTTGATCGTCAAAGCCTTTGAAATGGGGGCGGACACAGTGCTCGTTTCGGGTTGTCATCCCGGCGATTGTCACTACACGTCGGGCAACTATCACGCCCGTCGACGGTGGATGCTGTTCCGCGGCTTACTCGACACGATGGGCATCGACATGGAGCGCATCCACTTTACCTGGATTTCCGCCGCGGAAGGCGCCAAGTTCCAAAAAGTAATCACGGAGATTACGGAAAAGACAAAGCAACTGGGCCCCTATGAGGCCTATCGAAAGGTCTGCAAGGTTTCGTGATGTTGAATCAATTGCATGAAACGTGCCGCAAGTTATTGGAGGACGGAACGGTCCAGGTGGTGATTGGCTACGGCCAATCCTCGCCCGACACGCCCGCCTATCCGATTTTTGTGACGCGGCCGGAAGACGTCCAGCAGCTTGTCTGGAACAACCAATGTTTCGGCAACCTGACGACCTATCTGACGCGAAAAGAAGTTCGCGCGATGGGTAAGCCGGCGATTGTCGTCAAAGGATGCGACGAGAAAACGCTCGTCGTGTTGGAGAAGGAATCGCAGATCGATCGATCGCAAATCGTGGTGATCGGCATGGCCTGCTCGGCCGTCGGCAATCCGCCATTAGCGAAATGCCAGGCCTGTGAAGTCCACATGCCGCGCTTCGCCGACGCGACCATCGGACAGGTCGAGAACCCTGCCAGCGAAACCGATGGCCGATATGCCGACCTTGAAGCGTTTCTACAGAAGACGCCGGCTGATCGCATGGCCTACTGGATGAACGAGCTCGATCGCTGCGTCAAGTGTTACGCCTGTCGGCAAGTGTGCCCCTTGTGCTACTGTGAGACGTGCATCGTCGATAAGAATCGCCCGCAACGGATCGATACGTCGCCGACGCTCAAAGGCAACTACGCATGGCACATCACGCGAGCGTTTCATCTGGCCGCCCGTTGTGTCGGTTGCGATGAATGCACGCGAGCTTGCCCTGCCGGTATCGACCTTCGGCTTCTCAATCTCTCCGTCGCCAAAGCCGCGGAGACCGACTTCGGATTCCGCGCGGGTATGGATCCGGAAGTTGAGCCCGTCGTCGGTTCCTATTCCGAACAGGATAAGGAGGGTTTCATTCGGTGAGCGAAGTGATTTCCCAACAAACGCTTAGCCAACTCGTGGATCAATGGATCAGCCAGGGTAAACGTGTCGCGGGACCAACCCGCGTCAAGCCTGATGTTTTGCTGTATGAGTTCCTGACTGCAGCCGATCAGTTGCTGCTTAACGGTTTCATTCGGCCCGCGAACACGATCAAGGAGTTGATCTTCCCGCGCACGGAGAAGCTCTACGGCTACCGGCTCGAGGGTAAGCAGATCGAGCTGTACGATGTTGAACCGCCAGCAACCGAACAGATCGTGGTCGGCGCTCGGCCATGCGATGCTGCCGCTTTCCCGACGCTCGACTACGTCTTCAACTGGGATTACAAGGACCCGTTCTATCGTCGTCTTCGCGATCTGACCACGATCGTCACGCTGGCCTGCCGTGACCATGACGAACATTGCTTCTGTACGTCCGTGAAGTTGGCACCCGACGACGAAGGCGGTTCTGATGCCATGCTGTTCGATCTGGGCGACGGAAACTACGAGGTTCGTTGCTTGACGGACAAGGGTAAAGCACTGTTTGCCGGTGCCACGCAATCGTCCGACAAGGTCGGCAAAGCGGGGCCGGGCCCCGAGCCGAGTATCGACCTCGACAAGGTCAAACAGTTTCTCGATACCAACTTTGAGAGCCCGCAGTGGCAATCGCTGTCGTTGCGATGTGTGGGCTGTGGTGCGTGTGCGTACACCTGCCCGACGTGCCATTGCTTCGATATCGTGGACGAAGGCAATGCCGCCGGCGGTGCCCGCGTGAGAAACTGGGATGCTTGCCAGTTTTCTATGTTCACCATGCACGCTTCAGGCCACAACCCCCGAAGCGACAAGAGCCAGCGGCAACGGCAACGCATTATGCACAAATTCCAGATCTACCCCGACAAGTTCGGCGAGATCTTGTGTACCGGATGTGGCAACTGTACACGTAACTGCCCGGTGAGCCTGGGCGTCAAGCCCGTTCTCGAAGCCATTCAAGAGATAGCGACAACCGAAACGATCGAGACGAAATAATGACCAATATTTACAAACCTGATTTGATGGAAGTACTGCAGGTTAAGCAGCACACCCCCGACGTTAAATCCGTGCGGATCAAGTTTCAAGACGAAGCCCGTGCCCGTGAATTCGACTTCCACGTCGGGCAGTTCGGCATTTTCTCCGCCTTCGGTTACGGCGAGTCAACCTTCAACATCTGTTCCAGCTCGAACTGGAAAGATTACATCGAGTTCTGCTTCCGTAAAACAGGCATGGTGACCGAAGCCCTCTGGCGGATCGAAGAGGGCGATACGATCGGCTTCCGCGGGCCCTACGGCAACAGCTATCCCATGAAAGAATGGGAGGGTAAGAACCTTATCTTCATCGGCGGCGGGATTGCCATGCCGCCCATCCGCTGTGCCATCTGGTACGCCCTGGAGAACCGCGAGAAGTACGGCAACATCACGATCGTCTACGGCGCACGAACCGTCGATGATCTCGTGTTCCAGGACGAGCTGGACGAGTGGGCCACGCGCGAACGCGTTACCGTCATTCGTACCGTCGATCCGGGTGGCGAAACGCCCGACTGGACGGGCAAGGTCGGCTTCGTTCCCACCGTCGTCGAGGAAAGCAACATCCCGATGGACAACACCGCTGCCCTGGTCATCGGCCCACCCATCATGATCAAGTACACGCTCCCCATCCTCGCCAAAGCCGGCATCGCCGACGAGGATATCTACACCAGCCTAGAGAACCGCATGAAGTGCGGCGTCGGCAAATGCGGCCGATGCAACGTAGGCCCCGTCTACGTCTGCAAAGAAGGCCCCGTCTTCAACATGGAACAACTCAAAACCCTACCCAACGACATGTGACGAGTGACAATACAATACCAAATGGTATTGGGTACTTCTGGTAGATTCTCGCCCCGTGCGGATCACAACACGCAAGGGGCTGCCGGCAAAAAATCCCAATGGCACACCCGCATTCCCCATGGGGTTTAGCGAAACCCGTAATGCCGTAATTGAATTGAAACTGAAGCCTGTGGTCGGTACGATGCCATGCACATATGCATGTATTGCTTTTGTGCAAGTTGGCTGAGGCCAAGCGGGTGAGATGGTCACTGGCTGGGCAACCTCCAGATAGGGCCAGAACAAAACACATTTATTCACCCCTAGGGTGAAAAGCTGTTTGCTTTTTATTGAATCATGTTGTAGACTTTCGTAGGCATGGAGGCCGCTGATGGAGTTCGAGTTCTCGGATGGAAAGCTAAAGAAGCTCTACACCGAGGGGGTTGGGGCTCGCGGCTATCCCGAGGGTGTGGTTAACTCGTTTCTACGGCGGGTGCGGACCATAGAGGCCGCCAAGGACGAGCGTGACCTCCGTGTCCCTGCCAGCGTCCATTTCGAGAGACTCAAGGGTGACCGAGCCGGAAGCTGCTCCATGCGGCTCAAAGACCGGTGGCGGTTGATACTACGGATTGTCGCCAGGGAAGACGGGAAGGTGGTTGTGATCGACGAGATCACCCAGCACTACGGAGACTGACAACATGCCTGAGAGACTTCGACCATTTCGACCCATCTCACCGGGGGAAATCCTGCAGGACGAACTCGTTGCGCGCGGATGGACTCAATCTGATCTGGCGGAGATTCTCGACCGGCCTGTACAGGCGATCAATGAGATCATTAGCGGCAAGAAAGCCATTGTGCCCCCAACGGCCGTCGAGTTTTCCCTCGCATTCAACACTAGCCCGGAGTTTTGGCTGAACTTGGAGTCGGCCTACCGGCTCGATTTACTACACCACAAGGGTGGGGATGGCGAGGAGATTGCCCGGCGGGCTAAGGTCTACTCCTTGGTCTCGGTCAAAGACATCCAGAAGAAGGGCTGGATCACCAAGACAAAAGACTTGGATGTTATCGAGAAGGATGTGTGCAAACTGTTAGGCATCAAGTCCCTCGAGGAGAAGCCTACGCTAGCGCTGGCCGCGCGTAAGTCGGATTCGTATACCGAGTTTTCCCCGGCCCAGATTGCCTGGGCCTGCCGGGCACGCCAGATGGCCCGCCGGCAGAAAGTCAAACCCTTCAACCCCCGTTTGTTCAATGCCCAAGTAGACAAGTTGCCGAGTTTGTCCGTTGAGGAGGACAACATCAAACAGGTCGTCAAGACATTGGCTGACATCGGTATCCGGCTTGTGATCGTCGAACATCTACCGCAAACGTATATCGACGGAGCATGCTTTTGGCTCACGGACAAGTCGCCGGTAGTGGCCTTGTCGCTACGCTATGACCGGATTGATTACTTCTTCTTTACGCTGATGCATGAACTGGCGCACATCAAGCGTAATAGTTCACATACGGTCCACGTCGATGACAACCTTGTTGGCCCGTCGGCGGAAGCGCGGGAGGGCAAGCCCGAGGAGGAACAGGATGCCGACAACTTGGCGAGCGAATGGCTGTTGCCGAATGATGACGTAAATACATTCATTGCGGACACCAAGCCCTATTACTCGAAGAAAGCTATCCTAGCGTTCGCCGACAAAGTGGGCGTGCATCCGGGCATCGTCGTCGGTCGGCTCCAGTACCTCGGAGAAATTTCCTACAGTCACAGTCGAGGTATGCTGGTCAAGGTTTGGGATAAATTGTTAGAAAAATGAGTTCAGAGATGTGACCGATTGGAACGGACTTGTTTGATGGTGGATGCATAACGAATGGCGTGAAAACATTTTCATCGGTTCTGGAAAAGGAGTTTCGAAATGAGTAAAGGTCGTGATCGCATGGTGTACCGGAATGAAGATGGTGACTGGGTGAACAAGCGTAATCATGCCAAACGAGCGTCGATTGGGCATTTAGGGGTCGCGAGGACCGGGCGGTGCCACAGGGCACGTCGGATGCGGCAGTTTCCGCGAAACAACGTTCACCTGTCTCCCCGCCCCCCAGCGATGCACCGCACATCAACGGAACACTGATCGTGTTTTCAATAGATGAACGGTTGCGTGTACCTGTTCCGCTCGCAGGCAAAACAAAGAAGAGACGACGTTATGCAGAAAAAACGCCCTGACGGAACGAACCCAAACCACCCGTTCCGAAATCCCCTCAAAAACCGCATTCTTGAACGAAAAAATGCAGATGTTCATCAGGCCAATCGTTTACTAACTTCAACCATTTCGGCAAAAACGAACCCACGCGAACCGGCATACTCGTTTCAGCGACGCAAGCCTCCCATCCTGATGGCACAAAAAACCCCCGGCATGTTTGAAGGTTGCACACCGGGGGGTTTGTGAGCGATCAGATGTACTGATTGAGAATATTCTCGAGCATCTCTTGTTGACCGGACTGGATCTTGGGTTCGCCGGTTTTGAGGACATGTTTTTCGAGTTGAGCTAAGGTCATTCGGCCCTTTTCGATCTTCTTGCCGAACGGCGTGTCCCAGCCCTTATATCGCTGCGTGACGAACTTGGCGAGAGCTTTGTCCTTATGGAGTTTGGCGGCAATTTTCAGGCCGCGGGCAAACGCATCCATGCCACCGATGTGGGCGTGGAACAGGTCGGCAGGGTCAATCGACTGGCGTCGGACCTTGGCATCGAAGTTCAACCCGCCGGTCTTGAAGCCGCCCGCTTTGAGCAGCGTATACATCCCCAACGTGGTGTCATACAGATCGGTGGGGAACTGATCGGTGTCCCAGCCAAGCATCATATCACCACGGTTGGCGTCGATGGAGCCAAGAATGCCGTTCGCCGCACAGAACTCGAGTTCATGGTGGAACGTATGGCCCGCCAACGTCGCGTGATTGGCTTCGATGTTAAGTTTGAGATGATCGACAAGGTCGTACTTCTGCAAGAAAGCGTAACAAGCCGCCGCATCGGAATCGTATTGATGCTTGGTCGGCTCCTTCGGCTTCGGCTCGATATAGAACTGCCCCCGGAAACCAATCTGCTTCTTGTAATCGACCGCCATATGAAGGAAAGTCGCCAGGTGATCGAGTTCGCGTCCCATGTCGGTGTTGAGCAAGGTATCGTAACCTTCTCGGCCACCCCAGAACACATAGCCCGCGCCGCCGAGCTCTTTGGTCGCTTCCATCGCTTTTTTGACCTGAGCCGCAGCGTAAGCGAACACCTCCGGCGACGGGTTGGTCGCAGCACCGGCCATATAGCGCCGATTGGAGAACAAATTAGCAGTTCCCCAAAGCGTTTTGATGCCGGTATTACGTTGGAGCTTCTTGGCAAGCTTGACGATGTGGTCGAGTTGCTTGTTCGTTTCGACCAAGGTATCGCCTTCGGGGGCAATGTCACGGTCGTGGAAGCACCAGAAGTTGACGCCGAGTTTCGTGTAGAATTCGAACGCGGCTTCGAGTGTCATCTCCGCCACCTTCATCGGGTCGGACGAAGCGTTGTAGCGACGAATCATCGTACCCGGCCCAAACGGATCATTCCCGAGCCCTTTGAACGTGTGCCAATAGCAGACGGAGAACCGAAGGTGGTCGGCCATGGTCTTGCCGAGGACTTTCGCTTTGGGGTTGTAGTGTTTGAACGCTAAGGGGTTCTTGGCGTTCGGCCCTTCATATTTAATCTTCTTGATACCAGGAAAGTACTCCGGCATAGCATTGCTCCTGTCGTTTGCCAAGTGATCCAATGACTTCGTGAAACCGAAGGCCCGAGAACAGATTCTCGCACCCGTATTATCCGCAGTAGGGGCTGGATTATAGCGGCATCATTGGGTGGGGTGGAAGAGGCGACGGGAAACGTGGAGCCCCCCCTTATACCGAACCAACCGAGCGGCGATCATCGAAGCCTCATAATGCTGGAATGGCCGACCCGCAGGAAAACGCTAGCGAGCAGGATCGGCCAGGCTGGGATAGACGCTTCCAAGGTGGAGAATCAACTTAACCGTCAGGTAGTCGGTTCCGATAATACTGAAAATGACCGGATTTCTCGGATCGGACGACACACGAACCGGATTGAGAACTCTAGAGCAGTTTCAGAAAAAGCGTAGCGGTCTGATGGTCGGTTTTCGGCTGAAATTCTGCGGTTTGCGGTAGCCAAGTCGCTACGGGAAAAATGGAAGTGCTATAATGAATACATTACTCATTTCGGTGCAGCGAGATTTAGATACCCTTGGACTAAACTATCTCCATTCCTACTTAGGCCGCAAGGGATACAACTCGCATCTCCTTTATCTCCCCTACAGTTCACCACAAGGAAAGAAAGGTGCGGCCTCGGTACAACGATTTGTTGCTGAGCTGAATCCCAAGCTCATCGGCGTTAGCTTAATGTCGTTAGAATTTCGCCGAGCCACAGAGCTAACAAGATGCCTCAAAGCGAACTTCCCTTCGGTGCCCGTTGTTTGGGGCGGAATACATCCGACGGTCAATCCGGAAGAATGCTTGGAGCATGCCGACTACGTGTGCGTTGGCGAAGGAGAGGAGGCTTTGGCGGAACTTGCCCAAGCAATTCGCGAGGGCATTGATCCACAGGGAATCCCGAATGTGGGCTATCGTGAAAAGGAAAAGACTCATGTGACCCCACCGAGGCCGCCGATCGCCGATCTCGATCGGCTACCATACCACGAGAGAATACCCAGCAAGAGCTATATTCTGCACGGCTCGAGAATACATGTCCTCGATCAAGCCTTGTTTCGGAAATACGCTCGCTACTCGGGCATGACGTACAGCACAATCACGTCTCGCGGCTGCCCGTATGCCTGCACATACTGCTGCAACAACATCCTCTCTCGGCGGTACGCGTCGAACCGTGTTCGACGACGAAGCGTGGCTCACGTCATCGAAGAACTCGCGTGCGTCAGGCGTGATCACCCGGACGTCAAGTACATCAACTTCCAAGATGATTGCTTCTTGGCTTGTACCGACCAGTATTTGCAGGAATTCTGCCAGGAGTACAAGCGACGCGTCGGCGTCTCCTTCATCGTCCGAAGCACTCCTCTCTCTCTCGCGCCAGAGAGAATTAGATGGCTTAAGAAGGCCGGCTTGGCCTGGATCAGTCTGGGCCTTCAGAGCGGCAGCGATCGCGTGAACAAGGACATCTACAACCGAAAATCAACGCAAGCGGATTTCCTAAAAGCGTCACGGTGGATCCGGGATGCGAACGTCGCTGCTTTCTATGACGTCATCCTCGACAATCCGCTTGAGACCGAAGAGGACAAGCTGGAAACGGTGCTGACGCTAGCCCGGACCCCGAAGCCGTTCCATACGCAGTTGTTCTCCCTGACGCTCTACCATGGCACAGAACTGCATGAGAGAATCGCGAAGGAATGTCCGAATCAGGTGGAAGACTACCGGATCAAGGACAACCACACATGCGACAGAAATCCGATCAACGATCTGACTCGGCTGGCTTCATTTTTGGATCGAAAAACGACGGAGCGGCTTGTTTCCCTATATCGGCAGGGTCCTAGGAAAGTTTCTTTCAGGGCCGCCCTGTTCGCAGCAAAGCTTGTTTGTGCCACATTGATTGAGCCTATTACCTTGTTGCGTATGATTGTTCGGGCAGAGTCAGGATCCCTGATATCAGCTTTAGCGACTGTACCCGCCTATGCTCAAGAAGGGATACGCCGCTACTTAGGCCTTTTCCGAACACGGAAGTTGCAGATGTGACATGGGAACAGGTCGCGCCGTGTGAAACCGAGCTGCTACGCTCTGACGGATTCGAGCATGAGCGGATCGGGCGCGTTGGCATGAACGAAGCCGGCTGCCCGTGTTACGCAGGACCAGCATCGGCCGCAAGGTTGGTCGGTCTTACGGTAGCAGCTCCACGTCTTTTCAAACGGGATTTTGAGCCGATTGCCCAATTGAATGACTTCAGCCCGCGTGAGGTCGATCAACGGTGCTTCGACCACCAGTTCACGGTTGGTGGGCTTGGCATAGTCGAGCATAAGATTGAAGATCTGGAGAAACTCGTGACGGTAATCCGGGTAGAGGTCGGAAATTTTGGGGCCGGGAACGCCATGATCTTCACTTAGGCCGATGATGATACGCTTGGCATTGAGTGAAGCGGCCCAGGTTGCCGCCAAGCTGAGCATGGATGGGATCAAGCCCAATGCAAACGTGCTGGGTGTTTCGGTCTGACTGAGCGCGGAGGCATCCTCGACACTGAGTCGTCGGCTGACGCGAGCGTTGCCGCCGAAGAAGGCCATGCAGGACAGCTCAGCGACCGACGTTTTGGTGATGTGCAGGACGTCAGCGATGCTTTCGAAAGCAGCCAGCTCTCGCTCCGCGCTGCGATGGCCCCAGGCGACATGGAGCAAGGCCGGTTCGTACTGCTCCTTGGCAATGGCCGCAGCAACTGTACTGTTAATGCCTCCACTGACTAGGACGACGGCTCGATCCATGGCATAGGTCCTCCCAATCCGATCTTATCGGCTAGAAAACCAATGCAAGCCAGCAGTCTGAGCAATGGGCGTGTAGGGTGCCGATAATATCCGCCCAGACAGCCGGAGGGGTTCGGCAGCCGACTTAAATCGGAAGGCAAGCCGTCGCTACGAATCGCCGGCCTGACCCTCAAGAGACGCCAGCAGACCCGGAAGATCTCGCCGATAGCCGGCCATCGGCCCTTTCGGTTCGGTGCCGGGATTGAGCCGTTGTACCGTGGGCCAGATCGCTTCGAAGCGTTTGAACTCCCGTTGCGCGGTAGCGAAGAAGTCGCGGGCATCGGCTGCGCCTTCGTGGCGTGCGGCGAGGCCGCGATGCAAGGCCAACATCGCTGCAGCGAGCGAGCGGATCACTTCCGCCTCGGTGGTGAATCGTTCGTGGCCAATGGCTTTCGCTTCGACTGCAGCGGCTTCCGCCTCGGTCAGCGCTTTCTGCAATGGCTCGATGAAGAATTGCTGCCGCTTGGCTGGATTTCCTTTCATCACCTTTTTAACCCGCGTCTCCAATTCGGAAATCGGGCGGTCCTTAAACCCCTCGTTGTATGTCGCTAATGCCAAGGCGATACTAGCTTTTTCCAGGTGCGAATAGAAATCAGCTACGCGCGTCGGCTGGGGCTATCCCTGACTTTGTGCCCATGCTTGGATGAACTTGGGTACGGTTCTGCCGTGCAGGTTCCACGCGAACTCCGCGCCGGCGGCATAGTTAATCGCAAAGGCCGTTATCTGGTCACCGCTATTGGCGACAAGTCCCTGAGCACGCTGCTTGGCTGAAGCGAGGACGTTCTTGTGGGTCAGCGCCGGAAAAAATAGCGGCATGCTCTGCCAGAAAGTTCGACCAAAAGATGGCATGGTGGAGAAGTGAAAACCCCCGTCTTGCATGGCTTTGATCGCCGGCTTACGAAACTTGATGCCCCGCAGGGTATACGTTCGCATGCCGTCGTAGTAGTCGACCTTGACCGTCGGTGGCAATCGGTGGAACATCTGGTCGGGGTGTTCCAACGTGATCCCCGTTGTGAGTACGCGCAGCGTGCATTTGTGCCCGGAAGCCGTGGCCGTCTCAAATGCTTTGTAGAAAGCCTCGGCTTGAACGAGTGCTTCTTCTGTGGTGTAGGTTTTCCGTCCTTTCAGTGACATTATCACGTTTGGGTAATCCCGAAAGAGGTAGCTCCAGCTGCCGACATGCACAATATACGGCACGAGTCGGACGGCCCGATGGCGGCCATATTCCATGAGTTCACACCATTGTCCCGGCGTTGCCAGCGGCGAATCCTTGGCGATAAATTCGGAGAACGCACGCGAAGGGTAGCGCAGACCGCGTGCATCAATTGCTTTGAACAGGATCGGATTGAATCGTTGCTCGGCAGCCCAGTCGACGTGTCGCTTCCAGGCTTCCAGATCCCAATTTTTCGATTCTCGTACATCGTAAAGAAAGTAGCCACGATCCTCCAGGTCCGGCCAGTCAACGACTTTGACCTTGGGAATAAGTAATCGTTTCTGGTCGTCCGCGCGAAGTAGTTGTCTCAACGTTTGCGAGGCATACAAGGTGCCGGCGGAATCGTGTCCTTGCAAGATTATCGCGTGGACATCACCCGTAGGTGATGTGGTTGTTTGGTAACCTTGAGGACGCTTTGCCTGGGCCGGCAGCGGCAAATCGGCGATGGCGTTTTCGCTGAGCCGCAACACATAGGCTGCGCCTGAGGGTACTTTTGTTGCCACTGTTGGCACGCGGCCACAAAGCTGGGCGATGTCCGCCGACACATCCGCGACAGTTGTCTTCAGTACGGGCGATGGCGACGCCGGCGTCAGCAATACCAGCTTGCTCACATCAACCGCTACCTCGCCTTCCCACCGGCACTGATGCGGATAGGGAAATAAGTCGGCGCAAGGATCCCGTTCGACTCTCGTGGCAATTTTCTCCGCCCCCTAAGCTGCAACGGTCGAAACCCCGATAAGCGTAGCGAAAGCGAACACGATGCTAGTCTGTCTATGACACAAGAACATTGTTTATCCTCTCGTTGAGCCTTTTTTGCGGAACGGGTCACAAGCGGAGTCGTGTAGAGATAACGGCACGGGCGAATATAGAAGTCTCACCATCCCGCGTCAATTTGTATTACAAGTTCAAAATGGGCTTTGGCAAGCGAGCCGTTCGCGTTTATTATCGTGGCGGTGAAACGACTCTCGCACATACGCTATGTACGGCTCTATCCATTGGCGATCCCGCTTCGGCGTCCGTTTGAGCATGCCACAAAGAAGCGAGCGGTGGCCGATCCGGTGGTGATTGAAGTCGAGTTGGCGGATGGCACGGTCGGGTATGGTGAGACCTTACCGCGTCCCTACGTATCAGGCGAGACGGTCGCATCTGTTCTGGAGACAATCCGAACGTGGGCCCTCAGTGAACTGCTCGGCTTCCGCCCCGCCCATTTTCCGGAGGCGTTAGAGAAAGTGGATGGTCTTCCTGCTGAGGATGAACAGGGCAAAGTCGCCACTGCGGCTCGCGCGGGTCTTGAGCTAGCCCTGCTCGACGCCTACAGCCGGCACTTTGGCAAATCAATCAGTGAGGCGGTTGGTTGGTTGGGGTTGCCGGGGCTCGGTTTGCCGGGGAGCCGGCATCATGTTCGTTACAGCGGCGTCTTGTCGGGGGGGACGCTACGCAAGCTGAAGCGCTCGACACGCATGATGCGATGGTACGGCCTACGCGACTTCAAGCTGAAGGTTGGTTATGAGGATGACGTTGACCGCGTGCGGACCGTTGCCCAGGTCTTGGGGCGGTCATTGGGGTCGAAGACCACGCTACGGCTTGATGCGAACAGGGCATGGTCGCGCCAACAAGCGATCGATACGGTAAGTGTTCTCGGCGATATTCGGATTGTTTGGATTGAGCAACCCTTTGCCGCCAGCAGCGATGATGATCTGGTCGCCTATAAACAGT
>Ga0180434_10001166_pt1 | contig 38166 bp, 33 predicted proteins | sample SS_ome_7_FD_132453 | JGI IMG/M metagenome (GOLD analysis project Ga0180434, IMG submission 132453) | Hypersaline lake sediment archaeal communities from the Salton Sea, California, USA - SS_1_D_2 metaG | ecosystem: Environmental > Aquatic > Non-marine Saline and Alkaline > Hypersaline >... | reverse complement strand
TTAGGCACGCCGCCAGCGTTCGTCCTGAGCCAGGATCAAACTCTCCAAAAAAGTTGATCATACTCAATTAGAATTAACGGAACGCTTCGTTTTGTTTAGTTTTCAAAGATCATCGAACAATTATTTATTATATTAGGTTTTTACAATAAAGTCAACAACTTTTTTGATAACTTTTTTAAAGCTTATTTATAAGTTACTAAATTAATATATCATTTCATTCGACAAATGTCAACATTTTTTCGTTCTGTTAAACAGAACATTTAATACTATAACAGCTAAAAATATGTATGTCAATAATTTTTTATCTATCTTCTAAACTCTTTAAAACCTTCCTTATCAAATGCAAAAAAGTATTTAATATAGAAGATAAAAAATGATATCAAAGTTCGATAAACAGGAGAGATCATAATCATAATCTTATTCCAATCTACGAAAAAGCCTATTCAAATCGTCTACCTTAAGTTTTTCGTCGTGTGCTCATGGTGCAGAACAGCTACCTTATTTTTTTATGCATCCAAATGAAAGTACAAAAATAATTTGTAATGATTTTCGGTAAACTTTTACACCTAGATTCAGCCATTGCTTTTTTAAGATTTAATTTTAAATAATTTCCTCAAAAAAAAAATGAGTCTGTCTCAATACTATAGGATCAGACCCCACAACTCAATATAAAGCTATTAATAAAGTGAAAAATAGCTATATATGTGGGGTCAGACCCTTATGAGACAGACCGTTTTCTCCTACTCTACTAAGAATACGAAATAAAGAATAAAAATAATGAACAATCCATACATAACTGGATGAATTTCTTTTCCACGACCTTTAACGAGCATTGTGATTGGATAGAAGATAAACCCGATCGCAATACCAGTTGCAATACTATACGTTAATGGCATAGCAATGATTGTTAAGAACGCTGGAACAGCCACCTCGAACTTTTTCCAAGGAATTTGACCTAATGATGAAACCATTAAAATTCCAACGATAATTAAAGCTGGTGCTGTAACCGGAGCTGTAATAACACCAAGTAAAGGTGAGAAGAATAATGCTAATAAGAAGAATCCAGCTGTAACAACTGATGCAAATCCTGTACGAGCTCCTGCTGCTACCCCTGCAGATGATTCAATATAAGATGTTGTAGTAGATGTACCTAAAACCGCTCCGACAACTGTCGCTGCAGAATCAGAAAATAACGCTTTTCCTGCTCTTGGTAATTTATTTTCTTTTAAAAGTCCTGCTTGGTTAGCAACGGCTACTAAAGTACCAGCTGTATCAAAGAAGTCAACAAATAAGAACGTTAAAATAACTACAAGCATTTGAATTGTGAAAATTTGATCTAAGTTTTCAAAAGCCGCTCCAAAAGTCGGTGCTAAACTTGGAATTTCACCAACAATTTTATCTGGTACGTTAATAAGACCAAAAATCATACCAACTACAGCAGTGATTAACATACCATAGAAAATGCCACCATTAATTCCACGAACCATTAAAATAATTGTAATTAAAATCCCGAAGATTGCTAGTAATGTTTCAGGATTTGTTAAATCACCTAAGCTAACTAATACTGCATCATCATTTACAATAATTCCAGCATTTTGGAATCCAATAAACGTAATAAATAAACCAATACCTGCTCCAACTGCATATTTTAATTCAGCTGGAATTGCATTAATAATTTTTTCACGAACACCTGTTAATGTTAAAACAATAAAAATAAGTCCCGAAACGAATACTCCTGATAAAGCTGTTTGCCAAGGAATGTTAAAAGTTAAAATAACAGTAAATGCAAAGAAAGCATTTAATCCCATACCAGGTGCTAGTGCAATTGGATATCTAGCGAGTAACCCCATGAGAAGCGAACCAATAGCTGCAGCAAGAGCAGTTGCTGTAAAGACCGCTCCTTGGTCCATTCTCATTTCAGCCGGCAAATCAGGAATAACACTTAAAGATAAAATACTTGGATTAACAAATAGGATATAAGCCATAGATAAAAACGTTGTTAATCCCCCAATAAATTCACGACGATAAGAAGTTCCTAACTCCTCAAATTGAAAATATTTTTTCACCTTAAAAGCCCTCCTAAAGTTTCTTTTACACAAAAAATAAAGCGCACCGTAAAACGGTACGCTTGACAATAGAGATTTTTAATACGCAAAATGAGCAGAAGGGTAAAATCCCCTCCAACATATATGCGATATTAAATACCTCGTAGTCAAGCTATTTACGGTAGCTTGGTAGAAACTCTCGGGCCATATCCCCGAAATTATACGACGTATTTGTTTCACATATTAAATTTTCGAGTTAATCATATCAGTAATTCAATTAAAAGTCAACTAAAACACGAACGTTTTTTTATTATAATTATTTTTTATTCGTGTTTTACTCCCATTCAATGGTAGCTGGTGGCTTACTTGTAATATCGTAAACGACACGATTTACATGAGGAACTTCGTTAACAATTCGTGTTGAAATAACTTCAAGCACTTCCCACGGAATACGGGCCCAATCTGAAGTCATTCCGTCAATAGAAGTAACAGCTCTAATTCCAATAGTATGATCATATGTGCGTTGGTCACCCATTACACCAACACTACGAATATCAGGTAAAACCGTGAAGTATTGCCAAATATCTCGTTCAAGACCAGCTTTTTTGATTTCCTCACGTAAAATAGCATCAGATTCCCGAACAATTGCTAGCTTTTCTTCTGTAACTTCTCCTAAAACACGAATACCTAGACCCGGCCCTGGGAATGGTTGTCGCCATACAATTTCATCAGGAATTCCTAATTCTGTACCAAGAGCACGTACTTCATCTTTAAATAAAGTATTTAACGGTTCAATTAATTTGAATTTCATATCCTCAGGTAATCCACCAACGTTATGGTGCGACTTAATTGTTTGAGCTGTTTGTGTTCCACTTTCGATAATGTCTGTATATAACGTTCCTTGAGCTAAATAATCAATACCTTCAAGCTTAGCTGCTTCATCATCAAATACATAAATAAACTCATTACCGATAATTTTGCGTTTTTGCTCTGGATCTGTTACTCCTTTAAGCTTTGATAAGAAACGATCTTTCGCATCAACCTTAATAACGTTCATATTAAAGCCTTCACTGAACGTTTTCATAACACTTTCTGCTTCGCCTTTACGCAACAAACCATGATCTACAAAAATACATGTTAGCTGATCTCCAATTGCTTTATGAATTAAAACAGCAACAACAGATGAATCCACTCCACCACTTAAAGCACATAAAACTTTTTTATCACCGACTGTTTCACGGATTTTTTGAATTTCCATTTCAATGAAGTTTTCCATTGTCCATGATTCTGAGCAACCACAAATTTGGAAAACAAAGTTTTTCAACAAGTCATTACCATATTCAGAATGACGAACCTCTGGGTGGAATTGAACACCGTAAATACGACGCTCAGGATGACTAATAGCAGCATAAGGGCAAGAAGGACTTGTAGCATCTACTTGGAAGCCTTCTGGAATATCAGCAACTAAGTCTCCATGGCTCATCCATACAACTTGATCTGTTGGAAGGTCTTTAAATAATGGAGCACTCTCCTTTACATTAATGGTTGCTTTTCCATATTCACGATGTTTAGCAGGCTCTACTTTTCCACCAAGAGTATAAGTCGTTAATTGCATTCCATAGCAAATACCTAAAACCGGAATACCTAATTCAAAGATTCCTTCATCACAACGGAATGCTTTTTCATCATAAACACTATTTGGTCCACCAGATAAAATGATTCCTTTTGGATTCATTTTTTTAATTTCTTCCATTGTTAATGTATGTGGGTGAAGTTCACTATACACTCCAAATTCACGAATACGACGTGTGATAAGTTGGTTATACTGACTTCCGAAGTCGAGCACTAAAATCATCTCTTGGATGTTTTCCAACATGTTCACCTCATTTATCTTAATTTTAATTATCTACAACATTTACCAATCTTTATTTTTGCCTGAATAGAACAAAAAATAAAAAGGGAATTCCGCAAAAAGAAAAGGCAGAATTTCCCTTTTTGATATAAAAAGACGTTCTGCCCTTCATAGTCGGATTATTTACGGTAATCCGGTAGAGACTCTCGAACCATATTATCGAGGATATATGAAGGCTATGCCTGCTATGAATTTTTAATAATCATATCAAGCGAATACACGAAGGTCAATATGATGTCTTTTTGATTAAATTTTCCCACAATTCAACCGATTTACTCCATTCTTCCTTTGCATCACTACGGTTATATAAAGCCTGTTCATAACGTTTAGTTAAAGTCGACATTTCCGTAGTAGCAAACGATTGGTCTACTTGTTTAGCAAATTGACGTAGTGTTTGCCCGCTTTTTTTCTTTATACCATACCATTCGAGATGCTTGATAAGCGCCTGATAGGCACGGAAAAATACTTCTTCATCTTTTCTATATTTGTATCGGCGAATCGTCCAAATCGGCATCCATTTTTTCTTCGTTAACCACGCAGTCAAAGCTAGCACAATGGTAAAAGCTGATAGAATAATAAGCGAAATCTTATTTAATTGAAAGGATGAAATAAATTTAGTAAACCAACTAGATTGAGATTCTAATTCAGTATCTTCTATTTCTTCTTGTTGAACTCTTTCTGTCTCTTCCAATTCGTTAGAATTATTTGAAGTGTTTTCTAAGTTATACGTAAAGCTATAAGGGTTTTGGAAGCTTTTCGTCGGCTCAAACGGTACCCAACCAATTCCTTCAAAAAATACTTCTACCCATGAATGAGCATTGTTATTCGTAACCTGATAAACGCGATATCCATCTTCACCCGCTTCTACAAATTCCCCTTGTGAATATCCTTTCACCCATCGAGCTGGAATTCCAACAGATCGTAATAGAACGATCATGGATGTGGAGAAATTATCACAATATCCCTTTCTTGTATCAAATAAAAATTGATCCACATAATCTTGGTGTGGTTCTGGAATGGCTACATCTTTTGTTTCATATACATAGGGGTTTATTTGGAAGTACTCTTCTATTGCTTTTGCCTTATCATATATATTATCTTCACTTTCTGTAATATCTACTGCTAAATCTCTCACTCGCTGTGGTAAAGAGGCTGGAAGCTGTGTATATTGATTCAAAAACTCTCTAGATAGACCTTGATTCGTGACTTGTTGTAATTGATCAACCTGAAACTCAGGGATTGCATATTCAACTGTATAATACCGAACATTTAAACTATTAAATCGATATTCTATTTTTTCGTTTTGAAATAGTCGAAACTCGTTTACTTGACTATCAATTTGTTTTAGTTCAATCGGATACATAATATGATTAAATGGATATTGTGAGGATACATCCACAGTTGCTGTAACTGGCTCTTTTTCTATATCATTAGAAATAATATCTAAATGCTGATAAACATTTCCGCCTATATCATATACTTCTTCACCTCTTGCAATCCATCCCTTACCTGTGTATACGTCTTTTGTTTCGACACGCCAGTAATGACGTTCTTTTGTATATGCACGAAACACAGGAGTATCATCCTCAATAAAAGGTCCACCTAAATATTGATCATCGGCTCCATAGCCTATTTTAGATATTGGGGAATAAACGGATTCATCCTCGTCCGTACTTCCGATTTTTTTAATATATGGAACTGGATCTGGCCATTGAGGTGCAGCTTTAGGCGCTAAAAATCCTATCAATGTAGAAAACGAGATTAATAGCGAAAGTGGTACAATCCATTTAATGTTCGATAATCTTTTTACATGAATATTCTCTGTCTCATGTAATCGTTTAAAGGCTAAGTACCCCATCATGAAAAAGCCAATCATTACTAATCGAATAATGGCATTAGATGCATCATAAGGTGTAAAAGTATCTAAAATAGTAATATAGGTAAATGTAAGAATTAAAAATAATAATATTTTCCGTTTTACGACAATCCAATAATATATTAAATAAACAAGCAGCCAAAGCATAATAAAAAATAAAAATGTACGGAAAACAGGTGTTAAGTAAAGCCATGCCGATTCCCTAATTAACAGGATATTTTCATTAAAATCGCTTAAAAACTCAAACACCCAAGATAAAGAAAACATTGGCTGAGAATAAAACAAAGAATTAATAAAAAACAGGATAAGGAAAAATTTAATCGGATATGAAATATACCATTTTATTTCTAAATATTTAAAAAAGAGAGAGAGACAAATGAAAAAGACAAAAATTCCTGAATGACCTGTATCGGTTGCTACTTCAAGTGGTCGTAACCATTCCCAAAGGAGCATAAAGGAAAAAATGAATAACATAAAGGATTTAAACTGAAGCTTTTTCATAGGCTTCACCTCTTTTAGATACATAAGCCCAGCTTTCTTCATACACAACTTCTATCTTTATGTTTCTCTTAAGCAATTTCTCTAATAATTGACGCTCTTCTTTTAAAAGCGAACGTTTTATATCTTTAACAAGATAAATAGAAATTTTTTTGTGAAGACCATATTGTTCTAACATATGAACAAGCTCTCGTGTCAACGAAGCAGTAATAAGCACAATGGATGATTTATTTTGATTTTTTTGTAATTGCTCTTGAACAACTTCTGTAAATGGTTTTATTGCATTGTCTTTTACAATAGCTAAATGATAAAAAATCTTTTTTAAGTGTTCTTCATGGTTCTCTGTCATAAAGGCTGTTTTCTCTTTACCAATGGAAACAAATCCAACCTTTACCCCACTTTTTAAAGCAGAACGAACGAAGGAAGCCGTATAAGTAACAATTTGTTCAAAAAACGGAGATTCGGCTCGGTCCATCATGACTAGAACATCTTCACTTTTTAACGTTTCAAACTCTTTCGTCATAATTGTTTCACGCCGTGCAGTTGCTTTCCAATCAATCCAGGATAGACGATCACCAGGTTCATAATCTCGAACTCCTACTGCAATCGATGTATCCTTTATATAACTTCTATTTGATACAGAGGTCCCTTCGGCCAAACTCAACTTTTGTTTATATTTGATATCAACATATTGAGGATAAACTAATATATAGTCATGAATAGGGATATTGATTTCCTTTTCAACAAAGCCAAACAAATCCCCTATTTTTAATCGAATCGATTGAAATTGGTGTTCCCCACGTGGAATAGAGGTTAAATGATAGTGAAATGAAAATTTTCGCTTAAATCCAGGAAATAATATCCCCTTTGGTTCTTCTTTGAACTGACAATCATGAAATCTTTCAGGTAAAATCTCCTCAACCAATACATAAAAAAGCGGGAATGGTATTGAACGGGTGACTTTAATGACAGCTATTAATTCGTCCCCCATCTTATATTCTGTTTGATTTAGAATACGCTCCACTTTCATCGATTTAATTGGATATACTGCTAAGACAATAGAGTAAATAGCTATCGGTAAAAAACTGTAAAATAAAAACCAGCTAACAAACCCACCTTGAAACATAGCATACATAAAGGTTATGACCAATAAAATGAGCATAAATAGAAACTTCCATGCTTCATGTATGTTTCTTTTTATTGAATTCATCTTGTCAGTTTCCTCTCAATTGGAACAGGTGTTTTATTTAGAATGTTATACACAATATCTTCTGACGTCTTACCTTCAAACTTTGCTTCTGACGTTAAAATAATTCGGTGGGACAAAACAAATGGTGCTAAAAACTGAACGTCATCTGGTAAGACAAAATCCCTTCCATTGATAAAAGCATAAGCTTTTGCGGCTCTCATTAAAGCAATGGAACCACGCGGACTTACCCCTAAGTAAACAGAGGGATGCTGTCTCGTTTTATTGACAATCGAAATAATATATTCCTTAATCGTATCATCCATGTAAACCGATTGACTTTCTTCTTGATGTTTCATTAAATCTTCTTTTGTCATGACTGCTTCCATCTCTTGAAATGATTGAGAATTTTCTGACCTATTTAATACTTCAATCTCTTCTTCATAGGATGGATATCCTATTTTTATTTTTAATAAGAATCGGTCTAATTGGGCTTCTGGAAGCGGATATGTTCCTTCATATTCAATTGGATTTTGAGTTGCCATTACAAAAAAAGGTTTTGGCAATGACATCGTTTTCCCATCAACCGTAACATTTCCTTCTTCCATCCCTTCTAAAAGGGCTGATTGCGTTTTTGGAGATGTACGGTTTACTTCATCGGCTAAAATAATATTTCCCATTATAGGGCCTGGTCTAAATTCAAATTGTAAGCTTTTCGAATTATAAATGGAAACTCCTGTTACATCAGAAGGTAATAAATCAGGAGTAAACTGAATTCGTTTAAAATCTACCCCTACAGATTTTGCTAACGTTTTTACAAGCATTGTTTTTCCTACACCTGGAACATCTTCTAAAAGTACATGCCCTTCAGCCAGTAAACCTACTAAACTTAAAATCGCTGCATTTCTTTTTCCTACAATAACACTTTCTATTTGCTCTACAACTTTTTCTAAGGCTGGATGCATTGTTTCTTCTCCCATAGAGGTCCTCCTCAAGAAACACTTTTTAACTATTATACAATTAATTAGGTAATCATCGAAACCGTTTTACTAAAGAAACCACTATTTATATAAGATGGAAAATGATAAAAACGTACATTCCATCTTTGTTATAGATCGATTGGAGTTCATTTCTAACTTTTATCCTTTTATTTTGTGGATAAGTGATTCTACAATCTACTATTTCATTTTTTTCTCATTTAGAAATTAACAACTTGGGAACTATTATTTCTTATAATAAAAAAAGTAAAGGGTCTGTCTCATAAGGTTCTGACCCCACATATCTAAACCAATATATAGCTATTTATCATTTTATTAATAGATATATATTGAGTGGTGGGATCTAATCCTTTATTTTTAAGACAGGCCCTTCAATTTCTATGAAGATTGCATATGTTTTTTTGGAAATTCTATACTTTTTTGACTAACACAAAATATTGTAATAAGAAGAAAGGCGATAAACGACATAACTGGTATCGTTAAAAATCCAAACCATTCTATGTATATTGCATTACATGGAACACCAATATTACATGAAGAATTTTCTTGAAAAAATTCTAGTCTTTGAACAAGTATGTGATAACCTGAAACGATAATGCCTAAAATGGTAAAAGGCAAAATGTAAATATCAATATTTGGATCCCTTTTAAAGATTGCAATTAACAGTAGAAAAACTAGTGGATACATTAATACACGTTGAAACCAACATAACTCGCAAGGAACAAAACCAAATATTTCACTAAAGGATAGACTTCCGACTGTCGCAATCAATGCAACCATAAATGCAAAGTAAAGGCGATACGTTCTAATAAAATTCATTTCAATCCCCTTTATTCATAATATAATTCTGTTAAAAGAAAGCGAACCCGATAGAAAAGTGGTTCGCTTTCATAGCTAATGTAAAGACAATTCTTTTTCAACAAACTGTCGAATCTCTTCTTCACTATATACCCCAACAAATTTTGTTCCATTAATATAAAAGGTAGGGACTTCTGTGATTTGTAGCTTTTCTACCTCTTGAAGAATAGATTGCAGTTGCTCTTTTCTCTTGTTTTGATGCACAATTTCGTTTTGACTTAACTGTAAAATATCTAATACTTTCTCTTCATTCTTTGCCTTTTTCCATTCATCTTGTTTCTCATAAATTTCATGAAGCTTATCAAAGCTATTCATATCTTTTTCAGTTAGATTTGTATAAATAACTTGATCATATGGGAAGTGTTTAATATCAACATGCTTAAATATATAGCGAATTTTCCCTTCTTGAATATATGATTCTAACAATTCTTTTATATTATGATGCAACTTTTTACAATTTGGACATTCAAAGCTAGAATACTCGGTTATTGTGATGACTGCTTCCTTTTCACCAAATTCAATTCCATTAGTAGAATTACTAAGATAAGGAGCAGTACTTACAGATGTGCTGTTTTTTGAAAAAGGATTCACGAAAATAATAGCAGCCAAAATAAAGCCCGTCACGACCATAATAATCAAATGGGGTTTTTTCATTTCTTTACTCCCTCTCATTTATTACTGAAAATACTACTGAATAGAAAGGATAAAATAAACGAAATAGCAAATACGCCAAACACAATCAATAAATATTGTGGTTGGAATTGGAATGAAAATGACTGATTATTTTCCTCAATCAAAACACCTACAGTATTAAATAAAAAGGATTTAGATGTTCCAGAAAACAGATAATAAACCATAAGCCCAACTGTTAATATTGGTAATCCTACAAAGCTAATCAAGCTCGATATAGTTAACGATTGTTTTAATAATGAAATAGTCACTTTAAAAACCTCCTCGTTGAACCATGATTTGTTTTAGTAGTGATTTCCCATCACCAAAAAAAGGTAGTAAATAAAGAAGGTGTAGCGTAAAAATAGAAAAAATACAATTTAGTTCTACAAAAATACTTGAATTTGATAGCCACATATTAGTGATAAATAGTCCTAAAACTCCTATAATACCTGGAATCAATGGTCCAAATAATGTTACATACCATTTACTTTTTGAACTTAAACTGAAAGGCCGTACAAACTTTACAGAAAGCCAATCAGCTGCAATATAGCCCCCACCTTTACGTACATTTCCCATTCTATGTAAATAGGCATGAGTAGTTTCATGTAGAGCGAAACTGACGATTATAGACAGATAAATGACTGAAAAGAGATAACCAACTGTCCAAATAATGCTATTTTCTAATATTGCATAACTTCCTAAACATAGGATGATAAACATCCCCCAAAACAAAGCTATTTTTTTAAATACAATCCAGCATAATTGAATGAACATCATCATGAACGAATTGTTATGACAAGTAAACCGTTGTGCGTATTTTTTTTGATACTGAAATATAATCGGTAAGCACTTAGATAAAAGCTTTGATTTTGATTCAAACCTCCAATTAACTAAATGCTTCTGATTTAAGCTTTGCAATAACATAAAGAAATCATTTGCAATTCTTGTCCGTTCTACTTGAAACTGACTTTGAAGATGATCAATGCATTCATCTAAACTTTTAACACCATCAACTTGACGTAACATTATACGGGCTGTTTCATTTATCGGAACATACACATCAAGATCATAATCATAAATGGAATTTTCCATGACCTTTACTCCTTCAGGAAAATAAGGAACTCTCTTAATCATAGCGTAACCTCCACCTTGTTAGAGACCAAACACCCCAAGCTAGTAATAATTCAATAAAAAGAATAAATATCACTTTCAACATGAATGAAAAAGATACGATGATTTGGTTAAGCAAAAAAATGAGTGGAATCATAACGAGAATTAATGTAGAAAAAGAAACTAGCCCCATAAATGGATTTGTTTTATGAACAGGAATAATGGTCCCTAGTAAATATAAGATCATCGTTGCATTAATTAAAATGACTAAGCTAATAATGATTTGAGAAAAAGATCCGCTTATTCCAATGAAAATTAAGTAGTAAACAAGAAACTGAAAAATGGATAACATCCATAATGCACTTAATTTTGAAAATAAAATGGTACCAATATGTAGATCATACATACGATACAATTTAAACATTTGCATATCATTTCCATATGAATTTAAAGCTGTTAATCCAGTCATACCAGCCAATAAAAACGGTATATATTCTTGATTTGAAAAGTCAAAGTAAAATCGTGTAACAATTAATAATACAAAGATCATTAGAAACATGAGGACATTATCTTCATTTCGTATTTGACTTTTTAATTCTTTTAGCATCATTGATGAAAACTTACCTTTTGGTGCTTTGACAGAAGATAGAAATTTCCATTGAAGTGGCTCGGCCTGTTTGATAGGAAAAAACAGTGCTATAATAGGAAAGAAACAACCAATACCGATAATCGTAACAACCAGCAATATGTTGACATTCATTGGAATCGCTTCTTCTATGACTAGGAGAATAATTGGTGTTGCAATATAAAAGAGGTTGTATTGAAAATCTTGGTATGATTGGATAATTGTATTAATATCAAATGTACTGATTCCATATTGAAGTCCTACTAATATAATAAAAAATAAGGTTAAATGCTTTGAAAAAGGTACTCTAAACCATTTTAATAATGCATATATTAAGTGGTAGATTCCTTGTATAATCGAAAGAGTAAAAAGCGATTGTACAAAAACCGTTACAAAAAACACCATAATAAATAAAATGGAGAGACTTTTATTGATAAAAGCTGGCAATAAAATAATGAGCATTAAAAATAAGACTAGAACTGTAATGGCTAAAACAAATGGAAGATAATAGCCAAATTGCCTTTCAAAAGCACGTATAGGAAACCAACGAATTTGTAAATCAAAGTGATCTTGTTCAGGCGTTACTGCTTTAAAGAGAATAAACAATAAAAAAGAAAAAATAGAGGTATTGATCAACATTGAAATGACTAATAACATAAGTGAACGGTAATCACCGCTTAAAAAAGAATCTAGAATACTTTTTGTTAATTGATATCCACTTAATCCTGCCATAACGAGTAATAATAGAAATAGAGAGATGGCCAAAGTTTTTTTCCATTTGTCCCTCATTAATTTATTCATTTCTCGAGCCCAGAGCTTTATAATTAATTTAGAGATTTTGAATGATTTGTTCAAATCTCTCACTCCTATTTTCTAATTCCGAAACAATTAGAAAAATTTCTTCAAGATTCTTACCGTGATATCTTGCTTTCAATTCTTTAATGGTACCATCGGCCATTTTCTTTCCCTTTGAAAGGATCGCTACTCGGTCACATAGAATTTCTGCCGTTAATAAATCATGAGTCGATAATAAAATGGAACTCTTATTTTCTTTATATTTTTTCATTAATTTTTTCGTAACCATGATAGCCTCTACATCTAAACCACGAAACGGTTCATCTAATATCATAAGTGAACTATCTAACATAAAAGCTGCGATTAACTGTGTTTTTTTCTTCATACCATGGGAATATGTATCAATAGGTTCTTTTAAGGCTTTTTCCATATCATAAATTTCAATAAGAGCAGCTCTTTTTTCACCATGATCACACTCATACATTGAAGAAACAAAATCTAAGTATTCTTCACCTGTTAAAGCCTCAGGAAGCAGTAATTCATCTGGAACATAAGCAATTCGCTGTTTGAAATATTTAGATTGATTTGTATATTTGTGTAACAGGTGAACATTTCCTTTTGTCGGTTGTAAAATACCTAATAAACAATTTATAATTGTTGTTTTACCGGCACCATTTGGACCAGCAATAGCTACCATTTCTCCAGGTTTAATATGTAAATTAAAATCCTTTACTGCCCACTGATTTTTCTTATACCTCTTAGAAAGTGATGAAATGTCTAACATTTACTTACTCCTCTTCTTAGAAGATTTTGTCTAGTTAGAAAGGGGAAAGAGCACGAAAAAGTACTCTTTCCTACAATGGGGATCCAATGATAAAGCCTTTCTACTTACATTCTATCCATACTTGAAGTCCGTTCTCCCACTTCACTCCACCAGTAAACGATCCATTACCGTTTGCAAGACACCAAACAGCAGCACCTAAAACAACAGTTGCACCTAATGCTAAAAGAACAGCAACATAAACTAAAAACCAACCATAATCTTCAACAACATTCATTTCAGTATAGTCAACAGCAGGAGCTACATAATTCATAAGAAATTCCCTCCTCTAATTTTGAATAAGTAATTGATCCGATTGACAATGAAGCTACCGACCGATTAAACTCAAGGTATAGTCCTCTTAAGAAAGGGTGCCTGCCACATACACCTTGTTCTTCTAAGAGGGCTTTATTTATTTCTATAGGTGAATGTAATCTCCTCCTTCCCACAAATATGTAAATTATGTGACAAGTCCTTGCCTAAACTTGCCAATTCCATATTATCCCAAGATATTATTTTGAAAAAAGAGGAAATAGTAACAAATTTATACATCCTTAATTTTTTTAGTAGTTAATAAGAACATATACTAGATTTGTTGTACATACTGAGTAATAATATTTTTTTACTAAATTCCCCAATAAGAATTTAAGTCTTTATTCTTACTAAATTTGTTCCGAAATTTCATTTTTTTCTATATTTTTACTAGTAAAATTGTTCTACTATAAATAACATGACTTTTATATCTAATTTTTAAAAAAACTATCAATAATCTAATTAGTAGGACCGATAAAAAAGAAGATAATACCTTTATTTCAATAGAAAGGAAGCTGCGGATGAAAGAAAACCAATACTCATCTCTTGTTACTAGTAAAGAAAATGCATATTTTATCTTAATGTTAATTGCGGGTAGTATGACGTATCTTCTTCTCACATTCTCAATTGTCGGTATCATCTTTATTTTTATTATGTTTCTTATTGCTACGATTACGCATGGGCTGTTTATTGGGAATATAAGAGCAAATGGAGTTAAGTTAGGTCCTCATCAGTTTCAAGAAGTCTATGAAAAAGCGGTAGAAATTAGTCAAAATATGGGGCTCAAAAAAGTGCCTGATATTTATGTCATTGAATCATCTGGTATTTTAAATGCTTTAGCGACACGCTTTTTTGGAAAAAATGTCGTTGTCCTTTATTCTGGCATTTTTGAACTTATCAAAAATGAGCAATATGATGAGGTACATTTTGTGCTGGCTCATGAACTCGCACATATTAAAAGAAATCATATTTTAAAAAGTATGCTATTACTACCCATGAACTTTATACCATTTTTATCTGAAGCGTACTCACGCGCCTGTGAATATACCTGTGACCGAATGGCCGCTTTTTATATTCAAAATACACAGGCAGCTGTTAATAGTCTCGTCTTATTATCCATTGGAACAGAGCTTTATGATCGAGTCAATAAAGAAGAATATATTCGACAATTAGAAAACGAAAACGGGTTATTTGTATGGTTAAGTGAAAAACTATCGACACATCCTCCGTTACCTAAACGTATTTATGCTTTAGAAGCTTTCTTTGAGGAGCGCCCTTATGTCCGATTTAAATCTCCTATCTTAAAATTAATAGGCGCTAGCTTTTTAACGGCTCTATTATTTGTTGGTATTTGGGTTGGAAGTTATCAGCTATTTAATATTTTTCAAACAAACTTTAGTCAAGTTTTTGCAGCAGAAGAAGATGTTTGGATGGAATTTGAATACGAAAATGAGTTAGAGCAAGCTTATTATGAGGATGATCTAGAATGGACAAAACAGCTTTTAGAAGAAGGGGCTGATCCTTCCATTGTATTGTCTAACTCAAATGAAACGTTAGTTCATTTAGCCATTGCCAATGGAGAACCCCATTTTGTTGAGTTATATTTACATTATACCGACCCTAATATTATGAATGGAAATGGTGAGGGCTTACTACATTATGCTGGCTACTATGGTTATTATGACATGATTCCTGTACTCATTGACCTTGGTGCTGACGTAAACGATATCGACGATCAAGGAAATACACCACTACTAGCAGCAACCATGAATGGGTCGGCACCACCCGACATTTTACAATATATGCTTGATCACGGGGCTGATCCGTTAATGCCAAATGCAAACGGACTTTCACCGTTAACCTACGCAAAAAATAAACAATTAAATGAAATTGTCAAATTATATGAGTATTATTTATATGAATAAATAATCTACTAAATGAAAATGTGATCGCAGTGAAGTTGGCGGCAAAACGCGAGCGGAAAGGGTCAGCCACCGAAACTGAAAACGATTAAAGGGGCTTTACTTTTTGAAAAGCCCCATTTTTAAGTTTTGCAATCTTTTAGTTCAAATAATATTAAACGGATTTCTTTCTTTAAAAGAGCCTATCTACATATTCCTATGCAGATAAGCTCAAATCTTTATTTAGACATAGCTTTTTCCATTTTTTCGGTTAATCCATTTTGAAGTAAATACATTTTGTAATATAGTCCTTTTTGGACAAGAAGCTCTTGGTGATTTCCTCGTTCAACAATTTCTCCTTTGTGTAAAACTAAAATTTGATCCGCATCTTGAATCGTGGACAAACGATGAGCAATCGCAATTGTTGTTCGCCCTTTTCTCATTTTATTCAGTGCTAAACTTATGGCTTCTTCTGTTTCCGTATCGATATTTGCTGTTGCCTCATCTAGGACTAATATTTTCGGATTTGTGGCAATCGTTCGTGCCAGAGCTATTAACTGACGCTGACCACTTGATAAAGTGGCTCCCCTTTCAACCATTTGCTGATCGTATTGATCTGGTAATTTTTCAATAAAGGTGTGTGCTTGCACAAATTCTGCTGCCTTTTTAATTTCTTCATCTGTCATGGATTTTTGATATAAACGGATATTGTCTTTAATTGTTCCAAAGAATAAAAATGGGTCTTGTAAAACGAGTCCGATTTTATTCCTTAGTTCTTCTTTTGGATATTGTTTAATAGAATGACCATCAATTAAAATGTCTCCCCGTTCAAATTCATAAAAGCGCATCAGTAAATTAATAATAGAGCTTTTCCCGCTTCCAGTATGCCCAACTAGTGCTACTGTTTCACCTGGCTTTGCCGTAAAGGAAATGTTTTTTAAGACATCCTGTCTGCCATCATAGCTAAAGGAAACATTGCGAAATTCAATTTTACCTTCTTGAATGTCAATGGATTCATTCATTTGGCAAGGCTCCATTTCCTTTTCATCAAGCAATCGAAATACACGAGATGAGGCCACAATCGCCTGCTGAAACATAGAAAGGCGCATCATCATTTGATTAACCGGTTCAAAAAAGCGATCTAAATAACTAACAAATGCATATAAAACACCAATTTCAATTGGACTTTCAAACGAAGTAATTCCGAAATAGCTTAATACGAGAATAAGTGAAAATACATAGACAACATCAACCGCTGGACGAAGAAGCAATCCATCAAGCTTAATATTTCGAATCCCAGCACGAAAATGACTTTCATTTATGTCTCCAAATTCATTTTTTAATCTCTCTTGCTGGCGAAACGCTTGGATGATCGCCATTCCTTGCAGTGATTCATTTAATTTGGCATTTAATTGACTTAATCGTTCCCGTAACTGTGCATAATAAATCGCACTATACTTCCTGTATGTTCGAATGATCATGAAAATAATTGGTAAAATAGCTGTACAAAAGAGAGCAAGCTTTACATTTAACGTAAACATGGCAATAAATATACCCATTAAAAAGAAACTGCTTTGAATAAACGTAACGAGCACTTCAACAAACATTTCTTTAATGGCTTCCGTATCGTTTGTTACCCTTGAAACAATACTTCCCCCCGGAGTTTTATCAAAATATCTCATTCCGAGAGATTGAACTTTTGTAAAAACATCAATTCGTAGCTGTTGGATAATCTTTAATGCGATTTCCTGAAACTTTAGCTGTTGAAAATAAGAAATAACGACTTTTGTGACATGTATGAATAAATATCCTACAGCTAAAAAAATAAGAGGTTGAGCTGGAAAAAAACGTGGTGTTAAGTAATCATCAATAAATACTTTAACTAAAATAGGACCCATCACTTCCCCAAGTGTTGAAAAGGATAACAAAATAAATGCAAAAAGAATGGTCCTCCAATGAGGCTTTGTATAAGACATTAATCTTAAAAACGCAGCCCTCTGTTCCTCCCTTGATAATGTTGTTATTTTTTCCATTCCTTATCCTCCATGCTCTACAAGATCTTCTAACTGTTGGCGGATAAACATATTTTTATACCATCCGCCTTGTTTTAATAATTCTTCATGAGTTCCCCGCTGAATGATTTTTCCGTTTTCTAAAACGAGAATTAAGTTTGCATGCTGAATAGCACTTAATCGATGAGCGGTAATAATCGTTGTTTTTCCTAATCGATTATCTTTTAATGATTGTAAAATTCGTTCTTCCGTTTTTGCATCAACAGCTGATAATGAATCATCTAAAATGAGAACTTCTGGATTTAAAAGAAGGACACGAGCTATCGATATTCGCTGCTTTTGTCCTCCAGAAAGGGATACACCTCTTTCTCCTACAACCGTGTCATATCCATCTGGAAATTGAAGAATGTCCTCATGTATTTGAGCTAAACGAGCTGCTTGTTCAATTTCTTTCTGTGTAGCATTCGGTCTTGCAAATGCAATATTCTCCCGTATCGTTGCTGAAAATAAAAAGTGATCCTGAGGTACATATCCGAAGGCACTTCGTAATGCATTCAATTCATATTCCATAATGGAATGTCCACCAAAGTAAATATCTCCATTAATTCCTGGAAATTCTCGTAATAACGCTTTAATTAAGGACGTCTTTCCAGCTCCTGTTTTTCCAACAATCCCTAATGTTTCACCTTTTTTTAACGTAAAATAAATATCTTTTAAAACAGGCTGATCTTCATTCGGATACGTAAAAGAATGAATTTTATATTTGATATCACCCGAAGGTACAGTTGAAATGGCTTCTTTTTGTTCTTTAACATCAGGTCGTTCTTGAAGAAGCTGAGAGACACGATCATATGAAGCTCTTCCGCGTTCCACAATATTAAAGAGCCAACCAAATGCAAGCATTGGCCAAATAAGAAGTCCTAAATAGGTTGTAAACGATACAAGCTCTCCAATGGTTAACTCACCTTGAACAACAAACCTGCCTCCAAAGACGATCGCGAGAAAAAAGGAAATTCCAACAATAATGGATATCGTCGGATCGAACAAGGAATCAATTCTAGCAACGGCCACATTTTTTTGAACCACATCCTCTGATTGATTTCGAAACGATTCAATATCCTCTTTTTCCTGCCCAAATGTTTTAATGACCTTGATCCCTGATATACTTTCTTGTGTTTTATCATTTAACGATGAAAAAGCCTCTTGTGCTAAGTGAAAGCGCTTATGTAATAACGTACCATAATAATTCGTTAATAAAGCCATAATCGGCATTGGTATGAGACAAATAAGTGTAAGCTTCCAACTAATTGTTGTTGCCATTGTAATAATGACAAAGCCTCCAACTGCTAGTGAATCAACTAGTGTTAATACACCGGCTCCAGCAGTTTGTTGAATGGCTTGCAAATCATTTGTTGCATGAGCCATTAAATCACCAATTCTCCTTCGCTGATAAAAAGAAGGGGTCATCATTGTAAAATGTTGATAGAGACGGTCTCTTAATAATTTTGATAACTTAACAGCCGATCCAAATATCATCACACGCCAAATATAACGAAAGACATATATAATACCAGCAACTATAGCTAATAACCCCATCCACATCCATAATGTTTGAGCCGTTAATTCCCCATTTTTAATCGCATCCACAATAATCCCAATGACTTTTGGTGGAACAAGCTCAAGTGATGCGACAAGAAACAAAAGAAATATTCCAAGTAGATAAGCTTTTTTTTCTTGTTTAAAAAACCACATTAAATCAAGAAATACCTTCATAGTCTATCCTCCACAGGTTTTTAAGAAAATACTTAAAATTAAGAAAACAAAAATAAGAATTCTATATAGACTCATATATAAACATATTTTTGTTCTTTTCATTTTACCAGTAAAATGTAAATTGCTTCAAAGAAAAAGAATGACATTAAATTTCTTCTTCTATAAGATTGACAAGCTTTCGAATACCAATTTGTAAATCCTTTTCACTTAAATAGGAGTAACTGAGCCTTATGTAATGGCCATTCGGCTCTTTGACGAAACAAGCACTTCCTGGCAAATAGGAGATTCCATTTTCTCGAGCTTTATCCAGTAATTTTAATGGATGAATTTCTGAAGGGAGTTTTACCCAAACATTTAAACCACCTTTTGGACGAAATATGTCTACATTTAATGATTGAAAGTTTTCTAACACAAGATTTCTTCTTAATTCAAGGGCAATGCGTAGCTTTTCCATATGATTTTTCATTCGTTCAGTTCGTAAAATAGGTAGTAATGCTTTTTGAGTGAGTAAAGGACTTCCTATATCCATTGAAGCCTTTGTTCCATATAACCAATCAAATAAAACTCCATCTGTCATGACAGCTGCAATTCGAATACCAGGAGCTGTCGTTTTACTAAATCCCTTAATATATATGACACGCCCATTTTGATCATAATATTTAATCGGCTTTGGTATCGGATTGTTATCGAATGAAATTTCACTAAACGAATCGTCCTCTAAAATAATAAATTGATACATTTCAGCAAGCTCAACTAATTGTTTTCGACGCTCTTCATTCATTGAGGTGCCTGTTGGATTATGAAAAGTTGGATTAACGTACAAAAGCTTCGGATGATAAATTTGCAGCAAATCCTCTAACATTTCCACTTTTAATCCTTGTTCGTCAACGTCAATCGGAATGACACGAAACCCTTTATTGATAAACACATCAATCGCCGCTCCATAACAAGGACTTTCAATCATCACCACATCTCCTGGTTGCAGCAAGGTTTGAGCAATTAAATCAATGCCTTGTTGTACCCCACTTGTAATAATCATCTTCTCATGTGAAACAGATAGATGATGACTCTTGAACAAATAATTGGCTATTTCATAGCGAAGCTCTTCATCCCCTTGAACAGGTCCATAGGTTGACAAAATCATAGGCTGCTTATCCAATATTTTCTTCATTTCTTCGACAAGAAATTGAGAAGGTAAAAGTCGTGGATATACAACCGCTTGTGAAAAATCATAGTACTCCTTTTCTCGATTGGCTAAATATTGAGACCTTGCATTATTTACCGAAATATTTTGTTGCCAATTAAATGTTTCGGAGATTTTTTGAATTTCCTTTTTTCCACTTCGAACAAAAACACCTTTCCCCTGTTTAATTTCAACATACCCTTTAGACTCTAACCATTTATACGCTTTTCGTATCGTAAGAATGTGAATTTGTAATTCATCTGCAAGTGAACGTATGGAGGGAAGCTTCTCTCCATGATATATGAGACCTGATTGAATCCGATGAGCAATCTGTCTTCCCACTTGTTCGTAAAAGGGGATGCTTGAATTTTTATCAATTGTTAATTTCATAGTTTCAACTCCTGAAGACTTTCGTTTTTCATAAAGCTATTGGCACTACTAACCGTACAGTCTTTCTTTAAGTAAAGCTGATATAATCACCAAATGCAACAGAGAAAATTTCAACTGTTATATCGTGCATTGTACTGTTATATGATGCCCTTGTTATAATAGCTTCAAATTTACAATTTCTGAAAAGGAGACAAACATGGTTATTATTAATTATCTTCTCGTATGCTTAATCTTTGGAACTACATTTTTAGCAATAAAAGTTGGGATTGAAGCAGGTGCACCCCCTTTTTTATCAGCTGGAATTCGTTTTTTTGCTGCTGGAGCCATTATGATTCTTGTTTTTAAAATACGGAAACATCGTATAAAAAGTTTATTATTTTCTAAGTCCCTTATGTTTAATGGTTTTTGCCTAACATTTATGACTTTTGCGACTTTATATTGGGCAGAACAGTATATACCATCAGGATTAGCAGCTGTTTTATCGGCAACTGGTCCAATGATGGTGTTATTTCTTCAAGCTCGACAACAAAAAACGGGCTTTAAAATAGAGCAGCTTTTAGGTTTAATAACTGCATTGTTAGGGGTTATTCTCATTTCATCTCCTGGATTTTCTGCTTCGATATCAACTATTTGGGTATTCGCCTGTTTCTTGATTATCTTTGGAGGATGGTTTTACAGTCTAGGGACGATTCGGGCAAAAGACTTTACCAATAAAAATCCGAATATCTCCCCATTTCTCACAAATGCCATTCAAATGTTATATGGTGGATTATTCTTACTCATTCTGTCACTGATGACAGAACAGCTTTGGTCGAAGGATTTTCATTTTAATGGAGAAGTATTATTTTCATTGATTTATTTAATTATCGTTGGTTCTATAGGTGGACATGGTTTATATTATTGGCTTGTTTCTAAAACGAATCCAGTATTTCCATCAACGTGGCTTTACGTTTCACCACTTGTTGCCATCCTTGTTGGTTATATATGGCTCGATGAGATAGTCACTCCTATTATGATGATTGGTGCGCTACTCATTTTATTTGGTGTCTTTTTAACAAATCGGGCCATTTTAATGGAACATTGGAAAAAAGGGAGGCTATATAAGAGGATTGCGTAAACTCGAAGTCTAAATAAACAGCTCCCAAGATTGTTGATTTTACAACATTCTTGGGAGAGTAATATTGGAGGATTTGATCGTAAATTTGATTTTTTAGACATCCCACTTTTTGTGATATCCCGTTAAAAACTAGATTATTTTAATGCTAGCCTACTATTTAATGAGACTAATACATAGACAATCAAAAACATTAAAGTGCTTGATATGGCAAATCCAATCAATATCCATTTTAGTGATATCTCAATAAAGAGCAAAGTAGTTCCACTAAATAGTAGACCAGATAAGATCGCAATCAACGTCCACCCTAAGACCTCTATGGCTACTTTAAAAAATATTTGTTTACGGGTCCATCCAATTGTATGATACATATTTAACTCTGACTTTCTCTGAGTAAGTAAACAGTTCATGCATTCGCTAATGGCTATTGATGCTAATATTAAGGTCGAAAGAAGAAGGGCAATATTAATCCCTAAAGTCAAGTCTACAACGAAGGCTCCTAAAGACGTAACACTACTTTGTTCCATAACAGAACCTATGTTAGAAATTTGAATCCCTACTAAACTGGAAGAAACAAATAAAACGAGCATTGTAGGAAAAATGAGTGAACGATAATACATGAAAGCCGGAAAACGAGTATAGGCTTGTGTACGAGTTCTTTTGGCATTTTTTAAACTTTGAAGAAAGTAAACAAATGTCATTGATATAACCCACAATACTCCTGTTATTAGAAAAGAATCTGTTTCAACTTTTAAAATAGCAAATGTGAAACAGGTTAATACAAAAGCTAAAGTCATTAGAATCCACTGTTCCATTAAATTACGTTTCAAAATATTTCTTTTTTGCCAACCGAGATTATATAGTAATTCGTTTTCTTCGGCTAACAAATTCTTTTCAAATACTGCACGTGAGAATATCCAAACTATACCAAATATACTAAATAGGATAGTAGATATTATAGTGATAAAATTCCAACTAGTCACTAATTCCTGAGCTGTACCTAAAGTGGTCCATGGTTCGATAACAGTTCCAATTCCTTCAACTTGGACAGACGTTTTTTTAAAGGAAGACCCTGCTACAATATCAATTTCATACCCTTTTTCTAAGAGATCTGATGCAACTCTTTCAATTTTCTCTTGCGCTTCTTTATTATAGGCTTCAATTCCAGCGACTCGAATGCGAATGGCATCAATTGGAGCTTCTCCTTTAATCAATTCTGCTGCTTCTAAAGTCGTTATACCACCAGCTGGTTGTGGAATAAAACTACCTGGAATCGTAGTCGCTTTTAATGTTTGTCCTTGTTCGGTCTTAATGTCTGTTGTTGAATAGATTCCTAAAGGGCTCGATGTCAAAATATTATTATGATGATTTAATGGAGAGAAAGTTCCAACTTGTTCAATAAGAAATGGAGCATCTGTAGATTCATATAAGGTTTTTCCTTTTTCTTTGACTTCCTTATATGATGGAGGACTCCCATTCTTTACAATATCAACTTTCAATTTTCCTTCTTGATTATGATATTTCAGTTTTTCAGCTATGAAATAAACGGGTGTATGACCTCTGTCTGCAACAAATTGCGAAGCTAGTTCGATCTCAAAATTAGAATTTAATTCCACAGCTGTACCATCAAATGGCTTTTGGAAAGGAGTTAAATCGATTTCATATTCAGATGAAGATATAGATTCTTTTTCTATTAATTCTTTAAAAACTTGTTCCCTTTTATTATCATCTGCAGCCATCAGCCAATCTTGCTCTGAAATCCCAAGTTTTTTACGATAATCGGAAATCGTAATGTTAAGTACTTCCTTCTTAAGTTTCATCATTAATGGGATGTTGATATCTTCTCTTTGAATGACTTTGATAATAGGGATATCACCAAAATTCATCCTAATGATTTCTAGTTCGTTTGGATTTAAATCATTATTTAATTCTGAGTAATCTATATTTATTAATTTTTGTTCGCTTTCAATATCAATTGCTACTAGCAAATGATAAGTTGGAGGAAGCATAAATTCCATGGCTGCACCAGAAGCTGTTTCACCGTTTTGAATGTTCTTTAAATATTGAACATTTCCTCGAACTGATTCCTTAAAATAAATAAGGCTTTGAGGTTCACTTAGCGAATATTGCCGAATTCCATCTGAAGTATAAAACTCCCATGTGTATCTTACAGATTCATTTAAAAGCGGCAAGTTTACAGATAGTCTTTTTCCACTAAAGTATCCTATAGAGGCTACAGGAGCAGCAACTTCAATCTCTGGATTAGACTTAATTTGTTCCCATTCTTCAATGGTTATACCACCACGACTATCTCCAACATAATTCTCTTCAACAATTCCTAGTTCCTTTTCAATGCTTGTTCGTGATGAAGCAGGTCGAACAAGTATATCATAAGTTCCTCGACCAAATTGTTCTATCGATTGCTCAACACGTAGTTTTGACTCCTCAGAATATGTAAGACCTAATGGGATTAGTAGATACAAACTAAAAAAGGCAAGAACAATTAAAATCGATGTCAATTTTCGATTCCAAATTCGACTTAACGCAAATTTAATCAAGCTAACACCTCACTAGATAGACGGCCATATCGTAACTGGTAGGTGACGTTTCCACAGACCGCTACTTCATGATCATGTGTAACAACAATAATTGTCTGTCCTTTCTGATTTAATTCACTTATTAATTGAATCATTCGATTTCTATTTTCAATATCTAAATTCCCAGTTGGTTCATCACAGATTAATACCTCTGGTTGTCCGATGAGAGCACGAACAATAGCTACACGCTGTTTTTCACCACCAGAAAGGCCGTCAGGAAGACGATGAAATAGCTCTTCTGCAATCCCAACATCTAATAATAGTTGTTCGGCTCTTTCATACAATTCCTTTTTTGAATAATCAAAAATGAGAGGTAAAATGACATTATCAAGGACAGAATAATAAGGAAGTAGTTTAAAATCTTGAAAGACAAATCCTATTTTTCTTCTTCTAAAATCACTTCTTTCCTTTTCGTTTAATAAATACAGATTTGTATTATCAAATAAAACCTCACCGTTATCAGGTTTTAATAAACCTGAAATACAGTGAAGGAGGGTTGATTTTCCCGTTCCTGATGGCCCTATAATTGAACACCATTCTCCTCTTTCTACCTTTAAATTTAATTGGTCCAAAATAACTACTTTACCTGAGGAATTATGGTAATATTTTGATAAATTGTTGACAATAATCAAGTGTCTTCCTCCTAATTAGTTTATTAACCAAACATAACATTATTTTTATTGAACTAGCATTTATGTAACATATGCTGAAATAATGTTTTCTTCAGAATAATCAAATTGAGTATAATGGTAAAAATAGGAATAATCACCAATAACACTATAAAGAATTAACCTGAAAATTGTCAATAATTATATTTTTTGGGATTTTTAATTATGGGAATTGTTCAGTTTCTTAATTAAAACGTAAATCATAACATACCTACAAAAGAAACCTATCTCTTTTACTGCAATTAATGATAAAAAAAAGAGGTTACGCTAAAGCGTAACCTCTTTTTTATCATTTAGCGATATTACATCATACCGCCCATGCCGCCCATGCCACTCATGTCAGGCATGCCGCCGCCAGCGTTTTCTTCTGGCTTGTCAGCAACAACTGCTTCAGTTGTTAAGAACATAGCAGCAACACTTGCTGCGTTTTGAAGAGCGGAACGAGTAACTTTTGTAGGGTCTACGATACCAACTTCGATCATGTTTACCCACTCGCCAGTAGCAGCGTTGAAACCAACACCAACTTCTTCTTTCTTTAAGCGGTCAACGATTACAGAGCCTTCTAAACCAGCGTTGTGAGCGATTTGACGAACTGGCTCTTCTAATGCACGAAGAACGATGTTTACACCAGTTGCAACGTCGCCTTCAGCTTCGATTGCAGCAACTTTGTTATATACATTAACAAGTGCAGTACCACCACCGGATACAATACCTTCTTCAACTGCTGCACGAGTAGAGTTAAGAGCATCTTCAATGCGAAGCTTGCGTTCTTTTAATTCAGTTTCAGTAGCCGCACCAACTTTGATTACAGCTACACCGCCAGCTAACTTAGCTAAGCGCTCTTGTAATTTTTCTTTATCGAACTCGGAAGTTGTTTCTTCTAATTGAGCACGGATTTGATTTACGCGGCCAGCAATTTTTTCGCTGTCTCCAGCACCTTCAACGATTGTTGTATTTTCTTTTGTTACAACAACTTTACCAGCGCGACCTAATTGAGTGATGTTTGCATTTTTAAGGTCTAAACCTAGATCTTCAGTGATTACTTCACCGCCAGTTAAGATTGCGATATCTTCAAGCATTGCTTTACGACGATCACCGAAGCCAGGAGCTTTAACCGCTACTGCGTTGAATGTACCACGAAGCTTGTTCACTACTAATGTAGCTAATGCTTCACCTTCAACGTCTTCAGCGATGATTAATAATGGTTTACCTTGTTGAACTACTTGCTCTAACACAGGTAATACTTCTTGAATGTTAGAGATTTTCTTATCAGTAATTAAGATGTATGGATTATCAAGAACTGCTTCCATTTTGTCAGAGTCCGTTACCATGTATGGAGAAGCGTAACCACGATCGAATTGCATACCTTCAACAACTTCTAATTCAGTGTTGAAGCCTTTAGATTCTTCGATTGTGATAACACCGTCGTTACCTACGCGCTCCATAGCTTCTGCGATTAATTGACCTACTTCTTCGTCAGCCGCAGAAATAGCAGCAACTTGAGCGATAGACTCTTTACCTTCAATTGGCTTAGAAATAGCTTTTAATTCTTCAGTCGCAACAGCAACTGCTTTTTCAATACCTTTACGTACACCTACAGGGTTCGCACCAGCAGTAACGTTTTTAAGACCTTCACGAATCATTGCTTGTGCTAATACAGTTGCAGTAGTTGTACCGTCACCAGCAACATCATTTGTTTTGCTTGCAACTTCTGCAACTAATTTTGCACCCATGTTTTCAAATGGATCTTCTAATTCAATTTCTTTTGCAATTGTTACACCGTCATTTGTAATTAATGGAGAACCGAACTTTTTCTCTAATACTACGTTACGACCTTTAGGTCCTAAAGTTACTTTTACTGCATTTGCTAAAGAATCAACACCGCGTAGCATCGCACGACGTGCTTCTTCGCTAAACTTAATATCTTTTGCCATGATGCAAACCTCCTCAAAAATTTTTATTGGTCTATGATATATAACTGTTCTCTAATAATTAACCGATCACAGCTAGAATGTCACTTTCACGTAAAATTAAGTATTCTTTACCTTCGTATTTCACTTCAGTACCAGCGTATTTTGAGAAGATGATGCGATCGCCTTCTTTTACTTCTGGAGCTACACGCTCACCGCTATCAAGTACACGACCTGTACCTACTGCTACAACTTTACCTTCTTGAGGCTTTTCCTTTGCAGTGTCAGGTAAAACAATACCACTTGCTGTTTTTTCTTCAGTTTCCAAAAGTTCAATAACTACGCGATCACCTAATGGCTTTAACAAGTGAAACAACCTCCTCAAATTTTATTGAGATTTTTACTTTATTGTTAGCACTCATCTAACTTGAGTGCTAACACAATTATTATATTATAGAAACTTTCTTGCAATTTCAAGTATAAATACCAAAATTTTTTCCTAAATTACTCGACATATTTTTTATGTATCCTTTAAAGATTATACCTAAATAAATGGAAAATTAATCATCAATTCATAAAAGTTGTGATAAAATAAAGTGAAACTTTTGGGTTGACTTTTGTTTCGCAAGCTATCCAAAACAATGGTACCATATAACAAGGAAATTGTTCACTGAAAAGCTTCGATTTTATTTGACACAATACTTGAAAAGGAGAAGTATGTGTGAAAAAGAATTATTGGTGGATCATTCTAACTTATGTCATTATGCAGATATCTGTTTTTGTTGGTGTTCCTCTTCTTTTCTTTTTAGGAATCGGTTCAGATCCAAATCCGAATATTGCAGCATACAAAGCCCAATCTTATTGGACCATTTTTAGCTTTACACTTGCTCTAATTATCATTTTATTTCTTTTACGTAATGAGTTAAAAAGTGTTGAGCGGAATGAGGAGAGGTCATCGATTCAATCAGCAGTAGGCTGGGCGATTGGAGGAGTATTTCTTGCCCTTTTTGTCCAAACAATTGCTGCAAACATCGAAGTACATCTCTTCGGAATTGAGCCTGGATCTGAAAATACAAAAATAATCGTTGATTTAATTAAGACGACTCCTTTATTAATTGTCGTCACGTCGGTTATCGGCCCGATTCTCGAAGAAATCATCTTTCGAAAGATTATTTTTCGTGTTATTTATAAAAGAACAAATTTTTTTATTGGGGCACTTATTAGCTCTTTCTTATTTGCCATCGTACATGGCGAGCCAGAGCACATATTACTGTATGCATCAATGGGATTCACATTTGCTTTCTTATACGTGAGAACGAACCGAATTACTGTCCCTATTTTTGCTCATATTATGATGAATACAATTGTTGTTCTCATTCAAACATTATTTATTGATGAAATTGAAGAAATGATGAAGCAAATGGAGCAAATTCAAAGTATTATTGGAGGCATCTAAGAATGAGGTTTAATCCTAATTCCATGGGTTTATTTTACTTTGTTATGGGAATTTTATTTACCTATTTAGCCATTAACACCGCAGAAGATACGATTTGGAGTATCCCAACTATCATTTTAATGCTTTTAGCAACTTTTGATTTTGCTGTTTCGATTCGAATGTTTGCTTTCTCTTATAAAATGAAAAAAACGAAAAAATAAACGGCGTGGTTTAATCCACGCCGTTTTCGTTTGCCTCTTTCATTTGTGATAAAAGGGCTTTTCGGTATGAAAATCGAGAAATAATAATACTTACTTCATACAATATGAAAAGTGGAACTGTAACCATTAAGTGAGAAATCAGCTCAGGTGGTGTAATAAGAGCTGCAATAACCAATAAAGCAAAATAAGCATACTTTCTTATTTTTACTAATAACATTGGAGTGATGATCCCTAATCGTGTTAAGAACATCACGACAACAGGTAATTGGAACAGCAAGCCAAAAGGTAATGTTAACTGTAAAAGAAAGCGAAAATACTCATTAATTCCAATCACCTGGTTAATTCCTAAATCATTTGAAATTTGAATGACAAACTCAATAACAAAAGGAAATAGTACAAAATAAGAAAAGGATATTCCCAGTAAAAAAAGCCCTATTGAAATTGGGATATAACTTAATGTGACTCGACGCTCTGTCGGATATAAGCCTGGACTAATAAAAGCCCAAAGCTGATATAAAATAACAGGTGAAGTCAGAACAAATGCAATAATAAAAGCAAACTGCATATAAACCATTAACGGGTCTGTCGGTTTAAATGCATTTAAGGCAAATTGCTCTGCTTCATGGGTATGCTGCAAATACAAAATGAGAGGCCTTGCTAAGAAAAAGCCCCCTATGACAGCAATGAAAAAGAAAACGACTACCATAATCAGCCGTTTTCGCAATTCTTCTATATGCTCTAAAACAGACATTTGTTTTTCATTCATAGGAACTCATCCTATCTTACTTTTCAGATTTCTTGTAATCGTCATCGTCATCAGCTAAGCCTTTTGTTGCTTTTTTAAACTCTCTTAATGTATCTCCTGCTGCTTTCCCTAGCTCAGGTAACTTTTTTGGTCCAAAAATAAGTAAACCAACAATAACGATTAACAAAAAGCTTCCTAATCCAATATTCATCGTAACACCCCCTTAAGAAGGTTATTCAGACGGATAATTTTTTAAAAAGTATGCTAATGCCTGCAATTCTACTGATAAATCAATGTGGTGAATGCGGATCGTTTTTGGCACATTTAACCGAGCAGGTGTAAAGTTTAATATTCCTTTAATCCCTTTTTTTACTAATCGATCTGTAATGGCTTGTGCACTATTTGCTGGAACCGTTAAAATCGCCACTGTTACATCTTCAGGAAGACGTGATTCTAAATCATCTAAATGATATATAGGTACGTCTCCTACTTCTTTCCCAATTTTTTCTTTGTCAATGTCAAAAGCTACTGTTATTTGTGTGTTGTTATTTTTCATAAAGTTATAATGTAAAAATGCGGTTCCTAAATTTCCGACTCCGATTAATGTCACCTTTGTTAATTCGTCTTGATCTAATGTTTTTCGAAAAAAGGATAGCAAATAATTCACATTATATCCATAGCCTTTTTTTCCAAGTGCACCAAAATAAGAAAAATCTCGTCGAATCGTTGCACTATCTACTTTTACGGCTTCACTTAATTCTTTTGACGAAACACGCTGTTTACCAGAAGCATGTAAATTTTGTAAGAATCGATAATAAAGTGGCAACCTTTTCGCTGTTGCTTGAGGTATCTTTATTTGATCCTGATTCAATTTTTATCCCCCACAATCTTACAAAACAGAACCTTCCCGTTTGTAATCTCCGCTTTTTCCACCTGTTTTTTCGGTTAAATAAGTAGGTCCAATAATAATTCCTTTATCCAACGCTTTACACATATCATAAATGGTTAGAGCACAAGCGGAGACAGCCGTGAGCGCTTCCATTTCTACACCTGTTGCACCTTTTGTTTTTACTTTTGCAACAATTTCTAGTATATAATTCTTTTCATCAATATTCCAATGAAAATTAATATCAATACCTTTTAATGGAATTGGATGACACATCGGTATAATCATTGGTGTATTTTTTGCTGCCATGATACCAGCAACTTGTGCAACCGATAATACATGCCCTTTTGCAATCTCTTTTTTAACGATTTTTTCATATACTTCTTCATTGACAATAACGCTGGATTTCGCTACAGCTGTTCTAATAGAATCATTTTTTTCAGAAATATCAACCATTTTTGCTCGGCCTTGGTCATTAAAATGGGTAAAATCACTCATCCAAAACTCCCCTTATATAAAGAACTATACACTATTTTCTTTCTTCTGTCTGTTGGTTGAATGTTACAATTTCTTGTCACATTTTCTCTATTCAGGAACAGTGATTCTATATTTGCCCATTATTTAGGATTAAGCTACACTATACCTAGTAAAGTTTGGGGTGAAATATATGATTCTTTTGCAGCTTAACAATATGACAAAATATTTTGGTGCTGATCTTATTTTATCGAATATAAAACTAGAAGTTCAAATGAATGATAAAATTGCACTCGTTGGACGAAATGGTGCAGGAAAGTCTACTTTATTAAAAATTATATCTGGGGAGTATTCCTATGACTCGGGGGAAATCATCAAACCAAAAGATATATCTATTGGATATCTTGCCCAAAATACAGGGTTGGAATCCTCTAAAAATATTTGGGATGAAATGCTGACTGTTTTTTCTGACCTCCGGCAAATGGAAGAAAAAATGCGGAAAATGGAAGAAAGAATGGCAAGCACAGACCCTTCATCCAATTCAACAGAATTTGAACGATTAATGAAAGAATATGATGAACTGCAACATACTTTTACGGAACGTGGTGGCTACCAATACGAAGCCGATATCCGCTCGATTTTACATGGACTAGGATTTCAAGAATATAATTATGAAACTCCCATTTCAAACTTAAGCGGAGGACAAAAAACTCGTCTAGCACTCGGAAAATTGTTATTAACCAAGCCTGATTTATTAATACTAGACGAGCCTACCAACCATTTAGATATTGAAACATTAACATGGCTTGAACAATACTTACAAAATTACAACGGCGCTGTTCTTATCGTTTCTCACGATCGCTACTTTTTAGATAAAGTGGTCAATATTGTGTATGAAATTTCACGAACAAAATGTACAAAATACGTTGGAAACTATAGTCGTTATTTAGAGCAAAGAGCAGAAAAATATGAACAAGAGCTTAAGCAATATATGAAGCAGCAAGAAGAGATAGCAAGAATGAAAGATTTTATTCAGCGGAATATAGCTAGAGCTTCCACAACCAAACGAGCACAAAGTAGAAGAAAAATGCTCGAAAAAATGGATATAATAGACCGTCCTCAAGGTGATGAAAAGTCAGCTAACTTTTCTTTTGAAATTGAAAAACAAAGTGGAAATGATGTATTAAAAGCAAAAGACATTTCCATATCTTATGACGGACAAAATCCTATAATCGAGAATGTTACGTTTTCCATAACAAGAGGGGATTCCATTGCACTAGTTGGGCCAAATGGGATTGGAAAATCAACGTTATTAAAAACGATTATTAATCGATTAATACCATTTTCAGGTGAATTTCAGTTTGGTACCAATGTAACGATTGGCTATTACGATCAAGAACAATCTGATTTAACTTCTAATAAACGTGTATTAGATGAATTATGGGATGACTACCCTGATAAAACAGAAAAAGAGATTCGCACCGTTTTAGGAAACTTCCTCTTTTCCGGTGATGATGTATTAAAAAACGTCTCTTCCTTAAGTGGAGGCGAAAAGGCTAGACTTGCACTAGCCAAATTAATGATGCAAAAATCAAATTTTCTTATTCTTGATGAACCTACGAACCATCTAGATTTAGACAGTAAGGAAATTTTAGAAAATGCCTTGATTGACTATCCAGGAACGATTTTATTCGTATCTCATGACCGTTATTTTATAAACCGTATAGCGACAAAAGTATTCGAGTTATCAAAGGAAGGCTTAACGGATTATTTAGGAGACTATGATTACTACATTGCGAAAAAAGAAGAAATGGAAGAATTGAAAAAGCTGGATGAGTCAAATGTTCATGAGGCTTCTATAAAAACAACTCAAAATCAGGGGAAGCAATCTTATCAACAGGAAAAAGAGTTAAAAAAGAAAGAAAGACAAAGACAACGAAAAATAGAAGAACTTGAAAATGAAATAGCCAATATTGAAAGTGAATTAGAGAAAAACGAGGAATTACTCTGTGATCCAGAAGTATATCAAGACTATGAACGTGTAAAAGAAATTAATGAACAAAATGAAAAATTAAAAGAAAAGCTAGAACTGTTGTTACAAGAATGGGAGACATTATTAGAAGAATGAGGTAGTCCAATCGATTTTGACCATATGTCGTCAAATACGAGGTGGACAACCTCTTTTTTTCCACAAGGAAAGTCCTTAAATTTCAGTATTTTATTGAATTTATTCACACTATCCACAAATAAAATGATTTTTATCCACATTATTCACAAGATTTACATACCTTTTATCATCAATTTTGAAAGCGTTATTCACAGTAATCCAGGTTTATGTGAATAAGTTGTGAATAAAATGTGATTATCCACAAATTAAACCTCTTTTACCTATAAAAAAAGAGACTTGTCCTGCAAGAGTTTGACAAAAACTTGTGAAAACAGACACTCTTGAATAGGACAGTCTCAACTTATCTAGTTATTTATATGTGGTTAATTCTAATCCTGGATGTGCATTCATTTTGTAATCACCAAATAATTCTTTTTGATATAGAACATCTGCACAAGCAGCTATCATGGCTGCATTGTCTGTACATAAAGAAAGAGGTGGAATAATAAGTTCAACATCCTCTTTTTCAGAAAATGCTTGTTCTAATGCCGTTCTTAGCCCTTTGTTAGCTGCGACTCCTCCAGCTAATAAAACCTGCTTGACCTTATATTCATCAGCAGCACGAACTGTTTTTGTTACTAAAACATCCACTACACTCGCTTGGAAACTAGCCGCTAAATCTTTTGGATCAACCGTTTCCCCTCTTTGTGATGCGTTATGAAGGGTATTAATAACAGCTGATTTTAGTCCACTAAAGCTAAAATCATAAGATCCTTCTTCAAGCCATGCTCTCGGCAATTCGATATTGTCATCTCCTTCATGGGCTAGACGGTCAATGTGAGGACCACCTGGATATGGGAGATTTAGCGTACGTGCCACTTTATCATATGCCTCACCAGCTGCATCATCCAATGTTTCACCAATAACCTCGAAATGACCATGTTCTTTCATATACACAAGCTCTGTATGTCCACCAGACACAACAAGAGCAATAAGAGGGAATTTAAGTTCAGTTATAAGCTGATTGGCATAAATATGACCAGCAATATGATGAACACCGATTAGCGGTAATTGATGAGCAAAAGCTAAAGCTTTCGCTGCATTCACTCCTACTAATAAGGCTCCAACTAAACCAGGTCCTTCTGTAACAGCTATAGCTGATAAATCTTGAAATGTTAATTTTGACTGCTTCATTGCTTCTTCAATGACAATCGTAATTTGTTCAACATGATGGCGTGAAGCAATCTCAGGTACAACTCCACCAAATCGTTTATGGCTTTCAATCTGAGAAGCAACAACATTGGAAACAATTTCTCTTCCATTTTTAATGATGGCAGCCGCTGTCTCATCACAGCTTGTTTCAATCCCTAAAATATATCGATCTTTTTGACTCATCATAATTTCACCCACATTATATAAGCATCTTCTTGGTTATCAGTGTAATAGTTTTTTCGAACTCCAATGACTTCAAAACCAAGCTTTCTGTAGAGGTTTTGAGCTATTTGATTAGAAACACGAACTTCTAATGAAATATGGTATGCTCCTTTTTCTTTTGCAAAATCTTTTACATATGACAGCAATTTTTCACCTAGTTTTTTTCCACGAAATTTTGGAAAAACGGCAATGTTCGTTATCTGAGCATCCTCCATGACAATCCACATACCACAATACCCAGCGATTATATTTTCATATTCAATGATAAAATAATGAGCAAATTGATTTTGTGTAAGCTCTTGAAAAAAAGATTGTTTTGTCCAAGGATTGGGAAAAGATTTTTGTTCAATTTCATAAACTTGGTCAATATCTTCAACCGTCATTTTGCGAATCCTTAATTCATTCGATTCATTCATTTTGATGTTTTCTGTTGTTCCAACCATTTTGCTTCCGCCTCAGCCATTCGAATATAGTTTGGGACAAATTGATGGATATCTCCAGCTTCACGTTTCATCCCAATTTGAACAAGCTTTGCAGGTTGTGGATTGTGTAATGAAATATCTCCAATCACAGCTAGTTCTCCAAGTATTTGTTGAATTGCTTCCCTATGTAGTGAAACATCGTTCCCTAAAAATAATACCGGCTTATTCATTTCTTTTATTTGAGAAAGCCAGTCACTTAAAAGAATGTTTTGATCACTTATGATTTCTTTTAATTCCTGTTCATACTGATATAATCCTGTATAGACTTGTCCTCTTCGTGCATCAAAAACAGGACAAATATAGCCATTAAAATACTGTCCGTTTGCTGCTAAAACCTCTAAACTCGATACACCAACAAGTGGTATATTTCTCGCCCAAGCAATCGTTTTGGCAATTGTAACACCTATACGGACTCCTGTGTATGATCCAGGTCCCTTTGCAACAACAACCTTTGTTAACTGTTCAGGCTTTACGTCACATTCTTTCATTAGGTGTTCTATTGCTGGCATCGCTCGAACAGAATGATTTTTCTTTAAATTTGTCGTAAATTCCCCAATCATTTGGGAATCGTTAGCTAAAGCAACACCTAATACGTAATTGGAAGTATCAATAGCTAGGACTGTCATCTTTCAATAACTCCTTACACAAATCTATATATTGTTGACCATATGGTTTTAGAATGATTTTTCTGCTGTTTCCTTCTATATATTTTATCGAAATATCTAAACGTTGTTCTGGAAGCTGATGCTCAATTAAGTGTGCCCACTCCACTACTGTAACACCATCACCCTCAAAATAATCGTCAAATCCTAAGTCTTCTTCTCCATCTTCAATACGATAAACATCCATATGGTAAAGAGGTAATCGACCTTCACGATATTCTTTAATAATTGTAAATGTCGGGCTATTCACATTTCTTGAAATACCTAGTCCTTTTGCAAGAGCTTTAGTAAAGGTTGTTTTTCCAGCTCCAAGATCACCCTCTAATGTAAGGACAGCACCTGGTGTTACTAGTTGTGCTATTTTTTCAGCTAACTGTGCAGTATCTTCTGGACTTTTTGAAAGAAATTCAATATGTTCCATTTAATCACCTTTTTTAAAATGATTATATCCTCGTTTTTGTAAAACCTCGTGCTTACCATTGACATTTATCATAACGCCAACATTTTCAGAGTGTAGAACTTCACCAATTTGAGTAATTTGTATTCCTTCTTTTTCACAAGCTTGTTTTAAAACTTCAAAGGATTCTTGAGAAGTTGTTCCAACTAATTCAAAGTCTTCTCCTCCAAAAAGAACCCAATCATACATGAATTCATGCTGAAATTTTTGCAGTGAACCACTTAAAGGTAGCAAATGATGATGAATAAGAATGGAAACATTACTTGCTTCTGCAATTTCATTTAATTCACTTGCAATTCCATCACTTATATCATTTAAACTAGCTCTTTCTAGTTTAGAAACTTCTCTTCCGACCTTTACTCTTGGAGAAGGACGTTGATGTCTAAAAGCTAAAAACTGATAATCATCTTTCGTAATGCTGTTTTTTTCTTGATGTAGCAATAAATGTAGACCTGCAGCAGAATCTCCTAATGTTCCAGTAACAAAAACGACATCACCAGGTTTCGCCTGACTGCGCAACACAGCTTTTCCCTTTTCAACTTCACCAATAACGGTAACAGTAACAACTAATTGATGTTTAGACGAAACGGTGTCACCACCGATAAGATCGAGTCGAAATTCATTTGCAATTTCATTCATGCCTTCATAAAGTTCATAAAGCTCATTTTGACTCCAACTTTGTGGGATACTAATCGAAACTAAATAATATTTAGGTATAGCCCCCATTGCAGCAATGTCACTAAGATTAATGGCTACACTTTTATAACCAATATCAAATGGAGACATTGTTGATCTCGTAAAATGTATTCCTTCCACCATAGTATCAATACAAATTACTTGTTCATAATTTTCAGCTGGACTTATAACTGCTGCATCATCACCAATACCAACAACTAAATTTTTTCTATACTTTTTTGTCGGACGGATGTTCTGAATAAATTCAAATTCATCCTGAATGGACATGTTCATCCTCTTTCATCAATATTATTTAAAAAACACGATATAAATTTTTATTTTACATATGCTAGTGAAAAGTAGTGTTATTGGAAAAGCTGCTCATGCGAAATATGTTTAGAAGAGTATCACATAAGGAGCTGTAATCCCCTTTTACGAGAGAATTCAAAATAAATTATTACTAAGTTAATTGATAAAAAAATCCCTAGGAATGAACCTAAGGGAAAAAGTCCTCTGATTTAGTTTATCGTATATTATCAGTTTGTCCAACCTTTTATCATTTACTTAACTATTTTCAAAAATATGATGAAATTTTTTGTTTATAGAATAAGTATGTACATTATGATCATTAATATCTATGTGAACTGCGAAATAAGGTAAACAACCTTGTATTTTTCACTTTATTTCACTTTCAATTTAGCGTTTTAACACTTTATTTTCGCGTATTTGAATTAATTATTTCGCGTTTTGACATTAATATGTAAATTTATACTGTAAAAAGCATGTTTTAACTTTTATTTCGTTTGACCAAAACATTTTCTTAAGTAGTTAAGGATACTAAAAAATGCCACAGCAATTACAACACTGTGGCATGAATTTTATATTTATTAAAATAAAAAAACGAAACAATCGTGTTTCGTTTAAGTTCTAAAATTATGGTAATGGCGGTCCCGACGGGAATCGAACCCGCGATCTCCTGCGTGACAGGCAGGCATGTTAACCGCTACACCACGGGACCAAAATATTATGCCTATAGCATTTTTGGTTGCGGGGGCAGGATTTGAACCTGCGACCTTCGGGTTATGAGCCCGACGAGCTACCAGACTGCTCCACCCCGCGACGATATTTTTTATTGTGTTAAATTTCTAGGTGAAGCAAGTACTTAAGTAAATATTAATAATATAAAAAGCCTGGCAGCGTCCTACTCTCGCGGGGGATCACCCCAACTACCATCGGCGCTGAAGAGCTTAACTTCCGTGTTCGGTATGGGAACGGGTGTGTCCTCTTCGCTATCGCCACCAAGCCAGCTACTTGAGTTTACTTCTCTGCAGGC
>Ga0180434_10001165_pt1 | contig 38166 bp, 43 predicted proteins | sample SS_ome_7_FD_132453 | JGI IMG/M metagenome (GOLD analysis project Ga0180434, IMG submission 132453) | Hypersaline lake sediment archaeal communities from the Salton Sea, California, USA - SS_1_D_2 metaG | ecosystem: Environmental > Aquatic > Non-marine Saline and Alkaline > Hypersaline >... | reverse complement strand
GGCGCCATATAGGAGACCGGCTTGCCCTCCTTCTTCATGGTCATGATGGGGCCGTCCCAGGTCTGGCCCAGCACGCAGCCGTTCTGGAGAAAGGCCAGCTGATGGTCCTGAGCGTTGTTCCAGAACATCTTGATGTTTTTCTTGTGCGCCACCAGGAATTTGAAAATTTCGTCGTATACCTTGCGCATCTTTTCTTCGGTCTCATAGGTGTCGTACATGCGGTTGGACGGCACCTTGCCGATGTAGTCCAGATACAGGCCGGCGCCGATAAAGACAGAGTGCGGGCGGCAGGTCACTTTTTGGGCGAAGTCCGGTTTCCAGAGGGTGCCGAAGGACAGTTCGCCGTATTCGAAGTTCAGCTCATCCGTGTTCCAGGCGCAGGCCTCGGTACCCCAGTCATAGGGGAAGCTGACCCGTTTGCCGCGCACCACGCCGCCCAGCTGGGCCGAGTTCTTGTAAAACGTCGGCGCCATGTTTTTTAGGTTGGGGATTTTGCTTTCATCGATCTCGCGGTAAAGGTCGAACTCCATGTGCAGCTGCACTTCGGTGATTGACGGCTGGGCGATGTCAAATCCGCTGGCGCGCGCCGCACGCAGCTTGTTCATGCACTCCTGGTTTGAGCTGTAATTGGTCACCTGGACCTTGATGCCGGTTTTGTCTTCAAAAGCCTTGATGAGCTCCGGCTTGGAGTAGTCCATCCAGGTAAACAGCTTCAGCGTACCGGAAGATGACAATGCGTCTTTGATGAACCAGGGGCCGATGCTGGCGGTGGCAAAGACCGCCGCGCCGGTTCCCTTGATAAAGGTCCGCCGCGAAATATTTTTCCGCGGTTTGATCGCCCGGGTGGATGCTGCCTCATTTTTCATGGTACCCTCCTTCGTGAAGTTGTGTTGGAAAAAGTGGATCCGGCCATTGTGCATTTTGGGAGATAATGCTTCAGTGCCGAATCGGCGGAACGAGACAAGAATGATGCGCCCTCGTAGTTAGAGAACGGTAAGGAACGTACGAGAAAACAGTTACCACTTCCGCCGCCGTGCGGCAACATTAATTTAACCTGCTTTTTTCATTAGCGAAACGGAATTCTATAAATCAAACGATAAAGTTTCATATAAATGATAACAAAAAGGAATGGATTAAACCGCCAGCAGCAGCCGCTCCGGCGCCTCGAGGCGTTCCTTGACGCGCCTTAGAAAGGTTACGGCTTCCTTGCCGTCCACGATGCGGTGGTCGTAGCTCAAGGCCACGTACATCATGGGGCGGATCACGATTTTTTCATCCACCACCACCGGTCGCTTCTGTATTTTGTGCATGCCGAGTATGCCGCTCTGCGGGGTGTTCAGGATGGGCGTGCTCAGCAGGGAGCCGTAAATTCCGCCGTTGCTGACGGTGAATGTGCCGCCCTCAAGATCGGAGATGGCCAGCCGGTTGTGCGCAATTTTGTCCACGTAGTCGGCAATGGCCTTTTCGATGTCGGCAAAGGACATTTTTTCGGCGTGGCGCAGCACAGGGACCACCAGACCGCGCTCGCTGCCGACGGCGACGCCGATGTGCTGACAGCGGTGGTGAATGATATGGCCGTCTTCGATAAAGGCGTTGATGGCCGGAACTTCCTGCAGCGCGTAAACGCAGGCCTTGATGAAAAAGGACATAAACCCCAGGGCGATGGCGTGGGTTTCGGTAAAACGCGCCTTGTGGCATGTACGCCATTCAATGACCCGGTGCATGTCGATTTCATTGAACGTGGTCAGCATGGCGGTATTCTGTTTGGCGGCCAGAAGACGCTCCGCAATGCGTTTGCGGATGGGAGACATGGGCGTTCTGGTGATTGCATCCTCTTTGTCCGGGATCGCGGACGATGGCGGGGGCGCTGCCGCAGAAACGCCGCCGTCTTCGGCGGCGGGTTTTTCCGGCCGGGCCGGTGGATCCATGCCGGCCGCTGAAGGGACCGGCGCTCTGGCGGGATCCAGCTTCTTTTCCCGGGCCAGGCGGCGCAGGGAAGGCGAGAGCGGGATGTCCCGGCGAAGGGGGCGCTCCTCTTCGGGTGTGTCCCGCGTACCGGTTCCGGCACTGGTCTCAACGCCGGGGATTCGGTCGGGTTTCGCGGCTTCGGGCGCCGCCGCCGCTTCCCCGACGTCGGCGACGGTGTCGGCGGTTTCCGGCGCCGCGTCCTTTTTGCGATCCGCGATGCGGCCGACAACCTCCCCGATGCGCACTGTTCCGCCCGCCGGCACAAGGATGGTGAGAACGCCGCCGCCGGCGGCATTGACTTCCAGAGTGACCTTGTCGGTCTCGATGACCAGGACCGGCTCGTCTTTGGCAACCCTGTCGCCGTCCTGTTTCAACCACTCCGCCAGAAACGCCTCCTGAACGGATTCTCCTACGCTTGGAATGCTGATGTCGATGGCCATTGGCTGCTCCTGTTGCTGCTTCAAACTTGTGAAAACGACGGCCACGCCCCACCGATGGCGTCGGCGGCGACTTGCTGCTGTTCCTGCCGGTAGACAGCCGGAAAACCGGTCGCCGGGCTGGCCGCCGCCCGGCGGCCGATGTAGGTCAGGCCCTTTTCCAACAGTGCTTCGAGCCGCGGCCGGACAAACGACCATGCACCCATATTGGCCGGTTCTTCCTGCACCCAGGCGAACGCCTCCGCCTGCGGGTATGTTGCCAGCACCGTTTGCAGGGACTGCCGCGGGAAGGGATACATCTGTTCCAGGCGCACAATGGCGGGCGCTTCGGCGTCTTTGTCCCGACGCTGCTGGAGCAGCTGGTAAAAAATTTTGCCGCTGCAAAAAACAACGCGCCGTGTCCGCCTTTCACCGTCGGGATCGTCCAGCACCGGGCGGAAGGCGCCGTTGTGAAAATCGTCCAACGGCGAAACGGCCATGGGGTGCCGCAGCAGGCTTTTGGGCGTCAGAAGGATCAGGGGTTTGCGGCCGGCGGCTTTCATCTGGCGGCGGAGGACGTGAAAATACTGCGCCGGTGTCGTCGGGTTGCAGACCTGAAGGTTTTTATCGGCGCACAACTGCAGAAACCGCTCCGGTCGGGCGCTGGAATGCTCGGGCCCCAGTCCTTCGTAGCCGTGCGGCAACAGCAGGGTGAGTCCGCTGAAACGCTTCCACTTGGCTTCACCACTGGCGATAAACAAGTCGACGATGGACTGGGCGTTGTTGATAAAATCACCGAACTGGGCCTCCCATATCACCAGCGTGTGCGGATCGGCGCAGGAATAGCCGTATTCGAAGCCGAGCACCCCGGCCTCGGCCAGCGGGCTGTTGTACACCATGAACGCGGCCTGGTTCGGGTAAAGATGGTTCAACGGGGTGCAGGCTTCGCCGGTTTTGATGTCGGTGAGCGTGCTGTGGCGCTGGCTGAAGGTGCCCCGGGCGACATCCTGTCCGCTGAGCCGGACCGGTACTTTTTCGGCCAGCAGACTTGCGAAAGCCAGCATTTCGGCATTGGCCCAGTCGATGCCGCCGCCGCTTTGCACGGCGTCATGCCGTTTCTGCAGCAAGCGCTGCAGTTTGGGATGCACGGCAAACCCCTCCGGAAGGCGGTGCAGCCGGTCGGCGATGTCCAGCAACCGCTTGCGGTCGACAGCCGTTTGCGGGGTAACATCGACGGGCGCCCCGGCGATGGAAGACCAGGATTCGAAATAGCGGGGAGTCGGAAAATCACACGCGCTGCCGTGTACGGTGGTATACGCCTTTTCCAGGGCCTGCTCGCAGGTGTTTTCCAGATCCGCGGCCTGTTTTGGAGAAACCCGACCGTGCTCCACCAGGCTCCGGGCATACAGGGTGTGGGGCGAAGGCCGGTTTTTGATACGCGCATACATCATCGGCTGGGTAAAATAGGGTTCATCGCCTTCGTTGTGGCCGTAACGGCGATAGCAGACAAGGTCGATGACGACGTCTTTGCCGAAGCGGTAGCGATAGGCGGCGGCGATCCGGGCCGCGTGGACGACGGCTTCGGGATTTTCACCGTGTACGTGCAGGATGGGAACCATCAGCATTTTGGCCACATCGGTCGAATACCGCGTGGAGCGGGCGTCTTCAGGCAGCGTGGTGTAGCCGATCTGATTGTTGATGACTACGTGCACGGTTCCGCCGGTCCGGTATCCTTTCAGCTGGGACATGTTCAGCGTTTCGGCGACGATTCCCTGGCCGGAAAAGGCGGCGTCTCCGTGGATCAACAGCGGCAGCACCTGCCGGGCGCCGTCTGCGGCGCGCTCCTGCCGGGCGCGCGCCAGCCCTTCCACCACCGGATTCACGGCTTCGAGATGGCTCGGGTTGCTGGCCAGAAATAGTTGCAGCCGGTGGTGGTCTTCTGTTTCGATCTGCGCCAGATAGCCGTTGTGATATTTGACATCGCCCGCACCGGTGAGCTGGCCGGGGTCGTAGCAGTTCTCGAATTCCTCAAAAATGTGTTCGTAGGGTTTTTGAAGCACATGCGCCTGCACGTTCAGCCGCCCCCGGTGGGCCATACCCAGGGCCAATTCCTTGCAGCCGCTGTCCGCCGCCTCGGAAAGCACGCTGTGGATCAGGGGCAGGAGAGCGTCGCCGCCTTCCAGGGAAAAACGGGTCACCCCCTGGTATTTTTTGTTGAGAAACCGTTCAAACACGGCGGCCTCGGTCAGTTGCTTCAGGATGGCGAGCTGATGCGCCGCATCGAAGGTGGGGGCGTTTTTCACCGGTTCCATGCGCGCTTCCAGCCACCTTCGTTCCAGGGGATCCTGCAGATGCATATATTCGACCCCGATGGAGCGGCAATAGGTTTGCTTCAAGCCCTCGACAATCTGACGCAGCGTCGTCGTGCCGCGGGGCGAAAAAGCTTCTGCTGCAAAGGGCCGGTCCAGATCGGCCTCGGCGAGGCCGAAGGCATCCAGGGAAAGCAGGGGATGGTGGGTCGGACAGGCGCTCAACGGATCCATGCAGGCCAGCAGGTGGCCCAGGCGCCGATAGGCATCGATCAGATCCCGGACCTTGGCCGCCGCCGGCGCGGACGCAGCGGTTTCAACGGCGGTCGTACCTGCCAGCTCGAAACCTTGAAAAAACCAGCGCCAATCCTGCGTTACCGAGCGCGGGTCCTTGCGCCAGCTGTCGTATTGGGCGCTGATGAAATCCATGTTCAATGTTTCAGGCAGATGCATATCATCCTCATATTCCCATAACATTTTGTTTCAGGCAAGTTCCCGAAGCCATTTTTTCAGCATGTCGCGGTCCGTCGGGCTGATGGCGGTAATGTTGAGCCGGTTCACGACCGGTTTGCGGTCCTCTCTGCATTCGGTCACCTTGGCGTAGATGTCTTCAAAGCAGTAGGCGTCCCTGCAGAAGTCAAAACTGATTTTGATATTGGAAAGCGGCGGCAGAGGCGGATCCAGAATGGCGCAAATGGTGTTGTCGCTCATGCTTTCCGTCCGTGCCCAGCCACCCGTTTCCAGCACTTTTCCGTTTTCGACGCGTTGATATTTGAAATCCAGGCGGATGGGCACATCATCGCCGGCATGCGCCGCCGGTTCGAGGGAAAGGTGATAGGGCGCACCGATCGCCCGCACCAGATAGTAGACCAGCGGTTTTTTCAATCCCTTGGCCACGACGGTTCGGCCGGTATCGACGGTGAGGGTGCTTTTCAGCGCTTCATAGGTGGATTCGCCCACCAGGACCTGCCCGCCCACGGCGTCGGCCTGGATGCGGGCGGTGATGTTCACGGCACTGCCCACAATCCCGTATTTGGTGCGAATTTCGGAGCCGATGTTGCCCACCACCACCGTTCCGGTGTTGATGCCGATGCCCATTTCAAGCGGCGGATATTCTTTTTCGGCCAGGGATTTATTGAGATCCGCGAGGGCGTTCTGCATGGCGATGGCGCAGGCCACCGCCCGTGCCGGATCATCCGCTTTTTCCTCCGGCCCGCCGAAAATGGCCAGAATGGCGTCTCCTATGAATTCGTCGATAATGCCGTCGTAGGAAAGAATGACGTGGGTCATGCTTTCCAGATAGCGATTCAGCACCGCAACAATTTCCTCGGGGTCCTTGAATTCAGACAAATAGGTAAAGCCCCTCAGATCGGACATCAGAATCGTGACGGTTTTTTTGCGTCCACCGAGTTGGCGTCCTTCAGGGGACTTGAGGATTTCCTCCACCACCGATCGGGGCACATACCGGCCGAAGGTTTCTTTGATGAACTCGGCCAGATTGAGCCGCTCTTTCGACACCTGCAGGATGGTTTCCAGCATTCGGCGACGGGTCGTGACGATGTCCCTGATTTCCGCCGGGGCGTCTTCCGGCAGCTGCAGATCTCCGGCTTCGGGCGCATTCTCCTGAAAACGCCGATTGGCTTCGGCGATTATTTCCAGCGAAGTGATCACTTTTTTTCTCAAGAAGCGGCGCAGCGTCACCATCATGAAAAGGATAATGATGCCCACCAGGAAGATGATGCGCAGCGTATACCACAGAAGATCGGTCGTCCCCTCACCCTCGCTGACGGCGCGGTAAAGGACGGACCCGACCAGCAGAATGCCTTCGATAATCAATATGCGCCAGAAAACGCCGGTTAACAGAATCCGGTTGACACTCTGCTTTTCGGCGGGGCGCTTCCCGGACGCGGAAGCAGTCCTTCGGTGCACAGAAATCAATCTTTCTGCGGCCAGACGTCGACCGCTTTGTCTGTCACGTGGTAGCAGAAGCGGTTCCATTCGAATTCTTTCCCGCTGACGGGGCAGCGCAGGCGGACTTTGCGTTCGCTGCAGTCGACGACCTCCCAGTCTCCTTTGCGGGGACCGCTTTCGATGGTCAGCTTCTGACCGCGGCGGAAAGAATAGGGTTTAAAAATGCTGATGAGGATTTTTTCCATGGCTTTTCTCCGGAAGAAGTGGCGGATCGGGTGGATTTTTCTCCGACCGCAGAGTGAATATTCTGTTGTATTATTTAAGATAATGAATATAATAAAGTAATGGATGCCGCGGGTAACTGAACCCTGCGCCATGCATAAAATGCCTGATCATCACCTGAAACCGCCAGCGGATCGAAGCGGAGGTAACGTCATGGCCGAACCGTCGGATCGCAACCGGGCGTTTAGGCTTCCCCGGGCCTCGACGTCTGATTTGAGGGGTCGCCAGTCGGTGCGGGCGACCTTCAAGTTAACCGAAGCTTGTATCAGCGCCATCAGTATTGTCGCCACCCACCTGGGCATCAAACAAAAATCCCTTTTCGATCACCTGGTCGATGATGCCGAGACCCTGGAAACAATTGCACGGGAGTTGAAAGACCGCAAACTGAAAAATGCGAGCCGGGTGCAGAAGACATTCGTCATCAGCCGCAAATCGCTTTATTCACTGGAGGCCGCTGCCAAATACTACAATGCCCCGCGGGATGCATTGGTTGAGTATTCGGTGCAGCGTCTCATGCCGGTGATCGTCAATGAGCAGAAAAAGCACCATCACCGCAAAAAGATTTTCCGGGCCCTGACCGAGCACTACCGCTCTCTCGAGAACCTGCTGGCAGGCCTGGAAGCCAACCTCGGTGCGGAAGATCCGATTTATGACAGGGTGGCGTCGTTGACCTCCTATTACCGCAACACCCACGCCGCCGTCCAGACATTTATTGAGAAAGGAAGGGCCATCGAAGCCTTCAACCCGGAACTGCTGCGCCATTTGCTGCTCAGCGGGAAGAGGTGATCCGTCGATGCCTGGATGCAGGGCGACGACTGCTTTTTCCACGCGCTGCAGACCATCCGATATTCCCGGCATCCTTTTTCCAGCGACGCCGATGCAGGTGGGGCCGCAGTGGTTTCAACAGCGGTTTTTACAACCCGGACGAACGTATCCAACATCAGGTAAAGAGGCAGATTTTACATTCCTTGGCATATTTGAGGAATGCTTCGGCCGTCCAGATGGTCACCCCCTTGATCAGCTTTTCCGGCTTGATTTCCATCATGTCGATCGTCATCTTGCAGGCGATCAGCTCGACTCCTTCGACCTGGGCCATTTCCTGCAGATCGGCCAGGGAGGGGATGTTGGCTTTTTCGATCTTTTTCTTCATCACCCCGGTGGCAATGCTGGACATGCCCGGAATCGCCCCCATGACGCCCGGCGGGAAAAATCGGGCGCGGTCAAATCCGCCCTCCATCACCAGGTTGAGACCCATGAAAGAATAAAAAATTTTGCTTTCCATGCCCTGCCGGGCGGCGTTGATACCCAGCACCAGGGATGGATAGGCGCCGTCGATGGTGTCCTTGACACAGATAAAGCCGGCCTTTTCTTTTTCATCCATCATTATTGTTCTCCTTTGTCGTTACCACACTTCCGGGTAGCCGATGTCCACGAAGGCCTTTTCCATTTTCAGTTTGTGCCCGCGCTCCATGGCCGCCAGGTCCAGAAACACCCGCCGTTGTTGTTCATCCGGACATTCCTGTGCCAGTCGGGTGTACTGCTGCATGGCCTCCGCTTCATTTTTCATGGCCAGAGCGATGGCGTCGGCGGGTTTCATGCGGCTGGACACTTCGGGCTTTGCAACGGTTTCCGCGACCTTGAAATCCGACCGGTGGTCAAAGTATTCCCCGATGCGGTTGCTGATGTAGACGTCCTTTAAAATCTGGCGATGCTTTTCCTCTTCAGCGGCGAATGCGGTGAACATTTCCTTCAAATAGGAATCTTCAACGCGGTCGGCCGCCTCTGCGTAAAAACGACAGGCCTCTTCTTCGTTGGCCATGGCGAACTTGATAATCTGTTTGTAGGTCTGCATATCCATGATGCCGCCTCCTTTTTTCCCGATATCCGGAATCTATTGTTCGCATTCCCGCCGCCCATCTTTTAATCGGAACCTTGCCCCCAGAATCCTGACCCGGCAACCGGCAGCGCGCAACCAGAAACCAGCGGTTCACCCGGGAGAAAGAGACGCTAAAGTCGCCCCAGCTGCTGTTCGATGGCGGCCTTGGACTGGACGCCGACCAGCGTGTTGACCAAACGGCCGTTATTATACAGCAGCAGGGTGGGGATGCTCATGACGCTGAAGCGGGAAGCGGTAACAGGATTCTGATCGACGTTCAGCTTGGCGATTTTGATCTTCCCGGCCTGTTCTGCGGCGATTTGATCCAGCACCGGCGCGATCATTTTGCACGGTCCGCACCAGGGGGCCCAGCAGTCCAGCAGAACCGGCCCGGGGCAACCGAGAACCTCGGATTCGAAGGTGGCGTCGGTTACCACCACCGGTCGGTCGTACACGGGCGTCCGCGGCAGCCGGGCACGGCAGCGGCCGCAGATCGGGTTGTCATTCAAGCGCTGCCGGGGCACGCGGTTTTTGGTGCCGCATTGCGGGCATTTGATGGTCGCATGTTCGGTTTGGTTCATGGGTCCGCCTTTAAATCCGTATTAAAGTATCGGGCGATCTTGTGCGGCGGCAGCAAGGCTTCCGCCTCCAGGATCTGCCGGATGGTTTTTCCGGCTGCATGGGCTTTTCCGGCGATTTCGGCGGCCTGATCGTACCCCAGTTCGGGTACCAGATAAGTCGCCAGGGCAAGGCTCTTGTCGACGCAGGCGGCGCAGTTGGTTGCATTGGCCGTGAGGCCGTCGATGCACTTTTCAGCCATGAAATCCGCCCCATCACCCAAAATGGTGATGGACTGCAGCAGGTTATAGGCGATCAAGGGCAGCATCGTGTTGAGTTCAAAGCTGCCGCCCTGGCCGGCGATGGTGATGGCGGCGTCATTGCCGATCACCTGGGCCGCAATTTGCAGCATCGCTTCCGGCACAATCGGGTTGACCTTGCCCGGCATGATGGAAGAGCCGGGCTGAAGCGGTTCCAGCAGCAGTTCTCCCAGGCCGCAGCGCGGACCCGAGGAGAGCCAGCGGATATCGTTGGCGATTTTGCCGAGGCTGACGGAAACGGTTTTCAGCGCACCACTGAAGGCCACGGCGGCGTCCCGGGCGCCCTGCGCTTCGAAGTGATTGTGCGCTTCCCTGAAATCGATACCGGTTTCGCCGGCGATACCGCTGATGACCCGGCCGGCGAAATGCGGGTGCGTGTTCAGACCGTTGCCCACGGCGGTTCCGCCCAGTGCCAGTTCCTTGAGATCTTCAGCGGCGCTCTCGACGCGCTGGGTGGAAAGCGTGGTCTGCCGCGCATAGCCGCCGAATTCCTGGCCCAGAAAAATAGGAACCGCGTCTTGAAGATGCGTCCTCCCGATTTTGCGGATGCCGGCCAGACGCTCCGCCTGGCGCTTCAGGCTGTTTTCCAGGCGCCGCAGTCCCGGCACAAGACAGGCCTTCACGGCGATGAGAGCCGCAACATGAATGGCACTGGGAATCACGTCGTTGCTGGACTGGCCCAGGTTGACATGATCGTTGGGATGGACCGGTGCTTTTCCGCCGCGTTTGCCGGTGAGACGCTCATTGGCGCGTGCGGCGAGGACTTCATTCATATTCATGTTGGTGGAGGTGCCGGAGCCGGTCTGAAACACGTCCACCACGAACTGGTCGTCGAATGCGCCTTGCATGACTTCACGGGCCGCGGATTGAATCGCCGCCGCCCGTTTTCCGTCCAGCAGAGCGAGGGCCTCGTTGGCGGCGGCGGCCTGGCATTTGATCATCGCCAGCGCCCGGAGCAGGCCGCCGGGCATTTTCAGCCCACTGTCGATGAAGTTGGCGGCTGCGCGTGCGGTCTGCGGGCCGTAGTAGGCCGTTTTCGGAATGTGAACCGCACCCAGTGAATCCCTTTCCACTCTGTCGTCCATGCGTCGCCTCTCTGCCGAAAAATTGTTTTCAGCCGGCTCTTCCGTCATTACAGGGTTCATCGGTTTGATCCATGCGCGCGCTTTCCGGGTCAAAGGGCTGCAGACAGGCTTCCAGGGGCGCATCCGTCGACGGTGCCGGTTGGCGGAGCACATCCAGGACCGCTCCGTAATCCGGTTCGTCGGCGATGTCTTCCACCAGCTGGGTGTAGACGACCCGGCCGGCGGGGTCCAGAACGACCACCGCCCGGGCCAGAAGGCCGGCCAGCGGTCCGGTGGTGATTTCCACCCCATAGGTTCGGCCGAATTCCCTGCTGCGCAGTTCGGATACATTGAGGACGTTGTCAATGTCCGCATCCTTGCAGAAGCGGTCATGAGCAAAGGGAAGATCACGGGATACACACAGCACCACCGTTTCCTCGTATGTGTTCACCTCGGCGTTGAACCGGTGAACCGATGTGGCGCATACGGGTGTATCGATGCTGGGAAAAATGCTGATGACCAGCTTCCGTCCTTTGAAATCGTCGCGTGTGACGTCCGAAAGATCTCTTTTGGTGAGTCGGAAATCCGGTGCCTCGCTGCCCACCGGCGGTAGCTCTCCCCGGGTATTGACGGTTTCGCCTTTCAGTGCGATGCGTGCCATGGTGCCTCCTTTTATGGGTTTTGGGCGTTGGTCTGCGTCTGGTTGCAGGCGGCCTGCACCTTTCACCCGACGACTTGGATTCTGCAATGAATGTGCCAGGTGATGGCTTGGGCCGGCGGGCGGCGCGGCTTCTGCAAACGTTGAGATCGTTGAATGGTTGATTCGTTGTTTGGTTAAATTGGGTAAATGGGGAACAAGCAAGAAGGCTTGGGCGCAGGAGATTTTTATGGTATGAATATTGCTATATCTCCATTTGAAAAACAGAAGTCGTGCCGGACGAGGGGCGGTCGTTTGCATCGCCTGCCGCCGTGTGTCCTGAAAACGGATGGTGACGGCTTCGAATGGAACCAAAGGAGGAGGCCATGAAAAAAAAACGAAAGAATTACCGCATTGAAGCCGCCTGTCCGCAGTGCGGCTGCAGCTTTGCTCAGGTGTTGAGCGCCGAGGAAATGAAGGAAAGATACGGCGATGTTCCCAACATCGAACTGGAGTGCGGCGAATGCATGCAGCGGTTCACGGAAGAAACGGCCTCGGCCTGTCCTGAATGGGACAAGGACTGCCGTCTGGACGCCGGACAGACCACCTAGCACCGCCGGCTGTTTCATAAACAGCCGTGAGACATGTGTGGGGCCGGCAAATGATACAGAGAGGGGTCAAGGTAAATCAATTTTGAATGTTGAATTGGCTTTGGGCGCCTTCGTGAACGTGCTCGTGCTCGTGCACGCCGGTCGCCGAAGTATACCACTTTGTAATATATTTCGGGTTGCGGATCGCCGCAGAATGCTTATAGTAACATTGAACGCGCATTCTATCACCCCGCGTAAGCAGAAAGGATGGGAACGCCATGTGGGATTATACACCAGCTGTAAAGGATCACTTCATGAATCCGCGCAATGTGGGGGTTGTGGAGAATCCCGACGGCATCGGAGAGGTGGGCTCCATCGCCTGTGGCGACGCCCTTAAGCTGACGTTCAAACTGGATCAAGACAAACGCATCACTGACGCCAAATTTCAGACCTTCGGATGTGCCAGTGCCATCGCCTCTTCCTCCGCCCTCACCGAGATGATCAAGGGGTTGACCCTGGAAGAGGCGGAAAAGATCACCAACGATGACATCGCCCGCTACCTCGGCGGCCTTCCCAGGGAAAAAATGCACTGCTCCGTGATGGGGCGGGACGCGCTGGAAAGGGCCATCGCCCACTATCGGGGAGTGGCCGTCAGGGAAAAAGAAGGCGAAATCGTGTGCGAGTGCTTCGGTGTCACCGATGTCGAGATAGAGAGGGCGGTCAGGGAAAACCGACTGAAGACGGTCGAGGACGTGACCGGATACGTAAAGGCCGGCGGCGGCTGCGAGAAATGCCACGATCAGATCCGGGAGATCATCGCCGCGGTGCGGCAGACGACCGCGGCGGAGACGCCCGCCCTGTCTTCCATGACCAACATCCAGAAAATCAAACTCATTGAGGAAACCCTTGACCGGGAAGTCAAGCCGTCCCTTCAAAAAGACGGCGGAGACATCGAACTGGTGGATTTCGACAACAACACCGTGTTTGTCCAGCTTCGGGGAACCTGCTCCACCTGCAGCGCTTCTCAGATCACCCTGAAGAATTATGTGGAAGCCAAGCTCAAGGATCTGGTTTCCAGCGAACTGGTTGTGGAAGAAGCGCAGGCGCACTGAAAACCGCAAAACGCCGCAACAGAATGGAAAGCCGATATGAAACGCATCATTTACATGGACAACAATGCAACCACCCGCGTGGCGCCGGAAGTCGTGGATGTCATGCTGCCGTTTTTCGGTGAGGTCTATGGGAATCCCTCCAGCGCGCACACCTTCGGCGGGGAAGTGGGAAAACACATCCGTAGGGCCCGTGAGCATGTGGCTTCCCTGATCCATGCATCACCGGATGAGATCGTCTTCACCAGCTGTGGTACGGAGAGTGATTCAACGGCCATCTGGTCGGCGATTGCCTCATACCCCGAAAAACGGCACATTGTCACCTCGAGGGTAGAGCATCCGGCGGTGAAAAACCTTTTCGAGCACCTGGCCAAAAAGGGATACCAGATCACCTTCGTTCCGGTTGACCGCCAAGGGCGGCTGGATCTCGATTATCTGCACGACCACCTGCGCGATGACACCGCTGTGGTGAGCATCATGTGGGCCAACAACGAAACCGGTGTTGTCTTTCCGATCGAGGAGATCGCCGCGGCGGTCCGCCGCAGGGGAATCGTGTTCCACACGGACGCCGTTCAGGCGGTGGGCAAAATTCCGGTGGACGTTCAACAGGTGCCGTTGGATATGTTGTCCCTGTCGGGTCACAAAATTCACGCCCCCAAAGGGGTGGCCGCCCTTTACATCCGCAAAGGCACCCGCTTTGCGCCTTTTCTTATCGGCGGCCACCAGGAGCGCAACCGCCGCGGGGGCACGGAAAACGTCGCCGCCATCGTCGGGCTCGGCGAGGCAGCCCGGCTGGCCGCGGCAAAGATGAAGACGGCGGGCGAAAAGAGCTCCCGTTTGAGAGACCGCCTTGAAGCGGGGCTTGTCAGCCGCATTCCCAAAACGATGGTCAACGGCGACCCGCGGCATCGTCTGCCCAATACCACCAATATCAGTTTCGAGTACATCGAGGGCGAGTCCATCCTTCTGATGATGGATGAACTTGGCATCTGCGCTTCGTCCGGCTCCGCCTGCACCTCGGGCTCATTGGAGCCGTCACATGTGCTGCGGGCCATGGGCGTGCCGTTTACAGCGGCCCATGGTTCCATACGCTTCAGCCTCAGTGAACACAATACGGAAGATGACATCGACTACACGATTGAAAAACTGCCGGACATTGTGGCGCGGCTGAGATCGCTTTCGCCGTTCTGGAATGCGGAGCAGGCGGCTTAATCTTCCGGGCGGCCGGCATTCCCATGGGGAAGGTGGACCATGCTGAACACAGAAGATCATCACCACAGCGCATCCTGCAAAATCGACACCGGTCTGCGTTCGCAATACCGCCGAAAACTGCCGGCGCTTTTCAAATCCATTGTCGCCCACTGTGAAGATCCACGGTGCCGCCATCACATCGACTACGAACCGATTCCATCCCGGGCGGCTGTGATCGACATCCTTCACCGGCTGAGGGACGTTCTGTTTCCCGGCTATTTTACCTCGGAAAGACTGGACCCGGTCAACCTCGATTATCACATGGGGCAGTCCCTGTCCGAGCTCTTCGATCTGTTGTCGGAGCAGATTTCACTCAGCATCCGGCACGACTGCTTCCGCTACAGCAAGGCCTGCAGCGGCTGTGTGGAACAGGGGTATGCAAAAGCCTTGGAGCTGGTGGAAAAAATTCCCGAAATACGCAATGTTCTGGCGACGGATGTCAATGCCGCCTATGAAGGCGATCCCGCGGCCCGCAGCAGCGACGAAATCATTTTCAGCTATCCGGGCATGTTCGCTCTGACCATCCACCGGGTGGCGCATGAAATGCATCAATTGTCCGTACCGCTTCTGCCCCGCATCATGTCCGAGTACGCCCACAGTGAAACCGGTATCGACATTCATCCGGGAGCCGTTATCGGCCGGGCATTCGTTATCGATCACGGCACAGGTGTCGTTGTCGGTGAAACCGCCGTCATCGGCGACAATGTCCGCCTTTACCAGGGGGTCACCCTGGGGGCTTTGTCGCTGCCCAGAAACGCCGGGGTACGGCTGAAGGACAAAAAACGCCATCCGACCATTGAAGACAATGTCATCATTTATGCCGGCGCCACCATTTTGGGCGGTGAAACCGTTATCGGTGCACATTCCGTGGTCGGCGGCAACGTCTGGCTCACGACGTCCGTGCCGCCGGGAACCAAGGTGATGATGAAAGCGCCGGAGCTGGTCTATATTTCACAGGATCGGAGGACCGCCGCCGCGCCCGAAACCGCCGCCACAGGTGGATCCCATGGCTCTTTATAACAGCATTCAGCAAACGATCGGCGCGACACCGCTGGTGCGTTTGCCGGTGGCGGGGAAAGATCTGAAATGCGAGATCCTCGCCAAGCTGGAATTTTTCAATCCCCTGGGAAGCGTGAAAGACCGCATTGCGGCGGCCATGATCGCCAGGGCGGAAACCGAAAACCGCATCGGTCCGCAAACCTTGATCGTGGAGCCGACCAGCGGCAACACCGGCATTGCGCTGGCGTTCATTTGTGCATCAAAAGGATACCGCCTGTGTTTGACCATGCCGGAAACCATGAGCATCGAGCGGCGCAAGCTGCTGCGGCATCTGGGCGCTGAACTGGTGTTGACGCCCGGTGCGGACGGCATGCAGGGCGCCATTTTGCGGGCGCGCAACATGGCCGACACGTCGAAAGACACATTCATGCCCGATCAATTTCGCAATCCGGCCAATCCGGCGGTTCACATGGAAACGACGGCCAAGGAGATCTGGCGGGACACGGGTGGTGCGGTGGACGCGCTGGTCTGCGGCGTGGGCACCGGCGGCACCATCACCGGTGTCTCACGGTTTATGAAACAGAAAAAGCCGGGTTTCAAAACCGTGGCCGTGGAACCGGTGGAATCGCCTGTTCTTTCCGGTGGAAAAGCAGGCCCCCACCGGATTCAAGGCATCGGCGCCGGCTTTGTTCCAGAGGTGCTGGACACCGGGCTCATCGATGCCATTGAAACCGTCACCAGTGAAGCCGCATTTACCGCTGCACGCAACCTGGCGAAAACAGAGGGGATTCTCTGCGGCATTTCATCCGGGGCCGCCATGGCGGCGGCTCTGGCGACGGCCCGCAAGCCGTGGATGGCGGGCAAACGGCTGGTCGTCATTCTGCCGAGCACGGGGGAACGCTATCTCAGTACTGAATTGTTTGTATCCTGAGCTGCCGGACATTACGATACACTTTTGTGTCATGAAACACACCCCGTCCCGGCCGATGCCCGGATTTTCAAAACGGCGGTGCGCAGGAGGCGCTGCAGGCCGGGTCTGGTTCCGGCCGCGGATGAAATGACAGGGAAAAAAGGCGAAAGCAATTTCAGATGGCACACATATTGTATCTGAAATCAGCCGAAGCAGGATTGATTCTGGTGCCGAAATGCCGGCATAAACCAACTTGTTCGACCGGAGATCCGACCCCTGTGAAAGCCTGCAACAAGAATATTCAACAAACCATCGCCCTGAGCGCCAAAATGATTGCACTGGCCGACAGGGGGGATGCAGACAGAGAAGACACCGGCTGCGGCATCCTTTACGGTGTGCTGCGGGATGCCGGGTACAAGATAAGGAAAATGGCCCTTATCGAAAGGGAAAACCACAGGAGAAAGGGCGTGTGGCAGGAGGATGGTTCGCAACCGGCCGCTTCCGCCGCCCCGGAATCCACTTGATCAACGCATTAAGTCTAAAAGGAGGAAGTCAACGTGACCAGTCTCAAGAACACGCAGACCGAAAAAAATCTTCTGACGGCGTTTGCCGGCGAGTCCCAGGCCCGGAATCGCTACACCTATTTCGCCAGTCAGGCCAAAAAGGAGGGCTATGTTCAGATAGCGGACATTTTTGCCGAAACCGCAGACCAGGAAAAAGAACATGCCAAGCGTTTTTTCAAACTGCTGGAAGGCGGTGAAGTCGAGATACAGGGCGCCTTTCCGGCCGGTACCATCGGCACGACGCTGGAAAACCTGAAAGCCGCTGCTTCCGGGGAAAACTACGAGCACACCACCATGTATCCGGAATTCGCCAAAACCGCCCGCGAGGAGGGCTTCGAGGCGGTGGCCATGATTTTCGAGGCGATTTCCGTCGCGGAAAAGCAGCATGAGAAGCGGTATAACGATCTGGCCCGGAATATAGAAAACGGACGGGTGTTCAAGCGCGAAGCGCCGCAGACCTGGCGCTGCAGAAACTGCGGCTATTTGCACCAGGGGGCGGAAGCGCCCGAAATGTGTCCGGCCTGCGCCCATCCCCAGGCCCATTTCGAACTGCTGGGGGAAAACTGGTAATCGTCCCGGATCAACGGGATGCGGCATTCGAAGTCAACGATCATGGCAACAGACAAAAAAGGAGGTCCAATCAATGGCTGAGAGAGGCGAAGTCTACAAATGTGAATTGTGCGGAAACATCATCGAAGTGCGGCACGGCGGGGCCGGTGATCTGGTCTGCTGTGGCGAAAAAATGAAACGGATGACCGAAAACACCGTCGATGCGGCCAAGGAAAAACACGTGCCGGTTGTGGAAAAAGTGGACGGCGGGTTCAAGATCAAGGTCGGAGACGTGGCGCATCCGATGGAAGAAAAACACTACATCGAATGGATTGAGGCGGTGGCCGACGGCAAGTCCTATGTCCAGTATCTCAACCCCGGCGACGCCCCCGAGGCGGTGTTCCCGCTGGATGCCGCCGCCGTGACGGCCCGGGCCTACTGCAATCTGCACGGACTCTGGAAGGGATAAGAACATGCTGAACCCAAAAGTGCAAGAAGCCCTGAATTCGCAGTTCAACGCTGAACTCTACTCCGCTTATCTGTACCTTTCCATGAACGACTACTTCAAGGCCGGAAGCCTTGAGGGATTTGCCCACTGGATGCGTCTGCAGGCGGAAGAAGAACTGCTGCACGCCATGAAGTTTTTCGATTTCATCCAGCAGCGCGGCGGCCGCGTAAAACCGGCCGCCGTTGCGGCGCCGTCCGCGGAGTGGGAGAGCCCGCTGCAGGTTTTTGAAGAGACATTGAAGCATGAGCGGAAGGTGACCGCCTTGATCAATGATCTGGTGCGGCTGGCCAATGCGGAAAACGATCACGCAACGGCGATTTTTCTGCAGTGGTTTGTCACGGAGCAGGTCGAAGAAGAGGAAAGCGCATCCGGCGTGCTTGAGCAGCTGCGCCTCGTAGGGGACGCCAAAAGCGGTCTTTTCATGATTGACCGCGAGTTGGCGAAACGCCCGGCTGACGGCGGGGATGACGGCGCGGCGTAACCCGGGAAACAGCAGATGAAAACCGACGCTTATCGTCAATAAAAAACAGCGCCGGCGATATTTTGACCGATACTGGATGCTGGTCGCTGGATGCTGGGTATTTATTGGCCGCCTTTTTAGGTTAGGCGGTTTGGTTCACCCGGCATTCAGTCGCCAGTATCTCTATCAACTTGCGTGCGGAGGTGGATCATGCCCAACTGGAAATGCTCAAACTGCGGCTATGAATTTGAAAAAGACGCGCCGCCGGATCAATGCCCGTCCTGTGGTCAGAAATGCGCGTTTCTGGACAACACCTGCTACACCCCCGACTGCCAATACGAGGGCCGGGACAAACGGATCTGATTTCAGGAGGTCCCATGGGGAAAGCGATCGTCATATACAACAGCCGGACGGGAGAAACCCGCAAGATGGCGGATCTCATCGCCGAGGGCATTCGGATCGGCGGACACGAAGCAGAAGTCAGCGATGTGAAGGAGATCAAAAGCGAAAAGGACCTCGGTGGCTTTGACGCCTATGTCTTCGGGTCGGCAACCTACCACGGCGATATGATGCAGGGCATGAAAACCATGCTGTTCATGGCGCAAAAGGCCGGACTATCACACAAAGTCGGCGGCGCGTTCGGGGCCTTCGGCTGGAGCGGTGAAGCGCCGGATCGCATTTTCGACACCATGAAAAACATTTTTAAGATGGACATGCTGAGCGGGCCGCTGCGCCTGAAAGCAACGTCGCTCGGCGGTGGAATTCAAATGGCCCAGGACTACGGCAGACAGGTGGCAGCGAAGTTGTAGCCGGGCTGTTTCAGCGCGAGTGATCAGCTGTTGGTCATTAGCCGTTAGCTGTTAACATGATTTATTGTTTTTTATTAAGTTATAAATTTTCATGCCCCGTTTGTTACGGCGGACTCCCTTCGCGCAGCAACAAACGCCGGTTCAAGTTCAGCTGCCGGCGACCGGCATGAAAATTAAGACACCGCGAAACGGAGGTCGCCATGACAACAACCCCTCAGCATTGCCCTGGATTTGAACAGTTCAGAAATCTGAAGTCCTTTACCTGCAAATGCCCGGAGTGCGGCCGGGAAAATGAAATCTTTTCCGACGAGTTTGACAAGACACACCGCTGTTCCGGCTGTGGCAAGGTCATCGATTTTACCCAGTGCAAATGGGAAGGCGGTATTCAATGACGGCCGGCAACGCCGGATGAGGCTTATTGACCGATCCTCCGATCCGCCGGGGGAAAGGAGAGAGGTATGCAGAAGACCATAACGGCCGTGCTGCTGTGCCTCGCCTGCCTGCTGCTGGGAGGTGTCTGGACGACCGCTGAGGAATTCGGAGCCGAACAAATGCACCTGTACGGGGGGGATCGGGGCGCTGTGCCCTTTCCGCATCGCCGGCACCAGGAAAGGCTGACCGACTGCAATGTCTGTCATGCCGTTTTCCCCCGGCAAAAGGATTCTATCAAAACCATGCAGGCGGCCGGCGCACTGTCCCCGAAGGTGGTGATGAACAAGCAGTGCATCAAGTGCCACCGGGCGGAAAAGAGGGCCGGCAATCCGTCCGGGCCGACGACCTGCAGCAAATGCCATGTGAGAGGGGGATAAATGCTGGCGATCGGACTGCAGGGCAGCCCACAGAAAAACGGAAGCACCGCCCTGCTGCTGCGAACCTTTATGCAGCAGCTGGCGGAAAACGGATTTGAAACGTACAGCGTGCCCGTTGCCGCAAAGAGTATCAAACCCTGCCGCGGCTGCGGCTATTGTGAGAAAAAAGGGCGCTGCGCTATTGTCGACGACGACATGAGCGCCGAAATTTTTCCCCTGCTGCGTCGTGCAACGGTCGTGGTGTCGGCGACGCCTATTTTCTTTTATGGCTATACTGCACAGCTGAAGGCGCTGATCGACCGGTGTCAGACGTTCTGGTCGCGCAAATACCGTTTCGGGCTGGCGGATCCTCTCAAACACCGCCGGCGGGGGTTTTTGCTGGCACTGGGGGGCAGCGCCGGAAAACAGCTCTTTGATGGTGTTTCTCTGGTGACGACCTATTTTTTCGATGCCGTCGATGCAACCTTCAGCGGCCGGTTGACCTACCGAAACATTGAAACGCCCGCGGACCTGAAAGCCATGCCGGACTTTGAACAGGATGTGGCCCAGGCGGTGGGGCGGCTGATCGAACCGCTGCGTCGACCCCGGAAAATACTGTTTCTGGGAACGCATAACGACAGCCTCAGTCCGATGGCGGCCGCGTTTGCCCACAAACTCGGCGGCAGTATCGTGGATGCGGATTCGGGGGGCATCACGCCCGCTGCAAAACGCCATCCGGCAATGGTGGACGTCATGGCCGAAATCGGTGTGGACGTGGCTTTCGGGCGGCCCCGCTCTGCAGCCGCGGCGCTCACCGACCAAACCCCGGATGTCATTGTGGCCCTCTCGCCGGAAGCGGCCGGGGGGCTTGAAACAAATGTTGAAACCGTTCAGTGGCGCATCCGCAGACCCGTGGGCGGCGCCATGGACGAAATGCGCAGCGCCAGAGACGAAATACAGGCGATGGTGGACAACTACCTAAACCGACAAGGAGAAAATCGTGGCCAATCCTGACCAAATGTATCAATGCCAGACGGTTAACTGCGGTTACATCTATAATCCCGACAAAGGAGACCGCAAAGGTAAAATTCCGAAAAACACCCTTTTCGAAGATCTGCCGGACGACTGGAAATGTCCCATCTGCGGCGCCGGCAAGAAAATGTTCAAGTCTTTAGGGGGCTGACAGCGGTCGTTTGCAGCGCAAGGCCGCGGCCCGCCTTGCAATACGGGCGTTTATGATTTATTGTATGCGCAGAATCAGAGCGGCCTGAATACAAACCGTACAGACATCAAAGGAGGAAAAGGCAATGGACAAATGGGTATGCACACTCTGTGGTTATGTTTATGATCCGGAAGCCGGCGATCCTGACAACGGCGTTGCGCCGGGAACCAAGTGGGAAGATGTACCCGAAGACTGGGAGTGCCCGGTTTGCGGTGCTTCCAAGGACGAGTTTGAAAAAGAATAATCCGCCGGAATGACTTGATATGAGGGGGCTGACATGAAACCGGTTGAAATTGCTGAGGGTATTTACGATGTTGGCGTGGTGGACTGGAATATCCGTGACTTTCACGGCTATTCCACCTACGCAGGGACAACCTACAATGCATTTCTGATCATCGACGAAAAAACAGTACTGGTTGACACCGTCAAGAGCCCTTTCGGCGAACAGCTGATTGAAAACATCGCACGCATCATCGATCCGAAAAAAATCGACTGCGTCGTCAGCAATCACACGGAGATGGATCATTCCGGCAGTCTGCCGCGGATCATGCATCTTATCGGTGAAGACAAGCCGCTCTACTGTTCCAAAATGGGCGCCAAAAACCTGGCGCGGCATTTCAGGCAGCCGTATCGCTATCACCCGCTGAAAAGCGGTGATGAACTGGCACTGGGCCGGCGCACACTGCAGTTTCTCGAAACCCGCATGGTGCACTGGCCGGACAGCATGTTCACCTATCTCAAAGAGGATCGGATTCTGTTTTCCAGCGACGGCTTCGGCCAGCATTATGCCAGCCATGAAAAGTTTGACGACACGGCGCCGGTCGAAGCGGTCATGTTTCAGGCCAAGAAGTACTTTGCCAATATTCTGCTGCTGTATGCCCCGCGGATTCTCAAACTGCTGGAGCAGGTGGCGGCACTGGGTCTGAAGATCGACATGATCTGCCCGGACCACGGGATTATCTGGCGGAAAAACCCTGAAAAGATCATCGCCGCCTATGAGAAGTGGAGCCGCCCCTCGACAGAAAGAAAGGCCGTGGTGGTTTACGACACCATGTGGAACAGCACCCGGTCCATGGCCGAAGCCGTGGCCGCCGGCATCGCCGCCGAAGGCGTGGCGGTCCGACCGTTTCACATCCGCAGTTCCCATCGCAGCGACATCATGACCGAGGTGCTGGACGCGCGGGCGGTCGTGGTGGGATCACCGACATTGAACAATCAGATGTTTCCGACGGTCGCCGATTTTCTCACCTATATGAAGGGTTTGAAACCCCAGGCCAAGCTGGGCGGCTTTTTCGGCTCCTACGGCTGGAGCGGAGAGGGTGCAGCCCTGGTTCAGAAGGAACTTGAGGCCATGTCGTTCGAACTCATTCAGCCGGGTGTAAAAATCCAGTATGTGCCCGACAGCGAAGGGCTTGATGCGTGTTTCGCCTACGGCCGGAAGATCGGCCGCGCTGTGTGAATCATGAAAAAAGGGGGGACATCCTTTTAATGTAAGGGAATGTCCCCCTGCAGGCCCAAAGCACCAAATGACAAACAATACCCGGAATCCAATGTGACGGGAAAGAACCGCAATGCGGACCCCCGCGGTTGACATCGGCCCGTGCTCGCTGTGCGGCGGATGCATTGAGATCTGCCCGGACGTGTTCCGTCTCAACGACGCCGGCTACATCGAAGTGGCGGCGCTGACGGCATACCCGGAAGCATTGGTGGACGAGGCGATCAAATATTGTCCGCAGGACTGCATTAACTGGGAATAACAGATCGGTGATTTATATTTAACGGCGGCCGGGAATACGACGACCATGTCCATGCGGCGTCTCAAGTGGGAAATCCAGCGGCAGCTTGCGCGGCCGGATTTCAAGGCGGTGATTCCTTATTTTGAAGCGCTTCCTGGACGGAAGGCGGTCAATCCTCTGTTGTCCCTGCTGCTGCATCCGGACGAGCGCATTCGCTGGCATGCGGTGTCCGCGTTCGGTGTGGTGACGGCCGCTCTGGCCGACAGCGACATGGAATCCGCGCGGATCGTCATGCGGCGTTTGATGTGGCATCTGAACGATGAATCCGGCGGCATCGGCTGGGGCGTTCCTGAAGCCATGGGGGAAAGCCTGGCCCGCCACCCGGGTCTGGCGGACGAATTTTCTAAAATACTCCTGTCTTACATCCTGCCCGGCGGCAATTTTCTCGAGCACGAAGCCCTGCAGTGCGGGGTGCTCTGGGGGTTGCGCCGTCTTGCAGGATCCCGGCCGAATCACCTTGCCGGCAGCGGATCCAGTCTAATGCCGTTTTTAAAGAGCGCCGTTCCGCTGCAGCGGGGACTGGCGGCGGCCATTATCGGCTGCATCGGCCATCCGGAGGCCGGGGTCCTGCTCAATGGTCTGATGGACGATTGTTCGCCGGTGAGAATTTACTGCCGGTGCCAGATTCAGCGGCGAACGGTTGCCGCGCTGGCGGCTTCGGCGCTTGAGAAGCTGGAGCACTCTTCGGGCTAGTCTGAAATCGGCGCCGCCGCCTGCCCCGTGGATCACCAGACGGTGGAAGCCGTTGCGCTTCGGGGGATTCAAAGGCGCCAAATTTTTTTCAAAACAACGGAAAAAGGGCTTTTTCGGGATTTGAATCGAATGCAATGGATGCTGCCGGGATGAATCAGGGCCTGTCACATAGGTTTTCCATGCTGCGCCTGCTGCCGTTTATCGCCTGGATCAGGACCTATCGTCCGGTGTGGATCAAAAACGACGTCATCGCGGGCGTGACGGTGGCGGCTGTCCTGATTCCGCAGTCCATGGCCTATGCCATACTGGCCGGTCTGCCGCCGGTTTACGGGCTCTACGCCGCCGCCGCAGCTCCCATGATCGGCGCCCTGTGGGGCAGCCTGCCCCAGCTGGCCACCGGCCCCATCGCCATCATGAGTCTGCTGGTCCTGACCAGCCTGCGCCCGTACGCCGAGCCCGGCACGCCGTCTTTTATCGGCATGGCGTTCCTTCTGGCTTTCATGGTCGGCATCATATATCTGTTGGTCGGCCTTTTCCGCCTGGGGGAGGTCATGTCCTTTATTTCGCATGCCGCGGTAAAGGGCTTCACGGCGGCGGCCGCCCTGATCATCACGGCGACCCAGCTGCCGAATTTTCTGGGCATCCAGGTGGAAGGACATGAATACATTTTCCCGCAGCTTGTGGAGATCATCCGCCGCATGCCTGACCTGCAGCTGCCGACCCTGGCCGTGGGGGCGGCTGCATTCGGCATCATTTACGGCATAAAACGCCTGCGGCCGGCCTTTCCGGCGAGCATCGTCGCCCTTATGCTGACAACGGCGGCCACTTTTCTGTTTCACCTGGATGAAAGGGGAGTGGCCGTCATCGGCCGCATTCCTGAAGGACTGCCGCGTTTGGGCCTGCCGAATTTCGACATTCAGATCATGAGCGATCTGATCGGTCCGGCCGTTGTCATTGCCATGGTCAGCTTCGCGGAAACCTATTCCGTGGGTAAGGCCGTTTCTTCAAAAACCAAACAGCCCCTGGATGTCGATCAGGAATTTATCGGCCAGGGCCTGGCCAATGTCGCCGGTTCCTTTTTGCAGTCCTATCCGGTGAGCGGATCCTTTTCAAGAACCGCCATCAACTTTGCCGCCGGTGCAAAAACCGGCCTGTCCGGCGTCGTGTGCGGGCTGGTCGTCATTTTAGCGCTGCTGTTGTTTACGCCCCTGTTCACCTACATTCCCAAGACGGCCCTGGCGGCGCTGGTGATTTCCGCTGTGCTGCTGCTGTTTCATCCCAAGGAAGTCTTCCGGCTGTGGCGGATGAACCGCCATGACGGGGTCGTGGCGCTGACGGTTTTTGTTATATCCCTTCTGGCCAAGCCGGACTATGCGCTTTTGATCGGCGTCACGATTTCACTGATTTTGTTTTTATGGCAAACCATGCATCCGCGAATTGTGCGCGTGACCAAGGATCCGCGGCACAACATGTTTGTAAACGGTGATGTATTTCAGCTGCCGTCCTGTCCCCAGATACTGCAGCTTCGATCCGACAATGTCATCTATTTTGCCAATGCCGAATACACGGTGGACCACCTGTTGCAGCGCCTGGAGGAAGTGAAGACGCCGGTGCGTTTTTTGCTGGTCGATCTGCAGGCCATCGGTTTCATCGACCTTACAGGTATCGACGAACTCAAACGTCTGATCGAAACATGCTTACGGCGAAAGTTGCGCGTCGCGTTCATGAGCATTCACGCGCCGGTGATGGAAACGTTCAGGCGTTCGGGACTGGTTGATGCTGTTGACAGCGATCTTTTAATCGCCAACCGCGGAGAAGCCATCGGCACACTTTTCGCCAAACTGGACCACGCCTACTGCAGGGATTTTTGCCCGTATTCTCTTTTTTACGAGTGCGCGGCAAAGAAATAGCGGACGGCTGAAAGCAAAGATTCACGAATTCAGAGAATTGTCGTCATGGGGCCGTGTACCGGCCGCAACCTTTAATCAGGAGGAGAAAAAATGCAAAGCTTGTCTGACAAGGTGCTTGCGCTGTTGTCTGTCTATGGACTGAACGTGCTGGCAGCCATCGCCATTTTTGTTTTCGGGCTCTGGTTTGCAAAGATTATGCGCCGCGTCATCGGAAAGGTGATGGAAAGGGGTAATGTCGATGCCACATTAACCCGCTTTGTCGGCAATTTGAGCTACATCGCACTGCTGGTGTTTGTTGTGCTGGCGGCGGTGAGCAAGCTGGGGATTCAAACCACCTCGTTTATCGCCGTACTCGGCGCCGCCGGCCTGGCCATCGGTCTGGCCCTGCAGGGATCCCTGTCCAACTTCGCCGCCGGCTTTTTGATGATCATTTTCCGGCCGTTCAAGGTCGGGGACTACATCGAAGCCGGAGGAACGGCGGGAACGGTGGAGGAGATTCAAATTTTCACCACCCAGCTGAAAACGCCGGACAACAAGACCGTCATTATTCCCAACAGCGGCATCACCGCCGGCAACATCGTCAACTACTCCACCAAGGGCACCCGCCGGGTGGACATGGTGTTCGGCATCGGCTACGATGATGACATCGACAAGGCCAAGGCGGTGCTGCAGCAGATCATCGATGCGGATGCGCGGGTGTTGAAAGATCCCGTGGTGACCATCGGCCTTTCCGAACTGGCGGACAGCAGCGTCAATTTTGTGGTGCGCCCGTGGGTGAAATCCGAGGACTACTGGTCGTTTCTCTTTGATACCACTGAGAAGGTCAAAAAGCGCTTCGATGAAGAGGGCATCGGCATTCCTTACCCGCAGCAGGACGTGCACCTTTATCAACACACAACATAAACAAATCAAACGAAAGCGCAGGTCTGATGATGAAACATTTTTTTTTCGCGGCCGCTTTGGCCGTTCCGTTTTTCCTTTTTACGGCGGTGGCGACGGCCGAAGAAACCAAAAAACTAAAAGACGAGGCGGAGCTGTCTTATGTCGAAACCGGCGGCAACACGGAGCTGACCAGCTTTTCCGCCAAAAATCTGCTGACCTGGCAGGCCAGTGACGATATCACGCTGGAATGGCTGCTGGCCGCCCTGTACGGCGAAAGCAATGATGACAAGGTCGCCGAACGCTATGCCACCGATCTGAAGCTTCAGTATTCCTTTACCGAGCGGCTGTATGCGCTGGTGCACGGTGGCTGGGCAAAAGACGAATTTTCCGGCATCGAGAACCGCTATTATGTCGGTCCAGCGCTGGGCTTGCGGATTTTGACGGGGCCGACGCATCTGCTGCAGACCGAAGCCGGCGTTGATTACGTCAAGGAGGAATACACGGACGACAGCGACGACGATTTCCCGCGCGGCCGCCTTTTCGCCAAATACGAGTTTGTGCTGACCGAAAAAACGCGATTTTCACAGAGCGGTGAATACCTGCACGATTTTGAAGACGGGGATCAGTACCAGGTCAATTCGGAAACCGCTGTCATAACGGCCTTGAGCGATGCCTTGTCGCTGAAGACCAGCTACGTGGTTGCTTATGACAACGATCCGATCCCCGAGGACCTCGAAAAAACCGATACGATGCTGGCGGTGACATTGGTGGTGAACTTTTAGCAATCGGCTGCTGACTGCTGGATGCTGGATGCCGGAACGTTGAAATAGCGACGAAAGAATCTACTTCTGACTTCTGACTTCCGATCTCCGACTTCCGGCTACCCTGCCATCAGATCGATGAGCTCCTTGAGCAGCTTCGCCGCCACGACGGCGGTGACGCCGTTCACATCCCGTCGGGGATTGTATTCCACAATATCGGCCCCGACCACCGGCGCGGTCACCCCCTGGATGATGCGGATCAGCTCGCGCGTGCTCAAGCCGCCGGGTTCGTGATGGGAGACGCCCGGTGCAAAGGCCGGGTCGAGGCAGTCCAGGTCGATGGAGACATACAGCGGGCCATTGAAATGAAGACGGGTGCCGGGGCGCCAGTCCGGCATGCGGATGGTTTCCACCCCGAAGCGCGCCGCCTGCCGCTGCTGGTGCGGGGTGGCGGTGCGAATGCCGATCTGGACCAGGCGTCTGATCTGTTTTTCCTCCATGATGCGGGCGAAGGGGCAGGCATGTGAGAAGCGGTCGCCGTTCAATTCGTCGTATAGATCGGGATGGGCGTCCAGGTGCAGCACATTCAGAGACGGAAAGCGTTCGGCATAGGCCCGCAGGATGGGGTAGGTGACGGCATGGTCGCCGCCCAGGGCCAGCACGCGGCGGTCTTCGGCCAGAAGCCGGCGCACATGGTCTTCGATCCGCTGCAGTGCATCGCCGGTATCCGGTAGGTGCAAATCGCCGATGTCCTGCCACATGTCACCTTCGCCGAGATCGCGTCCGCTTTCGGTGCAGAGGTTGCCGGCGTCGCAGTACAGGGCCTCGCGGATGCGGGCGGGTGCCAGGGCGGCCCCTCTGGCAAAGGAGGAGTGGACGTCGAAGGGAATGCCGGTCACGATGACGACCGTCCGGTGCGGTTTCTGTCGGCTGCTGCCGGGTTGTTTCCTCATGGCGTTTTTCGGGTTTCCCTGGTTTCAGTTCCGCGGTGGATGTGAAGCGCCTGCCTGGCGGAACATAAGAAAATCGGCGCGTTTGCACAAGAAAAAATAAATTTATCATTCGCAGTGACCCATCTGCTGACATATATCAAATGGCCTTTTATCCTGTATGCGGCTTACTGTATCCTGGCGTTCGGGTTGCAGCGCCGGATGATGTATCCGCGCCATTTGGTGGAGACGCCGCCGTCGCGGGATACGCGGGATGGGGTGGTCATGCACCTGCCGCTGGGCTCGGCGTCCGTGGAGGCCTGTTTTGTTCCGCCGGCTTCCGGCGAAGCGGCCGGGCCGTCCCCGGCGGTAATTTTTGCCCATGGCAACGCTGAACTGATCGATGACTGGTTCGATCCACTGGTTGAATTCAGGCGTTTGGGGGTGGGGCTGCTGCTGGTGGAGTACCCGGGTTATGGACGATCCGGCGGTGCACCGTCGCAAAAAAACATCACGCGGGTTTTTACGGCGGCCTATGATCGGCTGTGCGCGCGCGATGATGTGGATCCGGCACGCATCGTTTTCATGGGGCGCTCACTGGGAGGCGGCGCGGTGTGTGCATTGAGCCGCCATCGACCGTGCGCCGCGCTCATTCTGATGTCCACTTTTACCCGCGCGCGGACTTTTGCCAAACGCTTTCTGCTGCCGCCGTTTATGATCAGAGACCCGTATGACAATCTTGCGGCGGTCCGCGCCTACCCCGGTCCCGTGGCTATTCTGCACGGCCGGTGGGACACCCTGATTCCGTTTCGTCATGCCGCCGCGTTGAAGCGGGCGGCACGCAACGGGCGCCTGATGGCCTGTGACGCCGGTCACAATGATTGTCCGCCTGACTGGGATGCCTTCTGGCGCGAGATAAAAGGCTTTTTGCGCAGCGCCGGGATTCTGGAATAAAATCAACATATGCTTGTTTCTGATCAGCGGGTTGATTATACTATTTTTTCACAGCAGGGTTGAAATGGAAAACAGCATATCAACACCAAAGGGGGTTCTGCTGCTGGCGGCCGGCATCAAGGGCGCCATCGGCACCACGCTTGCTGCAGCGGTGCAGGTGCTGTGCCGCACGCCGGACCGTGTGCTGCCCTATCTTATGACCAACGGCAAGTTGCCTGTTCTGGGTCCGTCGGTCTGTTTCGAACTGGCGGGTTGGGACGTGGACAGCATTGACTTTCCCAAAGCGTTTGAACGTCACGGCGTGCTGGATACCGGAACCTGGTCCGGCTTCGTCGAGGAGGTCAAGGCAACGCCTTTCAGGCCTGCACCGGATGTGCAGCATCCCCTGGCGGATCAGATCAAGCAGATCCGTGACGATATGCAGGCCTTTATCTCCGCCCGGCCGGGATATGTGCCGGTTTTGGTGAATCTGCTTCCGGCGGGGCGGTGTCAGCACCTGGATCGGTTTGCCGGCGTAGATGACATCCTGGCGCACGCCGGTGAAATTCAAATGCCCGATCTGGCGTATGCGCTGGCGGCGATCCAGTCCGGTGTTCCGGTGGTTAATTTCAGCCCCAACGAGGTGGATGCGCCGGCCCTTGTTGATCTGGCCGCCCAAAAGGGGGTTCCCATCGCCGGCCGGGACGGCAAAACCGGCCAAACCTATTTCAAAATGGTACTTGCCTCGGCCATGCGGGCCAGAAAACTGCAGGTGAACGGCTGGTACAGCCTCAACATCCTGGGAAACGCCGACGGCCGCAATCTCATGTCGCCCGCGCACGCGGCCTGCAAGCTGGACAACAAAACCGGACTGCTGGAAGATATCCTGGGGTATGTCCCGGGGCAGAAGGCTTATGGCGTTTCGTCCCATAAGGTGCACATCGATTACTATGCGCCCCGCGGGGATGCCAAGGAGGCCTGGGATGTCATCGACTTTGCGGGCTTGTTCCATCTGCCCATGAGCCTGCGGCTGGATCTTCTGGGACGGGACTCCATACTGGCGGCACCGCTGGTTCTGGATCTGGCCCGCTGGATGGCGGCGCTGACGATCGGCGGCCGTGCCGGCGCCGTACCGGAACTTGCATTTTATTTTAAAAAGAGCATCGGCGAACGTCCGCCAAAAACCTTCCAGGATCAGCTGCAGCAAATTAAAGACCTGAAAGTATATTGCGACCGCCTTTATTCCGGACGCAAACCTTGAAGAACAGGATACGATCGTGACACTTGGATACAGCACCAACGCGTTTACCCGCTACACCCTTGCAGAGGCCCTGCGGCAGATCGCCGCCATCGGCTACCAGGGGGTTGAAATCATGTGTGATCAACCGCATCTATACCCGCCGGCGTACGACGCGCATCAGCTGCGAAACCTGGGGCGTGAACTGCGGCGCCTGGGCCTCAAGGTGACCAATCTGAACAGCTTTACGCTTTTTGCCGTGGGCGACACCTATCTGCCCTCATGGATCGAACCTTCGCCTGAACGGCGCCGCATACGCATCGATCACACCCGGGCCTGTCTGAACATCGCCAAGGAGCTCAACTGCGGCAGCATTTCCGTGCCGCCGGGGGGACCCTTGAACGGCATGGGGCGCAAACAAGCCATGTCGCTTTTTCTGGAGGGTCTCGAAATGGTCATTCCCCTGGCCGAGGCCCTTGATGTAATGCTTCTGGTGGAGCCTGAACCGGATCTGTTGATCGAACGCACTACGGAGTTTCTGGAATTTATCCGCAATATCCGCTCGCCGGCGGTGGGTGTTAACTTTGATGTGGGGCATTTTTTCTGTGCCGGTGAAGATCCGGCGGAGGCGTTCGAGGCGCTTTTCGAGTGGGTGGGGCACGTGCACCTGGAAGATATCGGCCAAAGCCGCATTCACCAGCATCTGGTGCCGGGAGACGGGGTTGTTGATCTGGGCGCCGTGTTCAGGACCATGCAGCGTATGGGATATCGCCGCGACATGAGCGTCGAGTTGTACCCCTATGTCAACAGCCCGGCGGCCGCCGGTCGGAAAAGCCTGGCGCACCTCCAGCCGCTGCTGGAAGCGGCCGGCTTTTAGGATCGGATCGTGGCCTTTGGAGCGGACAACATTGACGACGGCGAAATCGCGCACTTTGAGGACCATGCCGCTGACTGGTGGCAGGCAAAAGGGCCGCTCAAGGCTCTGCACGACATCAATCCGCTGCGTCTCGGCTACATCCAGACCCGCTGCGGTATCCCGGGAAAAACATTTCTGGACGTGGGCTGCGGCGGCGGCATTCTGGCCGAAGCGCTGGCTGCGGCGGGGGGCGTGGTCACCGGCATTGATGTGGCGCCGTCGGCGCTTGCCAGTGCACGGGCGCACATGCGTCAACGCGGTCTGGACATCGAATACCGCCGCATGACAGTTGAGGCCATGGCCCGCGGCGGAAAACGGCGCTTCGATGCCGTGACCTGTGTTGAGCTGCTGGAGCACGTCCCTCGGCCGGCATCCATCGTCCGTGCCTGCGCAGCGGTGGTCAAGCCCGGCGGCGATGTGTTTTTCGCAACCGTCAACCGCACCTGGACGGCCTATGTGCTCGTGCTGCTGGCGGCGGAGCGGCTCTTGAAAATCGTCCGCAAGGGCACCCATACCTACCGTCGGCTGGTTCGACCTGCAGAGCTTTCCGCCTGGGCCGTCGCGGCCGGATTGACGGTATGCGACATCTCCGGCTTTATTTACCTCCCCTTTGCCGGCCGGGCCTGGCTGTCGCGCTTTGACAAAATGAATTATCTGGTGCATCTGAAAAAATGAAGTACGCAATGGACTTTCAAATTTCCCGGCGCCGCCGGCGCCTGCTGAAAGCGATCTGGTTTGACCGCAAGGAGCGGCAAAGAATATACGACGAAACCGTCGACCGCACCCGCACCGCCTATTTCGGTTTCGACCGTCTGCGAAGCGCCGAAAAGGTCAAGGTGGTGCTGTCGCATTTCAACCGTGTGGCTCCCAAATATGATTTCATGAACTCCGTGCTCAGCTTCGGCATTCACCACGCCTGGAAACGGGCTGCCGTGCGGATGCTGGGGCTTCAAAAAGGGGCACGGGTGCTGGATGTGTGCGGCGGCACCGGGGATCTGGCGGTTCTGTGCGCCCCGAACATCGGCGATCGGGGAAAAGTGGTCATCTATGACATCAATCTTGCCATGATGCAGACCGGCCGTGAGCGGCCCCGGAATCAGCGGCAGGACAGTTGCATTTGTTATGTTCAGGGGGATGCCGAAGACATTGCCGCCGCGGACGGCCGCTTCGATGCCGCCATGGTGGGTTTCGGCATTCGCAATCTGACGCACCTGAAGAAGGGCTTTGAAGAGATGTTCCGCGTGCTGAAGCCCGGCGGCCGGTTCATGTGCCTGGAATTTTCCAGACCGGTCAACCCCCTGTTTCGCTGGTTGTACGACCTTTATTCGTTTTACTTCATGCCACTGGCCGGTGCGCTTTTAGCGGGGTCCAGCCGGTCTTATGCCTGTCTGTCGGAAACCATCCGCATGTTTGCAACGCCCGGGGAACTGAAGAAGCTGCTGGACGACGTCGGCTTTGAATCGGTCTCGTACCGCCGCCTGACGAACGGCATCGCGGTCATTCATGTGGGCCGCAAACCGCGGATGATCAAGAAGTGATGAGGATGCCGGACAGGGTGACGATCAGAAGCACGAGTGGAAAATAACTGGCGCGGTTGAACAGCCGCACGGCGTCCTGATGCCGCCGGGTGGAGTATAGTCTATAACCCGGCACCAGCAGCATCAGAGAGCCGACGACGAGGATGGAAATCGATCCCGCCAAAGGCCCTGCGCTGAAGCGGACAAAAAACAGCAGAGCGCAAGAAAAGACCGCCAGCATCAGAGAAACGATCATAAGGACAGCGGCCCGACGGGATCCCAGACGGACCGGAATGGTCTGAGCCTTGAAACGGCGGTCCACATCGACGTCGGTCCAGTCCGCCGGGATGTTCTGTCCCCCGATTTCCCAGAAGAAAAAACCGGCAAACAACAGTGCCGCCAGAAGCGGCGACGGATGCGGGTCTACAGCGAACAAAGCGGCGACCGGTCCTGAATTTTTGACAAAACCGCTGATGACCGAACGCCAGGGACTGACGCGCCACAGCAGACAGTAGACGATTTCCAACAGGGCGCCGCTTAAGAAAACGACCAGGCACATGGGATGCAAAAGCCAGGCCCCGACCAGTGCCACCAGACTCCAGCCCCCCGCCCACATGATCCCCTGGCGCACGGACAAAAGTCCCTGGGCCAATGGATGGCGCACCATCATGGCATCCAGGTAATCGCCGCCGGTGTCGGTGTAGGCGATTTTGGCTCTGTCCGTGCGAAAGTCAATCAGATCATTCAGGGCATACACAGCCGTGTATCCCGCAAAAGCGGTGATCAGCCCCAGACAGATGATCCGTACGGGAGGAAAGGCGCTGAGATACCACAGCACGCTGAAGGCAGGTGCGGCCATGTCCAGCACCCCGTGCGGTGTGCGGGATAAGGCCCAGTAGAGGCTGAACGGGTTTTTCCTTCCCAGGGGGCTGTCCGCCGAACTTGTTTGCATGCCATCTCACGGTGTTGGGTCAAGGCAGGTGAAAACGGCCGTCCGCCGCCGTAATCGCAATTTGCTTTTATTCGGGCAGTGTGTAATAAAGATCCTGCCGGGTGTCAAGGCATTATGTGGGTTTGCGGTTTGTAAACTTCTGTAATATTGCCAAAAGACAGTAAGCGATAGCGGAGGAAAACCCTATGAAAGATGGAAGATGCCCTAAATGCGGCTCCTGCGCGGTGTATTGCGGCGACGGCATTCCCTTGAAGAGCGGTCCCTTTGGCAGCAATTCCATTCCTGTGACCATGACCGCGATCGCAGCGCTGGACAACTACGTGTGTACCGAATGCGGCTATGTCGAGCACTATGTGGCCGACAAGGACCGTCTGGCGCAAATCGCCGCACGATGGCGGCCGATCCATCCGGCGGACGACCCGGAAAGCGGCGTGGCATGAAATTCGTTGACGGCGTGCATCGGCTGCGCGGCGCCGGTCGGCTGGCCCACATCGGGCGCATTATGGCCAAACACGGTTTGGGCGACCTTTTCGAGCGGTGGTTCACCAAACGCCCTCTGGCGGCCGAAAACGGTTCCGCCGCATCCCCCGTGACCCGCAGAAGCTTCCCATCGCCGCTGCGGATCCGGCGCATGCTGGAAGAGCTGGGCCCCAGCTTCGTCAAAATGGGGCAGCTGATGAGCACGCGGGCCGACATTTTTCCGCCGGACTACATCGGCGAGCTGCGCCGCCTGCAGGACCGCGTGCCGCCGGTTGACTTCAACGCCGTGCGGGCGGTGATCGAAACGGAATACCGGCAGCCGCTCGAGAACATTTTTAAAAGCTTCGCGCCCGAGCCGGCCGCCGCCGCATCCGTCGCCCAGGTGCACATTGCAGTACTTCGCAGCGGCGAAAAAGCCGCGGTCAAGGTCGTGCGGCCGGGCATTGCCAAAAAGATCCGGGAAGACATCCGGCTCATGTACTATTTCGCCGCAAAGTTGGAACGTTCTTTTGCGGTGGGCCGGGCGATCGGCTTCGTCAACCTGGTGCGCGAATTCGAGCGCACCGTTTTCAAAGAACTGGACATGTTGACCGAGGCCGGGCACATGGAGCGTTTTGCCGCACATTTCAAAGATGTGGATGAAATGCACATTCCCCGGGTGTACTGGGCGCACACCACGCGTTCGGTCCTGGTGATGGAGCACATCGACGGCATCAAGATGGACCAGGTGGAGATCATCCGCAGCCACGGCATCGATCCCAAAGAAATCGCCATGATCGGACTGCGGTCCTTTTCGCGCCAGCTGATGGAGTTCGGCATCTTTCACGCCGACCCGCACCCCGGGAACACAATTGTTATGTATGACGGCCGCGTCAGCCTGGTGGACTTCGGCATCATGGGCTACCTGGACGAGGAGACCATGATGCAGATCGCCAATATTTTCCTGGGCTATGCCGAACACGACTACGACATCGTCCTCAGCGCCCTGGAGGATGCCGGCATCCTGGATGCGGCGCAGGTGGACATGCCCGCCTTTCGCACCGATTTGAAGGACATCAGTGAACCGTTGTACGGCCGTTCGCTGAAGACGGTTTCCGCCAGAGACATCTACGATCAGGTCATGCAGCTGGTGTTGAAGCACCGCATCCGGCTGCCCCGCAACTACCTGCTGCTGCTCAAGACCTTTGTTCAGACCGAGGCCCTGGGCAAAATACTGGACAGCGACGCCAGCCTGCTGGAAGTGACGCGGCCTTACGCCCGGCGCCTTCTGGAACGTGGCTATGACGCCCGCAAGCTTCTGAAAAATCTGGGAAAGGACACGCGCCTTTTCGGCGGCTACATGCGCCTTGCGCCGCGCTTTGTGTACGACATCTTACGCCGCACCGCCCAGGGCCGGCACCGCCTGGAAGTGCGGCACACGGGCATCGAGGGCATGGACCTCAAGTTCGAGAAGGGCGTCAACCGCTTCACCCTAGGGTTGGTCATATCCGCTTCCCTGATCGCCGCGGCCCTGGTGCTCAACGCCGCCGGTCGTCTGCCCGAATTCACCGTCACCCTCTGGGGACAGACCATCTCCATGACCACCCTTTTCGGCCTCATCGGCTATAGTCTCGCCACCGTGCTGGGGCTGTGGCTGATCATTTCCATCTTCCGTTCGGGCAAACTGTGAGACAGTGGGGTGTTATCGATCGACCCCATTTTACTTGAACGGCAATTCAATTTTTAATATATTGACCGGACGATGGGTGGTTGCGAATTGGTAAGGCGAAAACATGAAAAAGGAGAACAACGCAAATGCCGTGGATCAGACAGGAATTGTGTACGGGTTGCCAACAATGTATAGATGAATGCTCCGCCGGGGTGATTACGATGGTAGAAGAACTTGCCGTTATCGATGAGGACGCGTGCATCCGGTGCGGGGTTTGCCACGACGTGTGCCCGGAGGATGCCGTTCGACATGACTCGGAACGCATACCCGAAGAAGTGGAATCGAACCTGAAATGGGCCAAAACAATGCTGGCGCATGAATATTATGCCGGTGACAGGGTTAAACAAAGGCAGCTCGTCGACCGCTTGCAGCGTTTCTTTACCAAAAATAAAAAAGTGATGGAAAAAACCATTGAGCGGCTTGGGGAGCTGAAGAAAGCGGAATACGCGGAATAGAAAAAGAAATGACAGGACATTGCCGCGTCGGCGACCGTATAGCGGTTGTCACAAACGTATTTTTTTTGGTTTTTAAAAAACCTTGAAAATGGATGATTGGATCACTATAATTCAAGATTGTTTTCCAAAGTAACGGATGCTCGATTTGTTTACGCTGGGCAATTCGGTCTCCGCCTTGGACCGCTCACCGGGAAGGAAACGCTGACCCCATGTACCATGAACGGATGATAACCGACAGACTTGAACGGCTTTTTTCCATCTTTCCTGTGGTTGTCATATCCGGTGCCCGCCAGGTGGGCAAAAGCACGCTTCTTGCCAACACACTGGGCAAAAAGATGCACAGTGTGGTCTTTGATCCGGTAATTGACGTGGAAAATGCAAGGAAGGACCCGGAACTTTTTTTGAACAACCGGCGTCCACCGATTATCCTGGATGAAATCCAATATGCTCCCGAAGTGGTGCCGGCCATTAAGCGGCGTGTCGACCGCGACCGTTCGCCGGGCCAATACCTCATTACAGGCTCGCAGCAATGGGGGGTACTGCGGTCCCTTTCGGAAAGCCTTGCCGGAAGAGCGGTATTCCTGGATCTGGAAAGCTTTAATCTTGCCGAGGCAGGGAACGAAAAAAGACAGCCTACCTGGCTTGACCAATGGCTCAAAGACCCGCAGACGTTTTTGAAACGCCATTCAGCCCGCCATCTTGTCAAACGGACGCTTTTTGAGCAACTGTGGCGCGGATTTCTTCCGGAGGCACAGTTTATTCCGCTGGATACGATTCCGGATTTTCACGCCGCCTACCAGCGCACCTATATTGAACGGGATGTCAGACTGCTTGCCGATGTATCCGACTGGCAGTTGTTTGGACGCTTTCTTCGCTTGATGGCCGCCCTGACGGCGCAGGAAATCAACTACAGCCAAGTCGGTCGCGAACTGGGTCTGACCCCACAGACAGCCCGTCGCTGGCTTGGTACATTGAATGCCACGTTTCAATGGTTTGAAACCGCACCTTATTCGGGAAATACCATAAAAAAAGTAAGCGGAAAACCCAAAGGATATATCGCCGATACCGGTATGGCCTGCGCTGCACAGGCCATTTCCAGCCCCGCGGCCATCGGGGGCCATCCCTTGTGGGGCGCACTGTTCGAAACGGCCGTTGTTGCCGAAATAAGGAAACAGTGCCTACTGTTATCCCCAACACCGAATTTATACCACTGGCGGGCATACGGTGGTGCTGAAGTCGATATCATTATCGAATACAACGGCAGGCTATTTCCGGTGGAAGTAAAAGCCGGCACAAATCCGAGCCGAAGGGATACCACCGGCATTTCCGCCTTTCGGAAGCGTTATCCCGACATGACGGTGGAAAAAGGCTTGGTGCTGGCTCCCGTAGAAAGCTGCTATCCCTTGTCTGAATCGGATTATGCCGTACCCTGGGATTGGAGAATGGGGCGGTAGATTGTTTGCCAACCGAATTCGACGCCTATGAGTTCAGTCATTTTAAGCATCATCGCCGGATTAGGGGGCATGCTGGGATGGGGGGCATCCGATTTTTTCGGCGGGCTTTGCTCGCGGAAAAAAGGGCCTTTCATCACCTTGTTTTGGTCCCAGTCGGCGGGACTGGTGCTGACCCTCTCCCTTTTTTTGTTTTTTTCCGCTCATCTGAATATCCCCCCGGCGGTGGCCGTTTTGCTGCCGATCGCACCGATTTTCTATGCAGCGGCATTTTTATTTTTTTATAAAGGGTTCCAAAAAGGCACCATATCGATTATTGCCGCGACCGTAAATATGTGGGTCGTCTTTTCGATGATGTTTGCCTATATTTTTTTAGACCAGCGGCTGTCCAAATATCAGTTTATCGGCGCCGTCATGATTATCGCCGGCATTACGTTGGCCTCCTTG
>Ga0180434_10001163_pt1 | contig 38223 bp, 26 predicted proteins | sample SS_ome_7_FD_132453 | JGI IMG/M metagenome (GOLD analysis project Ga0180434, IMG submission 132453) | Hypersaline lake sediment archaeal communities from the Salton Sea, California, USA - SS_1_D_2 metaG | ecosystem: Environmental > Aquatic > Non-marine Saline and Alkaline > Hypersaline >... | reverse complement strand
CCGCCTTCACAAGAAACAGAGGCGGTGAAAAGAAAGGCGGAGGCGAAAAACAATTCGCCGGATCTGCAAGAGCCGACCTTTAATTGTTTGGTTGCGGCTGAGCGAAGCGAAGCCGCGCCAAGATAATCAGGGGGTGTTATGTACTTTATTAGATCTGGGAGTTGTACAAAAACTCGTTTCCCGAATATTTAGAATATTCATATATCGTACACGCAATATACGTACGTTATTTAATACTACAGCGCAGCTTACACTTTTGCCGCATGTTTTAAGTTGCTATAAAACAAGGAGTTATAGCTTTTTTGAGCCATATACAATAATCGTTATAACAAAATGTATTTTCTTGCTTTAAGTTCTTTTGTAAGAAAAGGTTATATTAAATTTAGTTCACTAAGCTGCGCTGTAGTATTAAGCAGAAACGTTTTTCTTCTGACAGGTCTTTTAATATCGGAATTTGCTTGTGTTTTTAGAGCCTGTATGTTATCAATAGCTTTGCAAGAGGACGGCCAAACGGTATCCGCTGGTTGGTTTCGATTTGTGCCGGACTCTTGGAGTAAGGGGTGTCTGGTCCAAAAGGGGCGGATACATCATCGACAATATTGTTTTAGTCAGGGTACCATCATGAATTTTATCAACAAGGTGACAAGTATAGCTGTGATTAGCTGTGTTCTGGCGGCGATAGCCCTTCCAGGTGTCGCAGAAGAGATATCCATATACAACTATGAAGCCTGGTCGCTGGCCAAGCGCGGCAGCTTCGTGGACGATCCGGAGATTATAAGCCGGGGCGTTATTCTGAATCTGGATAAGACAGAGGAGCCCCTGCATATTCGCGCACCTGTTCCCGAAGATGATAGGTTCGTTATGAATGCCGATTCCAGAATCATCTTTACGGTATCGGGCGACCACGTCGCACAGACCATCACCGGCGGGAACTGGCGTCTCGGCGGGATCCTGGAGATCCGCTTCGACGGTCGGTATGAGCCGCACGAGGCGAGTGTATTTCCGCTTTTCGGCCCCGGCGTCAAAAGTCTCGAAGGCCGCTTCGACCGCGTTATCGTGCCGAATAACTGGCTTTATAAACTCGATTATGACCACAAGGCCGGGACGCTGAGACTCCGTGACGTAAAGCCCGATCTTCCTGCTGCCTTTCCCGGTGCCGAGGGATTCGGCAAATACACAATTGGCGGGCGGGGTGGTAAAGTCTACGAAGTAACCAACCTCAACGACAGCGGGCCCGGCAGCCTCCGTGAAGCCTGCGAAGCGAGCGGGCCGCGAACCGTCGTTTTCCGGGTCTCCGGGACTATCGAGTTGAAATCCCGGATAAAGATCGAAAATCCATATATAACCATCGCCGGCCAGGAATCGGACAGCTTTGGCGGAAAAGGCCAATACGTCGTGATAGATCACTGCTCGGCCGGCTGGAGCGTTGACGAAACGTTCTCTATCAACAAGGCCTCCAACCTGACTGTTCAATGGTGCATGGTGACCGAGAGCCTCCACGAGTCGATTCACAAAAAGGGCAAGCACGGCTACGGCGGCCTCTGGGGCGGGCCGGGCGGTTCATGGCACCATAATATCCTCGCCCACCATGCCAGCCGAAATCCCCGGGCTTCGGGAAATACAGAGTCCGGCCTGATGGATTTCCGCAACAACGTGATTTACAACTGGGGCTTCAACAGCGCCTACGGCGGAGAAGGCTGGCCGCGGAACTGGATCAATAACTATTACAAGTACGGACCCGCCACTCGCCGCAGCGTCCGGCACAGAATCTTCGTTCAGCGCGACCCTGTAAGCCAGATGTATGCAAGCGGCAACTTCGTCTGGGGCTATCCCGCCATCTCGGCCGACAACTGGAACGGCGGCATTGATTTCGAGACCGAACGCGGCGCTTCGCAGGCAACCCTGCGAGTCGATAAACCGTTCATGGTCGCGCCGGTTCATACGCATTCCGCGAGCGAGGCCTATGAACTGGTGCTAAAACATGCAGGCGCATCGCTCGTTCGCGATGCGGTTGACAAACGCATAATCAATGAGATTCGAACCGGGACCGCAAGATATGGAAAAGTCTGGGAGGGCGGCGGCAAAGGAATCCTCAGCTCCCAAAAAGATGTGGGCGGTTGGCCGGTCCTCGAAAGCAAGCCGGCACCTGCCGATTCTGACCATGACGGCATGCCCGATCAGTGGGAACGCACTCATGGACTAAATCCTGACAATCCGAAGGATGGGTCGCAGAAAAGCAAAAATTCAGCCTACACAAATCTGGAGCGATACCTAAATTCCCTTGTGCCGTCGGAAAAGTAGTGACAATCCCATAGTCACCTTTTAGTTAACGAGTCGATTTTTTGAATAACAAAAGATGTTTGTAATTTCATGTTTCGATGATTAGTAAATTTTCTGTTTCGTAAAACATTGTAAATATTTATTGTTTCGCTGGTCGCAAAAACGGACTTTTCCTGGGATATCGTGTTGAAAATCGTGATTTACTGCCATTAAATCGATATTTTGGGACATTCTGAGTAAAAATGAATAATTCCGAATGCAAAGAATGCAAATCGTGACATTTTTAGAAAATTTTTCTTGGCAGGGATAATTTATCTTGTATAATAGGGAAAATAGACAACTTGGGTAATTATTAAGGACGTGCAGAAAGCTTTACGAGTGATGAGTGGTGGTTCGTAATTTAGGGATTGAGGAGGAGACTCTACCCTGGCTTAGATTGACTCGATTGTTTCGAGATTCGTTCGTGGTGATTGGCTGTCTTTATAGGAGAAGATTGCCTCGCCGAGCCGGGCCTTAAGTGAAGCCTAAGACTCTCAAATACTATGATCGCTCGGTTATTCTGAGGAGTCTAAATCAGCCGGATTTAACCGGTAACTTGCCGTTCTTTCGTGTGATTAGGAGCATGAAGAAAGGGTGATGAAAACAATATCAGAATTGGGGGTTAAGACGAGAAGGCTGGCGGTGTTGTCGCTTCTCCTCTCACTATTTTTCCTTCCCGGCAGGCTATCGGCCGTGGACGTAATAGAAGAGTGGGTGGCGAGATACAACGGCCCCGGAAACTCTGACGATTACGCTAAAGCCATGGCGGTGGATGCTTCAGGCAACGTTTATGTGACGGGACATAGTCGCAGCGATACGAGCCACTACGATTACGCTACGACAAAGTATAATGCGTCCGGCCGCCAGCTCTGGGTGGCGAGGTATAACGGCCCGGGAAATTATCATGATAATCCCATAGCCATTGCTCTGGATACTTACGGTAATGTCTATGTAACCGGGAATAGTTATGGCGACGGGACCAGCTCCGATTATGCCACAATAAAATACAACTTGAACGGCATCGAGCAATGGGTGGCAAGATATAACGGTTCCGGCAACGGTAATGATGTGGTCAGTGCTATGGCCCTGGATGCCGACGGCAATATCTATATATCCGGAAATAGTGACGGCGGCGAAACGGGCTTTGATTACGTCACAATAAAGTACGATGAAAACGGCAACAGGCTGTGGGTGGAAAAATACGATGGTCCTGGAAATTATCATGATAAAGCCGGGGCGATTGGCCTGGATATCTCAGGCAACGTCTATGTAACGGGATATAGTTACGGCAACGGTATTACCCGCGAGGACTACACCACGGTAAAGTACAATTCGTCCGGCAACCGGCTCTGGGTAGCAAGATATTGCGGCCCGGCGGGTTCGCCTCATTCGGCATATGATGTAGCCTGCGACATAGTCATAGATACGTCAGGCAACGTTTTTGTGACAGGATACAGTGACGGCGGCGAGACAAGCTATGACTATGCCACTATCATGTATGATTCGGAAGGAGTCGAGCGGTGGGTGGAAAGATACAACGGTTCGGGCAATACGTTCGATTACGCTCAGGCTATCGCCCTCGACAGCCTGGGACACGTCTATGTAACAGGATGTAGTGACAACAACGGTACTCACCAGGACTATACGACATTAAAGTATGATTCGACCGGCAGGCGGCTCTGGGTGGCGACATATAGCGGCCCGGCAAATAATAATGACCGGGCGGGCGACATAGAGGTGGATCCTTCAGGCAACGTATATGTAACGGGATATAGTTATGACAACAGCACAAGCCTTGACTATGCCACAGTTAAGTATGACTGGGCAGGCAACCAGCTCTGGGTGGCAACGTATGATGGCCCGGTAAATCTCAACGAGCCGGCAGATAACATACCAACGGATAATTTAGACGGCGACCTCTCGGTACCGACGTATAACGTGCTTGAAACTGATTGCGATTACGCCTACGCTATCACCCTGGACAAAGCGGGCAATGTATATGTCACGGGAGGCAGTTATGGCAACGGAACCCGTTACGATTATGCCACAGTAAAGTATTCACAACAAGACACTCCAAGGGGGTATAACGTTGAAGTCTCTGACTTGCTGACGGGAGTAACGTTTACTTTTGACGCTGTTTTGGGAGGCGGCAGCACAACCGTTACGATGACACAGGAAGGCCCGGTTCCGCCGGCGGGAAACCAGCTTGTGCCCACCGGGATCGTTTTTGAGATGGACACTACGGCCGTATTCAACGGCATAATTCAGATAGCCATCAATTATGACGATACCGGATTGACCAAAGCGCAGGAAAACGCCTTGAAGCTGACGTGCTACGAACAAGCGACAAACAAGTGGACTGACATTACGACCTACAATGATAAAGAGAATAACATAATCTACGGCGAGTCTCTCCATCTGTCATTCTTTGCGGTGACCGTCGCGCCCTGACCGCTACATCCTTTTAAATTAGCTTAAATCAACTAAATTCACTCAATATCGTTTCGCAGGTGATGCCTATACATCAGCCGCACTGTGTGTACCGGAAGCAATGGATCAAATGGTCGTTGACCATTCCGACCGATTGCATGAAGGCATAGCAAATTGTCGAGCCGACGAATTTGAAACCGCGTTTCTTCAGGGCCTTGCTCATAGCGTCCGATTCCGGCGACATGGTCGGGATTTGCTGGAGGCTTTTCCATCGGTTGCGAATAGTTTTTCCATTAACAAATTGCCAGATATATGCATCGAAAGAGCCGAATTCCTTCTGTATCTCCAGCACGGCACGGGCGTTGGTCACCGCGGATTCTACTTTTAGCCGGTTGCGAATGATGCCCGAGTTGTTAAGCAGTGAGGTGATTTTACGTTTATTATAACGAGCGATTTTAGCCGGGTCGAAGTTGTCGAAAGCTTTACGGTAATTCTCACGTTTATTCAGGATTGTCTGCCAGCTAAGGCCAGCCTGGGCGTTGTCGAGCATGAGAAATTCGAACAATTTACGATCATCGTGAACCGGCGTACCCCATTCGGTGTCGTGGTATTCGATCATAAGTTTGTTTTCGCCGGGCCAGCCACAACTTTTTTTCATAAATCCTTTTCCAAATAATAAATTCTTGTCCGGTGTTGAAGTCAGAACATCTACCTCATAGTGCTATCAGAAAGAGGCAGGTCTTTATACGGCTGTCCCGCTTCGTTCGTTATTCTCATATAGAATCCCCATGAGCCTGTACGGTTGCAGACTTTCAATAATATTTCATTGCTCCCGCTCTTAAGACTTGCCGAAACTTTGTCCTGGTCTTTGGACGCGTAACGACCAATATTCCTGTTGAGAATCAATTGGCCGTTAAGCCAAACCTTGAGGTCGTCGTCACTGCCTGTCCGAAACTGAACTTGCCTTGCTTCCGGTGAATGAACGTAAGCAGCCGCATACGCAACCGCCCATTTATTTGGACTTAAATGTTCTGCAAGATTTACAAATCCATCTTTTTGTTTCGAGACCGGCTGAAACCATTTTACCTTCCCTCCTATACCTTTATATTCCTTCGCGAAGTCTATCTCTTTTTCCGGCGGATATTGTTCCTCAAAGCCGCTGTCGTTCCTGTTGTCGAATGGTCCGATGATCATCCATGCATCATCGTCAAGATATCCGGCGGCATCGTATTCTATCGACGATTGCTCTTGTACCCAGGATAGGATTGCCGGATAGAGGGTAGGAATGGATTTGGGCCGTGTCTTTTGATAGAGCTTCAAAAGCGCTTCTGCGAATTCCCGGAACTTGATGAATTTTCTGCCGTTAATCATCTGATTGGCGACTCTGTTTTTCAGCTCTACGAACGTCTCGCTGCCGTATGTATCGGATGCGTATAGAAGGAACACTGCCCAGGTCATGTATTCGTTGAACGTCATCTCGGCCGTAGGATAATTATCTTGACTGTTCCATGCACTAAGATCAGACATCGCTTTTTTGACGCGCCCGGCGTGTTTAGCCGTGATAGAGTTCACATAATTATGATCGATTTCGGTGAATATGACTCTGGAGAGCAGTGCTCGTTCCAATGCACTTGAGTATCTTCCCGGTTCGCCCGGGCCGGAGATGAACATAATGGTCTCACTATAGTCGTTCTTTTCGAAACCGCACGTTTCATGAGAACCGCCGAGAAGTGGAGAAAACACCACCCTGTAGCAATCGTGCCTGGCAGGGAATCGCTCTTCGAGCCACGTCCACATCTTTCTTATCGGAACAAGTTCTTTATATAGCCGGACTTGGGTTTGATAGTGCGGCAGGTTGTCGTGGTAAAATTGTCTGAAGCTGCTGACTCTGGCAAAATCTTCTATGAGGGCTCGATGTTTCTTAAAAAGCTTCGGCTGCCGCAAATCAGGATAGAGTCCTCTGTGTACAATCTTATCTGCTTGAAAGACATAGCAAATGCTGTTGTCACGAAACTGATAACCGAAATTGAAGTTCAAATCAGGCTCGGATATGAGAGGATGATTTTTGAACGTCATAAAATGCTCGAGCACGCGCTTGTAATAGTCGCTTTGTTTGTTGACTCGATGAGGATGGTTCAAGCCCTCGTCAGAAATAGCAATGGCAATATTGGCCAGTTCAAAAATTTCGGGAATTTCCACGAGCACTTTGCCACGATTTTTCTTTATATGCTCACTGATGTAATTGGAGTTGTCATCCCGTGAAAAAGCGACACCATTATTGCTCTCACATCCTGTAGAGACAAAGATTAACGCCCAAACAATGAAGCAGAAGAGCCTTATCAGTTTCATTTACGTTTAGCTCCCAAAATGCATTCACGCGTTTTATCTTAGACGATTTGTGCGTCGAATTTGTTTAGCTGGCAGAAGTCTTTCATCTGGTGGGCGTAGTCGCCGTAGAAGAATATCTGGTGGAAGCCGGGGAAGCTGAGCACTTCCTGTGTGCCGTCGAATTTTATCTTGACCGAGACCACGCAGCCGCCGGACGGAGGGACATCCATATTCTCCAGCACTGTTCCGGCTGAAATGAGCACCTGCGTGGGCGAGCTGCCGTCCGTTTTGCCCGGCAACAAATCGATGCTTGTGGCCCGATGGCCCACCTGCCAGAGCGTTCGCGGCACGGCGTCTCTGTTGCCGTGGTGGTGCATCAAATCGAACGGTTCCGGTCCGGCGGCGAAACCATTGAGCTTCGTGGGGCACGAACAATGCGCGCCGATTATCGAATCGTCCGCGGTATCGGCCACGGGGTCCTGCTGGAAGCCCGGCCGGTCGAACAGATACTGCGTGATAATATGCGAGGCGACCGCGCCGTAGTCTGCTTCGCAGGCTGCCGGGATGCCGTCGTCGTTCATACGCGACCATGCGATACAGGGCAGGCTGACCTTGAGCCGGCCCAGTGCGCCGAGGCAGTCCATCGTGATGGCGTCGGCCTGCTCGGCTTCGAGAATCCTGCCGGCAACGTAGTAACTTTTGACGCCGTTGATGACGTCCTGGCGGGTCGCGCCGGTTACCTTCCTCGCCCGACGGAGATAATCGTCGGCCATCGCCAGCATATCCTTGCTCTCGGCGGTCTTGTTGTAATGTTCGATGAAGGTCGCAGCCGGCACTACTCGCATCGAGATTCCGGTATCGGCCAAGGGTGCTTCGGAGCGGCCGCTGCCTCTTATTACGACGCAGCGGGTTCGGCGCATTTTGGCCGAGGCGCAGAGCATTTTCATGCCGTAGGCGGCCTGGCCGAAATCGTTCGTCGAATAAATCACGCAGCCGGGCGTCTCGGCCAGATTGATCGTGTTGGTTGTGAAAGACGTGCCCAGCGGGGAATAAATAATCGACGGAATTGTACTGTGAGCGACTTTTGCGGCGCTCGGCCAGGAATGTCGCTGGCGATCCATCATGACCAGCAGAAGGCCGTCGGCTTTTTGCGCTTCAGCCTCGGCGATCCAGCCTTCGGCCTCGGCGAGACTGTAAAGCGGCAGGCTACGCAGGTCGAGCTTTGCCCCGAGCTTTGCGGCGGTACTTTTCATTTTCTCGGTGTACATCTTCATGGCGGCCTTTCCGTCATAGACGGCACCCGGCCAGAGCATGCCGTAATCTTCTTTTCGCCGGACAAAGGCCGCTTTGATAGTCGGCACATATTTTGAAGCCGGCCCGCAGGGGCGGATGGGATTCTTAGTCACCATCGGCTCTTTAACAAGCGAATTGCAGCCCTGCATAAGAACGGAACCGGCTACAAATCCTGCCGAGCTGCGGATGAACTGGCGTCGGCTGAGATTATGATTGCAACTGCATTTTAAGGGGCATCTTCCGAAACTCATCGTCATCTCCTTTGCAGAAATTGACTATTTTCTATTGACAATTAAAAAATTCACGGATTTAGTCTAACGCATTCGCACAAATAGTCAATAGTCAATTGTCATTCCGTGTGACCGGCCAGAATATGGTATCGCCGTTGTCGCTCCACTGCCTGATGTTGCCGCTTCTATCTTTGCCGTATTCGCCGCCGTCATCGGTGAAGTTCCAGCCTACGCTGTAGAGCATGAAATCATCGTCTGTCTTTTTATAGACCAGCGGTTTGTCGCTCCAGGGATCCATAGGCAGCTCATCAAGGAATCCGGCTGAAACCAACTCTTCGAGGCTTGCCGGATATTGATCCTTCTCAAGCCGCCATCGCTGAATCGCCAATATTACCACTGTTGTTTCGTGGCCCATTTTGCCCCTATATAATACAATGTCAGAGATTCTGGCCGTTGCGGGTATGAAAACGCTGATCAGAAAAAACCTGTAGCTATGCCATGATTCGTACATTATCTCATCAGCCATTTTGAGATCAGACATGTGCCTTTGGTAAGGAGTCATCCGGGAAAGCTTGCTTTGCAGGCCGTATATTTCATTGGCCTTTGCTACCGTCGCATTGCGCCTTGCATGGACCATACTCGCCGCTGTGTATAACGGCATGAACAATCGCTTATCCCTATCATCAATGCCGGGGGGATTCAAGTCTGTAAACTCATCCCACGAACCGGGTATTAAATGTCCTCCTCCGGGGCATCCATCAGTGAAAGAACGCTGAACAACATCCATAAAAGTCAGTCTCTCGCCTTCCATGTTTATCAGCGGGTAGTCTCCGGGGTAAATCTGTGACAACTGCTCCTGCAAGCGCTGCAGATCGACAGCGGAAAGTTTGCTCGTGGCTAAGGTCCTAAGTATTTCTGCATGGGCCAGGCTGCTCATCGACATGCCCACCAATTGTTCGACGAATCTTCCCTTGCCCTGCCAATGGCTTGCAGCGCGGGCGATGGCGAGACAATCTTCGATGCTCTGCTGCGGTCGTCCCTGGTCTCTGTCGATACGCGCACGCCAGGCTGCCATCCTTGCCAAATCCTTCAGGGGTATCAGAGGCGGCTGGAGAATCCTAAAGACCGATTTGCTTTCGTCATTAGGACCATAAGTGTACGGCCGGTAGCAGTACGACTTTTCACTGCCGGCTACGAACTCCTGCCATGCAGCTTCGTTCTGCCTGATCCAGGGACTGATATATTCAAGCTCGACGTCTGTAAATTCTCCCCGAATGTCCTTCGGGAGGTTCGAATATAGCTTGTTGGCCTCGTGGAGCACCGCAACCGAAACAGCCTGCATGAAATTCGGCGGAATTGTGCGCTGTTTTAGCCATTCTCTCAGCTCATCACCCGGAAATCCGGGATGCACCTGATCCGGCAGGAGTCCGCGTGGATGAGGATTCGTTAATTCAGCATCCTCATTAATACACCTAAGAACATGCTCCGTCATACGATGAAATGGCGTGGCTTGCCAATCGTTATAATTCTGATGGACTATCTCGGGAAATGGTACCCAATCATACTCAAAGCATTTGAGAATGACTGATTGTTGTTCGAGATTGAGATTATCCCAGTACTTCCGGTTCTTCTCGAACCAGGCCTGAATCTGCTGCTGGTTATCCCGTAACTTCTCTTTCAGCCGCAGCGCGTCTTCGCGCGGCCTCCCATTGCGCCGGTATGAAATAAACTGTTTGACGATCGGGCTTTGGGGTACATACAGTTTGAGTGCTTTTTCATAATGGGGCCAGGCATTATCCTGGTCGCGAACCTGCGGCTGATTCATCCGGTTGAGCAATTTGACATAATCCACGCGGATCGACGGCTCGCCGAACGAAAACCAGATAACGTAAAAGATAAAGCACACGATTAACACGCCAATGGCCTGGAATGTCCTCGCTATGACGGTTCGCCAGAGCGGCCGGCAGCGCTTCTTGGCCCGCCGTAAAAGTATCGCCAGCAGTTTCATGTCGCCGAAGTCTGCGACAAGATATCTGGCTCTTTGCTGTCGTTCTTTATCGCTCTTGCAGTCTTTCAGCTCATCCTCAAAATGCGCAGTAAGCTCGGCCTCGACATCATCCCGGACTTTCCGGCGATAACGCATCTTTTTCAAAAGCCGGTGGACATACTCGACCGCACATGCGGGAAGACTTTTCGAATCGCTTTTTCTATCAGACATTTTTCTTATTCCTCTAACTTCTGCATAGTACCAAAGCTAATACCAATAGTCAAATCTCACAAAACGATTTAAAACAAACTCATTTCCTACTATCGTTCCACAATAAACGTTATGTCCCATGGTGCCGGTTTTCCTTTCGGACCTCGTTCTCCCTTGCCTAGTTCGAGGCCGCTGTCATCGGAAAGGTCATCGCCGATACTGTAGACTACGAATCCGGTTTCCAGCGCGCGGTATTTCAGCGGGCGACCATCGAACGGGTCCGCCGGTACTGCCTCCATGTACCCGGGGATCAGTTCTTCGAGGGACTGCGGCAATCGTCCTTGGGCCAATCGATATCGCTCGATGGCAATGCCTGCTTGTGTTACTCGACAGTGGGCCTGGCAGCGAACGTCGATATTAAACATTCTTGCAAAGATGGGCCAGATTAAATTGGTAATGATGCCTTTCTGCCTGCCGCTGCCAACGCTCTCCTGGACGGCATCGAATGCTTTGAGGTGCTCGGGTTCGGGTAATTCGAGAGCATCGATGGACTTCTGCATCAGGTCGATAAACGCCAGCGCATCCCTGTAGCAAAGTCCGAGCACCTTCCAGGGAATGAGCATCAGGAACATCCCTTTTCCATATCCGATTTGGCTCACAATATCCCGAATGGGGGCCTGTAAGACTTGTAGTCCGAGACATTGCTCTGCAACCATGGCTCGTTTGAAGCCGTCGCTCGTGTCGGAGGCCGTGACCCAGCCTGTAAGAGTCTGCAACTGTTCATCTGTCAGTGGGATTCTGTTGAGCATTCGCTCAATAGTTCTATAGGTCCGGCCTCGCACTGCTCCGTGAGTGAGCCGATGGCTCAGCAGGAGGCCGTCGACGGATCGTGCAAGGGCCAGACCCGCCCGAATGGACTCGATGGCTTTGCCGGGATCCCGGTTCTCACATTGGATAAGAGCATCGAGAGGAAGCAATCGGGAGCTCTTCTGCATATTATCGAGCCATGGAGCGTCTTTATTCGGTGCCCTGATGAAGTCGATAGGATACCGGCAGTGCTCGATGGAAGCCGCTTGGTATAATAACGATAAGGTTTTTTGATTGTCGGACAGAAACTTCTCCACGAGCTTTCGAGCCGAATCATCCAGGGATTCGGTTCGCGCCGGTGACGACGCCTTTCTGAGATCGCGCATCGCGTTCTTGTCCCATTCTTTGTAATTCGCGAAGGCCGCAAGATAGATATCGGCGGCGTTGCGAGCGCCTTGCGGCAGGCTGTACGAACGGTCCAATTCCTCTAAGCTGACAGGATGGCCCCGGCTTTGCAGGGCCTGAATACGTTTTTTCAGTTTGTAGTTACCGGAAATATGTAGCAATACAAGCAGGAATAGCGCGAGGGCAACAATCACATGCCATGTCTTAAAACGGCGGCGAGTATGTTTGTTCCGGCGTCTCATATTAAAATCCTGCTGTTTGGACTTTGTGCCCTGACTTTCCATGTTTGACTCGATCTATGTGCGAAACTTGTCTTCATTATTCTTCAATTTGCAGGCCGGCTTTTTTCAGCGCCGCCGATGCGCGCTTGCCGCCTTCTTCGTAGCCGAACCATGCGTCCACGATATTGCCTTGTGTATCGATGATGTAATTCAGCGGTACGGTCTGCGTTTTATTTTTGTAGCTCCGAAGCATGATCTTTTCAGCGTCTTTTGCCGAATCAAGGACGTTCGGAAAGGTCACTGAGTTCTCACGCATATAATTTTGTGCAATCCGTTTGTTGTCGGCGCAGTTGAAGCCGAGAATCACCAGTCCTTTGCCTTCGTACTTATCGTGCAGTTTCTGCAGATTCGGTATAGCTTCACGGCAGGATGGACTGCCGGTCCGCCACATGAACAGCCAGACGATTTTGCCCCTATAGCCCGACAGCTTTATCCTGCTTCCATCGGCCGAGAGCAAATTGAAATCCGGCGCCTCCTGCCCGCTTTTAAGGAGAACATCGGCAGGACCGGGAGCGTTCCATTGCCGCCAGCCCTCGGGCGCAGACCACACAAACTTATTCTGGTATATCACGGAATTGACTTTCACATCCGACCACTCTTCCACTCGTACGATATTACTCGAGAGCCGATCAATCTTCTTTACCTGCCGCGGCAAACAGTCCTGTTTGGATATCCAGAAGTACCGCGTCAACTGGGCATCCATGTAGCTGACCTCAATCACCTCACACTCCTGGTCCCCGACATCATCCGGCCCCCGGCTTCTGATGCCGTCAATGTACGGCTCAAGAGTATCCATGTAACCGTGGAAAGTGCTCGGCTCAAGGATCGTTCCGTACCACGTTATTCCGAGTAAGTCTATCTCGTGTCCGATGGAGTCCATTCCTGCCGGAGTGGCCTTCTTTATGTAAACATCCGATTGTGTCTTTGCGTGGCTTTCGGCATCGTCAAAGTTAAGAAACGGACGGATCCCCTGCCAATAGATCCAGACCGAATCACCGTCGCCGACAAGTGTACTGCATTTCAAACTCGGAGGATTGGTTGCTTCCACTCGGAAGTAGCGGGATTTCTTAAGCCAAATCCTGTAGGCGGAAACCCGCCCGTCCGGACCGCTGCAAAAGCTCTTATAGGACAAGCTCTCAGCGTCCCGTATCGTCCTGATCATTGTTTCGTACAGGGCGCGTGCGGCGGGTTCATTCTTTACGATCATCGCAGGCCGCCAGCGATCCGGCGAGGCGCCGACCACGTATAGAGCCCAACCTTCCAATATCAGGCCGGTAAGGATGATCGTGGTCCATACATTGATCTTGTTTCTTATCTGCATACAAGTAACATTTTGGTTCTTCGTTGCTCAGTCGCGAACTCGCGAAAATTGTTGTCTGCTGAGCAGGGTAATTCCGACAACGCAGTACACAACCGTCAATATCAGGCTGTGCACTACACAGGCAACACTCTTTGTCACACTGAATCTTCCGACGGTCAGACTGTATTTTCCATATTCTCCGCATGCGAATTTATACAACAGCTCGAAAGGCGGCCAACAATATTTGATGAAGCCGGCTAATACTCCCGTTCCTCCCTGCTGACGCATGGAAACCATCAGCAAGCTCACGACGAAGTAGCCGGTTACGACCACAGCAAACAGGAGCAAAGAGTTATAGGCCCGTCCTATCACGATAGAAAGAGAAGTTGATAGTGCCGCACACGTATTGAACAGCAGCCATGTTGCAAGAAGCCAGAAGCCGAGATCCTCCGTGCTGCCTTTGCGCATAAAAAAATGAAGAACGAACACGATGCAGCCGGCCAGAATTAAGTTTACGGCCCCTTGCAACAACAGTCCCAGCAATCGGTAAATATACAGTTCGCCAATCCAGAAAGGCTTGGTGACCAGAACACATATCCGCCCTGAGGCGATATCATCGCCGAAAATGCCGGCACTCAGTGCCAGGGGAAGAAAGAAGCCCCCCCATATAAAAATAAACTTACCGAATTCTGCTCCGCTCGGAAGAAACAGCCACCAGAAGCTGCCGTATAATACCAACCAGATGATGTGTACAATCCAGATATAGCCCCTTCTACAGCATGTCTCTTTCATCAATTCGTACGCTCTCATCGACTAATTCCTCTCGTTGTACAGTCGCAGGAATACATCCTCGATATCCTCAATATCCTCTCTTTGCAGCAGCACACCCGTGATCCGGGCGCCGCCTTTTACAAGACCGGCGACGATATCGGGCACTTCATTATCGTCTCCGACGGTAATCACCAGCTCTGTTTCGGAACTGCTGAGAAGTTTAGACGGCGGCAATAATTTTTTTGCGATTTGATTTGCATTCGATACAAGTTCCACTCGCAGCCGGCCGGCCTGACCGGCGGTAATCTTGTCGCCGAAACTGACAACTTCTCCGCGGTACAGGAAGATATAATTTTTCGTCAGCTTCTCCAGCTCTCCCAGACGGTGGGAGCTTATCACGATGGCGGCGCCCGCGTCGCGCAGCTTTTTGAGCAGATCGCGAAGCTGGACAATACCAATAGGATCGAGCCCGTTGCTGGGCTCGTCCAGCAGCAGAAAACCTGGATCGTTCATCAGTGCAATCGCTAAAGCCAGACGCTGTTTCATCCCTTGAGAGAAGTCCGCGCATGGCCTGTCGATGTACTCATCCATCTCGAGCTGCTCGGTCAATTTGTCTATCTGAGCTGAAATAACCTGCCGGGACAAGCCTAACAGCGCCCCATGATATTTTAGAGTAGTCCATGCGGAATACCGACCGAGAAAAGCCGGGTGCTCCGGCATGTAACCCAGGCCGCTTCGGGCTTCGATGGAACGTGCCGGATGTCCGCAGACGCTTACGCGACCTTCTGTGGGAAAAATGAGTCCTGCCATCAGGTTCAGCAAAGTCGATTTTCCAGCACCATTCGGACCGATCAAGCCGACAATCTGGCCCTTGGTGACCGATAGCGAGATGTCTTTCAGGGCACAAACCGCCTTGGACCGGCCGGCCAACAGCTTCCTGTAAACCTTTGTCAACTGCTCACATTCTACGACCATTGTTCGATTGTTATCGTTGCGAATCATTTTTTTCGCTTCTTAAAATCGTTAATCAGGCTAATGCGATTGCTCCGCCGAAGACGAGATTCAGGCCGGCCGTCAGTTCTTTGAGCTGGGCCTTTTGCTTTGCCAGTTCATCTTTGCCCTTGCTGGTGATGGAGTAGTATCGTCTTTTTCTGCCGGACCCGGCGGTCTCCCACTTGCCCTGCACCATTTTCTTGGCCTCGAGATTGTAAAGCAGCGGGTACAGCGTTCCTTTGCCGAGCGTCAAAATCTCGCCGCTCCGCTGTTCGATTGCCTGGCTCAACTCGTAGCCGTACATTTGCCCGCCGGAAAGTATTTCCAGAACCACCACCGGGGCTACACCTTTTAATAACTGGCTTTCAAACTTCATCGTTATCTCCCGTAAATATAATGATTTCAAAGATTTAACATCTAAATCTAATGTTTAGCTTTGCATATTATGTAATACATGCTATGTATTGTCAACTAAAAAATAATTTTTTTTCTTTTTTTTCATAAAATCTTAGAGCCCTTTTTTCGTATGTCTATTATTTCATTGTGGATAGTGCTAACTTTTAATCCTCACACCGGCCCTGAATTGGCCGGCTCCACGGTAAAATTTCAAAAAAAAGCGTTACAATCGGCATCAACAGTGGCACATAATTACAGCTTGTACCGATTAGTTCTCCAGGGAAGGAGGCCGTACAGTGTATTGAATACACTAAGACGTAAGCCCCTGTTTCAACCATCCCTCTCCTCCGTGGAACAGGGGCTTTTCTCAAGGAAAATACGTAATCACCACAATAGAATTTCTTCCAATCAATATAGTAAAATAACAATAGTGTTCACTATCTTATAGCCCTTGCTTTCTTCAGACTTCCTTCCTCCTGGGAGCAAGGGCTTTTTTCAATATTTCAAAAAGCAGCACCAAAACCCCGATTTCAGCCTATTAGCGACGAATAAGCATCATATTTGAGGACCAATTATCCTTGACTTTTATACCTCTTAAAGATTATAATTATCGTAATTCTTAAAAACGCTCACCCTGATAATACAACAAAGGCCGATCATTTTTTTTATGGCGGCGTTTTTGTATATGGCGCTCGATATACTGAGAATATGATGAGGATGGCAAGATGGTAAAAAAAAGTGTTGCAATTTGGTCAATGGCGGCGGTGATTTGGCTGACTTCGGGCATTTCAAACGCCGACATGGTCGGATATAAGGCAAAACCTTTGAATACTGACCTGACAATTACTTCAATCACCGAGAAACTACCTGCCGCTCCGACTTTGATTAGTTACCTGATGCAGTGGGATGCGGCTCTGTCCAAACGGCCTCAGACGCAACGCAAATTGCCCTTGCTCGGCGAAAAGCACGAACCAATACTCTGGGCGATGAACGCCGCCGCCCAGGCGTACTCTTCACAGGGTCAATACGAGCAGGCCGAGGCGACGTACCTTAAGATAATCGAGATGAGCGGCACTCTGTTCGGCGAGAAGAATCCAAAATCACTTGCCTACAAAGCCTCCCTGGGATTATTTTATACCGAGCATGCTAAATATGATAAAGCCGAACCCCTGCTGACCGAGGTTCTTAAGGACAGGCGAATCCTGCTGGGCGAAAAGAACCTGGCAACGATTTCCTCGATGAGAGACCTGGCGGTTCTTTACGCCGAACAGGGCCTATATGAGAAGGCCGAACAGCTTATATCCAGCACTGTGAAGATTGCCCGCCCTTTGCTCGGCGATGATCATCCGGTAATACTAAGTTTTATTAACAGACTGGCTGTGATATATCGAGGCCAGGGACGTTACGAGCAGGCCGAGAACCTTTTCAAGGTAGCGATGGACAACAGGACCAAAAAACTTGGGGCCGAACATCCCGATACAGTCCAGTCTATGAATGATTTGGGCGTGTTATATACCAGACAAAAACGCTTCTCCGATGCGGAACCTCTTCTCAAAAAGGCCTTTGAGAGCAGAAAAACGCACCTTGGCGAAGAACATCTCGAAACGCTGGAATCTATGCACGAACTTGGCGCATTGTATGCAAGCCAGAATCGACACGAACAGGCAGAGCCATTGCTGCTCAAGGCGTTCGAAGGCAGAGAAAAGCGGCTAAGTGCGGACCATCCGGCCACTTTGGATTCGCTGGACCGTATTGTCAAGCTTTACGAGGCCTGGGATAAAACCGAACAGGCAGCGAAGTGGCGGGCGAAGACAACTGCCGAGAAAAGTCCGAAATAGTCACTACCAAGTCTTGGTAATACTGTGTCATTCCCGCGCAGGCGGGAATCCAGTTTTTTTCGCTCTGGACGCCTTGCTTTCGCAAGGGTGACATCTTCGGCCCTTGCTTTCCACAACAGAAACGAAATAGTCGTTACCAGACCTTGATAATCGGCATTTTTAAACACCGTAAAGCCCATCGTACTATTCCTGATTCGGCAGGAAAAATGTGGAATTTTTTTCCCGCCCTGCAATAAACGCCAAAAATGGGGGTCAACTCAAGCAAAATACGTAGTCACCACAATAGATTTTCTTCTTTGGAACGTTTAAAATGATTGTGGATTCTTATTTTCGTAAAAGCCCCTGCTGGCCTTCCTTACCAAAAACCTCAAAAGCAGGGGCTTTCTTTATTGTTCCATCCGGCCGTACTTAAAGCAGCGTTAACGTCACACGAAAAAAACTAAAAAAATTTCAAAATTTTTCTTGACCCGACTATCTCAAACCATGTAAAATACACTTGGTTTTTGGTTCTTTTAAGACAAAGGTAAGGAAGGCTCGAAAACATCTCTAGCCGGTTTTTCCTCCTAAAGAATATTGTTCTGTCGGCGCCCGATATGGGCGAAGGCGTAGCCGCCCAGCGGTCAAGTCAGTGCGCTTTGTGTAAAGAGAACAGGACGAACAGGAGACTTGGCTTGTAAGTGATATGGCGTATTCGGATTGCATCATCCGGGAGATGTCTATTGCAGCCTGATGAAAAGAAAGGAGGTCTGTGCATGAAGAAATCGGATTTCTCCGGAGGCGTGATTCGGAGAGGGATATATTTAACCGGGGGAGAAACAAAGGAGGTATGAATTATGAAGAGAAAGATAATAGTACTTATGATTGTGATGGCAGTCGCCGGTGCAGTTAACGCGGCGACACAGCAGGATATTCAGCAAGCCATTGACGACGGGCTGGCGCATCTGGCCGGTACGATTACGACATCGGGCAGTGAGGGTTACTGGTATTTAGGCAATAACGGTACACTGTCTGCCACTGGTTCAGCGGCTCTGGCATTTATTGAAGAAGGATATTTGCCGGGTAATGACGTGATCATCGGTGGTACTAACTACGGCGATGTGGTTGGAAAGGCAACCAGATACATCTTTAATCGTGCAACCAAACAAGCTATCGGTGCCCAGACCATGGGACATCCCGAGGACTACGACAATAACGGCACCGGCGATGGCAATGGGCAGGGAATTTACTTTAATCCTGGCTATTATACTCGTAACGTTTATACCACGGGTATCGTAGCGCCGGTTGTATATGCCCTGGGTGAGGCTTTGGGTGAAAATACGGCCGTCGGTATGGGTACGGTCTCAACCATGACCTATAAAGAAGTCATGCGAGACGTTATCGACTGGTTCTCCTGGGGCCAGGTTGATCCTGCCTATGGTAACTATCGGGGCGGCTGGAGATACAATGCTAACTGGAGTAGCTCCGATAATTCTACTGCACAGTGGGGTTCTCTTCCGAGTCTTTACGGTGATGAATGGGGGCTGGCAACACCACAGTTCGTTAAGGACGAGTTGAAACTGTGGACTGACTATATCCAGAATGAAAATGGTGGCTCTGGGTATGATTGGGATGGTAGTATAGTTAATGTATCAAAAACCGGTGGTCTGATGATACAATTTGCCGAAATGGGTTACTCTTTAGGTGTGAATAACAGTGACTCTATTTACAATACTATTGGTAATGAAGTCGACGCAGCAAAGGCTTTTATTAACAGCCGATGGAACACCGACCCTTCAGGCACCTGGTACGGCAATGAAGGACACCCCTACGCCATGTGGGCGGTTTACAAGGCTCTTGATACTTACGGTTTCTTGGTCACGGATCCGGGTCCGGATGGCATTCTGGGTACGGCCGACGACTATGTGAAAGGAACCGGCATGTCTAACGCGGCCGGAGGAATCGAGATCGGTCAGGATTGGGATTCGGACACTTCGCTTGCCGGCGACTGGTACTCGCATTACTGCGACTGGTTGGTGGGTAACCAAAATGGTGACGGGAGCTGGTCAGGTTACTCGTACTGGTCCGGCGCTCTATCCGCCGGTTGGTACATCAACATACTGAACGCCACAGGAGCACCGCCGCCTGTTATCCCCGTTCCTGGTGCGTTTTTGCTTGGCTGTATTGGTTTGGCTTTTGCTGGCCGAAAGCTGCAAAGACGTAAAGAGTTGTAAGAGTATTGTTAGAGTTAGAAATTTAAATGTAATTTCAAACAGGGCTGAGAGTATAATGCTCTCAGCCCTGTTTTCATTTTGATGCGCCCGGCAGATGTCCACGGCGAGATTCCGGTACTCACCGGATTCAATTTGTTCGTTGACTGCGTTATTTGTTGAGAATTTGATTTATTGCTCGCGCCTGTTGTCTTTGGCCTGCCGCTTTTTTTGTTCGTGCGTCTTATTCCCTATTATCCTCGTGGCTTTTAACATGCTATTTGCAAAACTGTCATGCAGAGCTCAGCAATGCTTCTGACTATCGGGGCTTTGAGATTCTTCACTGCGCTGCGCTCCATTCAGAATGACAAATCTTCATGGTTCGGCATCTTCAACAGTGCCGTCCAGTTGTGTTATTATGCTGACGCCCATAAAGCGAAAGAAATCCTTGCTAAGTTTCAAAAAAAAGTAAAGTCTCAAGAGGATTCGTCCGATAATTACACAGTCGGCGGCATGAGAAAGAGAGTGTGGGGATAATACTGTTAAGGGGGCTCGCCCAGGGACGGGTGTAGCTGAGGAGTAAAACATGGGAAAATCTCAGGTAGCGAAGATAAAGTGTCATTGTCCAAGATGTAAAAAGGTTCAGTATCTTGAGTATTTACTGATATCCAAAACTCTAAAATGTAAAAAGTGCGGCATTCGTTTTGTGCCGATACCACCACGGCCGGAAAGCGAAGAAATCATACAGGGAGGGCAAAAGAGGCTCCCGATACCCCGCAATAATCTCAGCGGTTCCGCAGGCAGTTACGAGTATTACGGGGCTCCGATGTTGACTACTCGATTCACGCAACGAAGGATATGGCCTAAAATAGCGGCCGTCATGCTGTTAGCGGCGGTAATTGTAATCGTAATTGGATTCGGATTTATACATGTCATCAACGGTTCGAGCCTTTCTGTTCCGCACGTTATTAGTAAAGCTTCTTTTGGATATAGCGAGACGTTTATCAATATCGATAAAATCACCGGCATGCCCTGGATTTTTGCTAAAGTAAAGTACCCTATTGGTTGTAGAATCCTCCAGGACAGGGGGCATATCGAATCGGATGAGGCATTCCAGCGAAGGGTAAGCAGCAATTTCGAAAGTAAGACGTTAGCCAAGTCATTCGATCAACCGTAAAAAATAAGTGTATATTCTGTAGTTACGGCAAGAACTTCATAATCCTGGTATGTATCCCGGCACCGGGGATTTTCTGCGCGCAAATTCGATAAACCGGTGCGATTGACTTGATTATCCGATTTTCGAGTTCCAACCTTTATCATCGCTAATTCACTCCTGAATCATACCTTAGAGCTGAAAACTTTCCGGAAATTTATTATTGTGAAATACATCAGGTTGACTGAAACGTCTCTATAAGTTAGTATACGAGTGTCAGAATTACAGTTTTATTTATATTTCTGAGGATCGCGACGGGTGGATAAACCGGATTCGCCTGGTTACAGGAAGAGAGATTAAGATGTGCGGCATATCGAGCGGATATAATATGGCTCCCTTGTTCAGGCACGCGATGCACCATAGCAAATGCGGATCGCAAACCATCGGTACAGTTTTGATGGCGGCCTGTGTCATACTTATGACCGGATCGGTCCGGCCGGCTTTTGCCTCAGACATTGACGTATCTTACGAGCACTTCAAAACCGGCAGGTATTCCGAATGCATCAAGTCATCCCGAAAGGCCATTAAAGACAGAGCATATCCCGTGGGGTGGCGAATTCTATTAATCGAATCATTGATGGCGATGGGACAATACGATAAGGCCGCCGAAGATATGGACATCGCTCTACTGCACTATCCGGTGAATATGCGTTTGCTGGAGCTTGCTCACACGGTGTACCTTCACAACAACGAGCCCGGCCGTGCCAAAGATGTGCTCTCGCGGATCGTCAGGATAGGTACGAGTCGCGACCTGAGATTCGTGAGTCCCCCAGACCTCGTGGCATTGGGCAACTCCCTGCTGAAGCTCGGAGAAGAACCGCGTCTTGTCCTTGACGAACTTTTCACTCGGGCAATAAGGAACGATCCGAACTGCCTCGATGCCTATCTGGCCGCCGGGGCTTTGGCTCTGGAAAAGCAGGATTACGAGCTGGCCGCCGATCAGTATCGCGACGCCCTCAAGCGGTTCGGCAAGGATCCCGATGTACACTACGGGCTGGCAAAGGCATTTTACCAAAGCGATCGAAATTCGATGGTCGCATCGTTGGATGCGGCTCTTTATATTAATCCCAATCATGTGCCTGCGTTATTACTGCTGGCCGAGCACCGGATCGATTGCGAAGATTATGCGGGTGCGCGCGAGCTGCTGGATCGGGCGACCGCCGTCAATGCATGGCGCCCGGAAGCCTGGGCGTACCGGACCGTTCTTGCTCATCTTAACAACGAGGCCGAAGCCAGCATCAATCACCGCGAAAAGGCTTTGAAATTCTGGCCTACCAATCCGAAGGTGGATTATCTGATCGGCAGGAAATTGTCCCAGAAATATCGCTTTGCCGAAGGAGCGGCTTTTCAGCGTCAGGCATTGAAATTCGATCCGGAGTATCTGCCGGCGAAGATTCAACTGGCCCAGGACCTGCTGCGTCTCGGTAACGAAGAAGAGGGCTGGAAGCTGGCCGAAGAAGTGCACACGGGCGATGCGTATAATATCGAGGCGTATAACCTGAGCAACCTGCACGACCACTTGTCCGAGTTTGCAACGCTCCGGGCCGAGGGATTTGTCGTCCGCATGGATAAACATGAGGCCCAGGTCTACGGCGACATCGTGATTGAGCTTCTGAACGAAGCTAAGTCAACTTTATGTGAAAAATACGGCGCACAGCTCGACAAGCCGATTGTTGTGGAACTGTTTCCCGAACAGCAGGACTTCGCCGTCCGTACATTCGGTATGCCGGGCGGCGACGGTTTCCTCGGAGTCTGTTTCGGCAACGTAATTACCGCCAACAGTCCGAAGGCCCAGAGGCCCATAAGCTGGAAAGCACTGTTGTGGCACGAATTCTGCCATGTCGTGACATTGAACCTGACAAATAACAAAATGCCCCGGTGGCTGAGCGAAGGGATTTCCGTCTACGAAGAATTGCAGCGTGACCCGACGTGGGGCCAGCGAATGACCCCGGAATATCGGGGGATGATCCTCGGCGGTAAACTAACACCGATCGGAGAGCTAAGCGCCTCGTTTTTAAGTCCGCCCACCCCGAACCACCTGCAGTTTGCGTATTACGAGTCGTCGCTTGTAGTCGAGTTTCTCGTCGAGCGATTCGGCATTGCATCGCTCAAGGCTGTTCTTGCCGACCTGGCAACAGGCGAGCAGATCAACGATGCGATTTCCCGGCACGCCGCACCGATAAAGGATATCGAAAAACAGTTCAAAAAGTTCGCGCGAAATCGCGCCGAAGATTTAGCCCCGGATATCGACTTCAAGCAACCGGAAAAAGGACAGCTCGATCCCGCTAATCCCGAGGCGCTGTCCGAATGGCTGGCGGAGAATCCCAATAATTTTTGGGCCTTGACAATTTATGCCAAAGCCCTGCTGGCTACGAACAGGTGGGAGCAGGCGAAGAAACCGCTTGAGAAACTGATTGAGTTGTACCCTCAATACACCGGGGACGATAACGCCTATCGACTGCTTGCGGCAGCACACCGACAGCTCGACGAGACCCAGCAGGAACGGGATGTGCTTGCCAGGCTGGCGATGATTTCGTCCGATGCATCCTATGCTTACGGGCGGCTGATTGAAATCGCGATGGCCGAGGAAGACTGGCAGAGCGTGGTCAGGTACGGCGAGAAATACATTGCGGTTTACCCCATGCCGGCGCAACTGCATTGGCAGCTTGGCCGGGCCGGCGAAGAACTGGGCCGTGACGAGCAGGCGGTCGAATCATTCAAGCGTCTGCTTTTGCTGGATCCTGCCGATCCGGCCGATGTTCATTATCGTCTCGGGCGATTGCTGGAGCAGAAAAATCCCGCCGAGGCGAAAAAGCACGTGCTTCTGGCGCTGGCCGAAGCGCCTCGTTTCCGCCGGGCGCATCGCCTGTTGCTCAAGCTCATCAATGAAACCCGTGAGCCGGTCAAGCCCACATCCGACAATCTAAGTGAGCAGCTCCCCGTTCAGGAGGATGCACGATGACAAAATCGAAATGGCTCGTTGTAATCCTGTTGACAGTAGCGTGTGTGGGAGCCGGCGCGGTATTCGCGAGGAGATACTCCGGCCGCCGATATTCCGAACGAAGGGGCGTGCCCAATTGGAAACCCGATAGGGAATTCTCTCACGATGTCTTCACATTCGTTCGTATCAGGTACTCGTCCGGATACGGCGGACGGGAGTACGGGGGTGGTTACGGCCGGGGTCGGGGTCGCGGCCGCGGTTTCAGCGGCGGCAACTGGGCTACGGACTACCCCGACAGCGATTTGAACTTTTCCTTTCGTCTGCACCAGTTGACTTCAATGGAGGTCGATCCCGACGGGCTCGTCCTCGAACTGACGGATCCGAGACTGGTGAACTACCCATTCATCTACATTGTGGAGCCCGGCCGGCTGGTTTTCAGCGATGCAGAGGTCCAGTGCCTCCGGCGATACCTGCTGAACGGCGGATTTTTAATGGTCGATGATTTCTGGGGAGAAGCTGAATGGGATAACTTCTACTATGAGATCAAGCGTGTATTTCCCAATCTCGAGCCGCGAGAGGTTCCATTGAACGATAGTAGTAAGATATTCCAGATCCCGTTTGAGCTGAAGGAAAGGCCGCAGATACCAAGCTGGCTTCATGCTCTCGAGGGGCGTTCCTATGGTATTACGTGGGAGCGGGAAGATGCCCGCCATGTCCATTACAAGGCAATTTATGATAAAAAAGGCCGGATGATGGTATTTATCTGCCATAATACCGACCTCGGTGACGGATGGGAACGCGAGGGTGAAAACAAGTGGTATTTTCGTGAGTTCTCGGAGAAAAAGGCATATCCGCTGGGAATCAATATCGTGTTTTACGCGATGACACATTAGAAAGGAAAATAAATTTGGCTACTAAGACATACGAATTCGAACGATGGGCTGTCGAACAAATAAGCGGTGCACGCAAGCGTATCGGTGCCGAGCTCTCGAAAGTAATCGTCGGCCAGGAAGACGTCATCGAGCATCTCATCATAGCCGTGCTTTCCGGGGGACATTGCCTGATTACCGGTGCACCCGGCCTGGCCAAGACACTGCTGGTCAAGTCGCTGTCGCAATTGTTTCATCTGAAGTTTCAGCGGATTCAGTTTACGCCGGACCTCATGCCGGCGGACATTACCGGCACCGAAATCCTCCACGAAACAGACGGAAAGCGAAAGATGGTGTTCGTTAAAGGGCCTATCTTCGCAAATATGATTCTTGCCGACGAAATTAACAGGACGCCCCCCAAAACCCAGGCGGCCCTGCTCGAAGCGATGCAGGAGCATCATGTTACCGCCGTAGGCATATGTCACGCACTCGACGAACCGTTTTTTGTTTTCGCAACACAGAATCCAATCGAGATGGAAGGGACTTACCCGCTGCCTGAAGCGCAGCTCGACAGATTTATGTTCAATGTCTGGATCGATTACCTGGCGGAAGACGATGAGGTAGCCGTCGTTCGCCAAACTACGGCGACGGAGCCTGAGCCAATTGAACAGGTATTTACGGGTGAGGACCTGTTGCGGTTTCGTGAGGCGGTACGCAAAGTGCCTATCGCCGATGACGTGGTTCGCTACGCCGTAAGGATCGCTACTGCATCGCGTCCGGGCCCGAACAATTCGCTGGATTTTATAAACGAATGGGTCACGTGGGGAGCCGGATTGCGCGCATCACAATATATGGTGCTCGGCGCCAAGGCCCGAGCGCTGCTGCATGGCAGGTCACACGTGAGCTTTGGGGACATACGGGCACTGGCCCTGCCGGTGCTTCGGCATCGCGTGTTAATCAATTACCGCGCCGAGGCCGAGGGCGTGGTTATCGAGGACCTTGTTGAACGCCTGGTGAAATCGGTCAGGGAGAGTCATAAAAAATGACGGGTAAAGCGGCACAATCCGGCTCGGCGGTTACCGCCGGCAGCAGCGAGGGCTTGATCGACCCGGTCTCACTAATGAGGATCAAGTCGATGGAGCTGCGTGCCAAGGTCATCGTCGAGGGATTCTGGAAGGGAATTCACCGGAGCCCTTATCACGGCTTTTCGGTCGAGTTTACAGAATACCGCCAATATAGCCTCGGCGACGATCCCCGCTACATCGACTGGCGTCTTTATGCCCGAAGCGACCGGTATTACATCAAGAAGTTCGAGGATGAAACGAACCTTCGCTGCCATTTGCTGATTGACTACAGCCGGTCGATGGGCTACGGTTCCGGCGGCTACTCCAAATCGCAGTACGCCGGCACTCTGGCCGCGACGCTCGCTTATTTTCTCTATACGCAGGGCGATGCCGTCGGCCTGGCCACATTCGACGATCAGATTAGAGAGTACATGCTGCCCCGCAACCGGCCGGGTTATTTGCGCCGCCTGATGCTCGCTCTGCAGGCAGAACCCCAGGGCACTTCGACCAATCTGGGACCGCCATTGCAGCACATTGCCGAAATGCTGACCAAGCGCGGCCTGATTGTCCTGATTTCCGATCTGCTGACGTCGATTGACCGGCTCGAACCGGATCTCGGCTATCTATGCGCGGGCGGCCATGATGTTGTCGTGTTTCATGTATTGGATCCCGCCGAGCTGAATTTTGACTTTGACTCGCCGGCACTTTTCCGGGACATGGAGACAGGGCGCAACGTGTACGTCGATCCGACCGACGCCCAAATCTCTTACAAGCGCAAGCTGGACAAACATCTGGCAAGAACAGAGTCCATCTGTCAAAACCTCGGTATCGACTATCATCTGTTTTCAACCGATCGACCCTTCGATCTGGCCCTGCTTGACTTTCTCCAGGACCGGATGCGCCACCATAAGCGGGGCAAACACCGGGGTCGTCCGAAGGCAAGGAGGTCGGTATGAGTTTCCTTTATCCGCTATTTCTGGCAGGAATCGCCGCGGTGGGGCTGCCGATCATTCTGCACATGATTCGACGTCAAACACGCAAGCGAGTAACATTCAGCTCGTTGATGTTTTTGCGCACCACGGTTCCTCGATTCAAAAATCGCAGCCGCCTGGAAAACCTGCCGCTTTTGATTTTACGGTGCATCATACTGTGCCTGCTTGCGTTCGGCTTTTCGCGTCCATTCTTCCCAAGGAAAACTACGGATACCCCAATCCCTATCGCCAAACGGATTGTCCTGCTGATCGATACCAGCGCATCGATGCGCCGAACCGGCATGTGGGCCCGGGCCGTCAGCGAAACGCAGTCAGTGCTGAGAGATGTTAGCCGGACCGACCGCGTCTGTTTGATGAGCTTCGATCAGAGCACAGAAACGCTGATAGGATTCGAACAATGGGGGAAGATGACTTCGGCACAGCGGATGCCTGTCGCAACTGAGCAGCTATCGAAATTGTCACCGGGCTGGGCTATGACCAATCTCGGTAACGCCCTGGTCGCCGCGGCAGAGGCCATCGAGGACGATGAAGTCAATGACGGACAGCAAAACTTCAGAACGCACCAAATCGTGCTTATTACCGACCTTCAGAAGGGCAGCAGACTCGAGTCGCTGCACGCTTACGAATGGCCTCAGAGCACGGAATTGCTTCTCAAGCTGATCCCGGCCAAAGGTACGACCAACGCGGCGCTTCAGTTGATCGCCGGCAGTGATTACCTGACCCGTCCGGCCGGCAATGACCAGGTAAATGTTCGCATTGCTAACTCGCCCGACGCGGTCGTGGAGCGTTTTGGTCTGAGCTGGGCCGGCGAAGATTCGGCAGATTCGTCGGAGCGGGCCATGGAAGTATATGTCCCGGCGGGGCATAGCGTTGTTGTTCGTGTCCCGCCGCGAACGGATAGCTCAACGCCGGGAGAGCTACTCCTGGCGGGTGATGACCACGACTTCGATAACACTCTCTATGTAGCACCCGATTTGATGCGGCAGGCCAACATTCTTTACATAGGCAGTGACAAAGCCGCTGATTCCAGCGGTATGCTGTTTTATATCGAGCGGGCTTTCGGAGCCGCCGGCGTGCTCGATCCGCGTGTTATATCACGCCCGCCGGACGCTTTCACTGATGCAGAGGTCGCTTCGGCACACTTAATTATTGCGGCCGATGCGATCGCACCGGCAAACATCACCCCCCTGCTCCGATACCTCAAATCAGGCGGAACCATTCTTCTGGTGATGAAGTCCCCGGAAGTCGCCGGGACGATGGCGGCTCTTGCAGGGATCGAAACAATCGAATCTGAAGAGGCCGACGATAATACGTATGCTATGCTCAGCCGGATTGAATTCAAACATCCGCTCCTGTCGCCGTTCTCGGAGCCGCGTTTCGGAGACTTCACCCGGATTCACTTCTGGAAACATCGACGAATCGACATCGACGATTTGCCGGGAGCCGAGGTTCTGGCCTTCTTCGACGACAACGACCCGGCATTGTTCGAGCTGCACGTGGATAAAGGTTCGCTGTTGGTTTTGGTATCCGGCTGGCACCCATCTGACAGTCAGCTCGCGCTTTCGTCGAAATTCGTACCGCTGCTTTACTCAATCCTCGAATACGGCGGCGTCCTTGCAGGCCGGCAGGCACAGTATTTTGTCGGTGACAATGTGCCAATGTCACTCTCATCAGAGTCTAAATCGGAAAAGCTGGAGATTCTCAAACCCGACGATTCGATCATCGGTCTGAATACCGGCCGAAAAAGCTTTACGCAAACGGATCAGCCCGGAATTTATACGATTAAGTCGTCCACCGGTAATAAGAATTTTGCGGTAAACCTGCCGGCGAAGGAATGCCAGACCGCCGTTATGTCCATCGAGGACCTCGAAACGCTTGGTCTTTCGGTCAAACAATCCGCCGGCCTTGCAGGCGAACGAGTTGAGCTGTCCGGGGGGCCTCTAACTGCACGGGCAACCCGTCGCAGCAGTTTTGCCGAATTGGAATACGATCAGAAGATTTGGCGGTGGGTGTTTATTGGATTGCTTGCTGTTTCGTTTATTGAGATTGCCCTGGCGGGCTGGTTGACTCGCTCGCCTTCTATATCTCAGGGAGAACAGACATGATTGAAGAAGCTCTTCGCAAGCGGCTCAGGCCGATCATTAACCGACGAAAGCGTTTGCACCTGGCATTCAGGTTGTCGGCCTGCTGGCTTGTTTCGGCGCTGCTTGGCGCCGGTTTGATAGGCGCCAATTGGCTGTGGGGATTCAAATCACCGGTCGCAAACTGGGCACTGTGCATCTTGACCGTGCTGGCGACGCTGTACGCCCTGTACAAATCTCATCGTATTCAGCCGGACTACAAGGCTGTTGCTCGACAAATCGAACGGCAAAATCCAGATATCCATGCACTGCTGTTAGCCGCAGTAGAGCAGGAGCCCGCCCTGCCCGACGGCCAGTTCGGTTATCTCCAGGAACGGGTTATCGGCGAAGCCGTCCGACATGCGATGAAACACGACTGGCTTCAGAGCATCTCGAAGAAGAAGCTTTTTTTGGCGGAGCTTGGCGGTGCCGTGACGTTATCATTGATCATCACGATGCTGTTACAACTGTTGCCGTCGGCTCCTTTGCTGTTCGAAACGGACGGAAATTTGCTGGCAAGAAGAGGTTATAATATCACAGTCAGCCCGGGAGACACAAGCGTGGAAACGGCAGCGCCGGTGGTTATACTCGCACGGTTTAGCGGGCGCGTGCCGTCGAAGGCCAGTCTTCTTTACGGCGCACCCGGCGAGAAGCTCCAGCAGATAAACCTGGACAGGAACCTGGACGATCCCGTGTTCGGGGGTATCATTCAAGAGGTCAACAGCGATCTTCTCTATTATATTGAGTACGCGGACCAGCGGACGCGCGACTACAAGATAAGCGTCTACGAGCGGCCGGCTTTGACGAGGGCCGATGCGAAGATTATTTTTCCTTCATATACTAAACTTCCCGAAAAAGTCATTAAGAACACTCGCCAGGTCAGCGTCGTGGAAGGCTCGCAGGTCTTCCTGACGTTCGTTCTCAACAAAGTGGTAACTACGGCACAGCTTGTCCCGAAAACCGGTTCGTCTCTGGAGCTGGACGTCGACAGCGAGCACCCGAACGTATATACCACTTCAATCACGGCCATGGAAAACCGGCGTTATGAGCTGCATCTGGCTGATGCCCAGGGACTCAAAAACGAGATTCCGCAACGTTTCGTGATCGATGTTCATAAGAATCTGCCGCCGGAGCTTAAGACCGTTTTTCCCAACCGTGACGTGGTGGCGTCGTCTTTAGAGGAGCTAAGTCTGGAAGCTGAAGTCTCGGACGACTATAGTGTGACCGGCTATGGTCTCAGTTACGCTCTTGCGGGCGGACAAATCAAAGACATTACGCTGGGCTCTTCGCCGGTATTAACCGACAAGCAGCCTATTCAGCATCTGCTGGCACTGGAAGAGCTCAGCGCCCGGCCGGATCAGTTGTTAACGTACTACTTCTGGGCCGATGACATTGGCCCGAACGGCCGGGTACGAAGAACCTCCAGCGATATGTACTTCGCCGAGATACGTCCCTTCGAAGAGATTTTCCGTGAAAGTCAATCATCCCAAAACCAGCGAGAGCAAAACCAAAACCAGGATAGTCAGCAGCAGGGCCGCAGGCAGGTCGGGCAGCTTGCCCAACTGCAGAAACAGATTATCAGTGCCACGTGGAACATCAAGCGGCAGGCCGAACAGTCGGGCGGCATCGATGACCAGAAGGAAAACCTCGGCGTCGTTCACCAGTCTCAGGCCGATGTGCTCGAGCAGGCCCGTTCGGCCTCGGCGCAGGCCGAGGATCCCGCCGAAGCCAATACGCTCCAGGAGGCGGCACGGCACATGGAGACTTCGCTCGAGCATCTGGGCGGCGCTCTGGAATCTACTTCGGAGCAGGAGTTGACGCCGGCACTGGCCGCCGAACAATCGGCCTACCAGGAACTGCTCAAATTGAGGCAGCGCGAGCACCAGGTCGGACAAACCCGCAGCGCTAATGCGAGCAATACTCCGCGTTCGGCCCGCTCGCAGCAGCAATTACAGCAGTTGGAACTCGCTCAGAGGGAAAATCGATACGAGACGGAGCGCCTCGCCCAGTCACAGGAGCAGACGGCCCAGCGCGAGAATCTTCAGGTTCTTAATCGGCTTCGCGATCTGGCGCGACGGCAGAATGACATGAGCGACAAGCTCAGGGATGTCCAGGCCGCGCTTCGACAGGCCCGCACGGAACAGCAGCGGCGGGAAATTCGACGCGAGCTTAAGCGCCTCAGAGAAGAGCAGCTCGAAGCGCTGCGAGACGTTGACGAGCTTCGGCAGCGAATGGACAGTCCCGAAAATCGCCGGCGCATGGCCGATGCCAGAGAGCAGCTCGGTCAGAGCCGATCGAGAATCCGCCGGTCGGCCGAACAACTCGAGCAGGAGATGGTCTCGAACGCCGTCACTTCTACAACGCGCGCACAGCGGCAGCTCGAACAGATGCGTGACGAATTCAGAAGCAGAACATCCGGTCAGTTTACCGAACAGATGCGCGATATGCGAGAGCAGGCCCGGCAGCTTGACGACCGGCAGAAGGGACTTTCCGAAGAGATACAACAGCAGGTCGAGTTGGATCGCAAGAGCCTGACGGATTCCGGCGCCAACCGGGAGCTGGCGGATCAAACTGACCGGCAGAAAGAGAGCGTCGAAAATCTGCTCGAACAGATGAAAGATGTAAGCGAGCAGGCGGAGACTTCGGAGCCGCTTCTTTCACGGAAACTATACGATACGCTGCGCAATACGAGCAGCGACAATGTCGACAGGGCGCTCGATGTCACCAGTGAGCTGCTCAGGCGTAATTTCCTGCCGCAGGCGCAGGAGATGCAGCAGCGGGCGGGAAGGGGAATAGAAGAGCTAAGGAAGGGAGTCGAAGATGCGGCCGAGAGCGTACTCGGCGACGAGGCCGAGTCGCTGCGTCTGGCGCGAGATCAGCTCGACGAGTTGATAAGGCAGGTCAACGACGAGGCCGCTCGTGCCGGCGGTCAAGCCCGGCAGGATGGCGAGCCCAATGGCCCTCCGAGCCAGACTGCGAACCGGCAGCAACTTGCAGATGCTCGATCCAGAACCGGCCGCGGACAAGAACAAGATGGTGACTCCAACGGCCCGGCCGATACGCAGGAAAATCAGCCTCGTGCCGAGGGCGCCCCGCCCTCGGACCGCGGGCAGGATGCCCGCGACACGATGCGGTCCGGAGATCGAGCCGGCCCGACCGGCGGGGGCGTTAATCAACGCGGGCAGTGGGATCAGTTCGATCCGAACGGCCCGCTGACGGGCAGAGATTTCAGACAGTGGTCCGACAGCCTGCGCGAAGTGGAAGAAATGCTCAGCGAGCCGGACCTGCGTAATAACATCGCACGAGTTCGGGACAGCGCCCGAGCGATACGGGCGGAGTTCACACGTCACGGCAAAGAGCCGCAGTGGGAGATGGTAGTACAGCAAATCACCAATCCGCTGGCCGAATTGCGTAATCGCATAGGCGAAGAACTTTCCTTACTTCAATCGGACGAGGCGATGGTCCCCATCGACCGCGATCCCGTACCCGGACGTTACGCCGAGCTTGTGCGAAGGTATTATGAAAACCTGGGAGGCGATGAATGATATTGCTTGGGTCAATCATTGTCCCCGCGAGCCCCTGGCTCTGGCTGGCCGTGCCGGTATTCGCCGCGGCTGTTATACTACTGGTTTGGTCGTACCGGCGCTCGCCGGAGATTAGTGTGGTTCATAGAATTGCCTTTTGTCTGAGACTTCTGGGAGTGCTTGTGCTTGCACTGTGTCTGCTGGAGCCGTTATGGAGCGGGCGGCAAGTCAAATCAGGCGCGAATCTGTTTCTGGTGATTGCCGACAACAGCAGCGGAATGAACGTCCGGGACCAGGGCATGATGCTCAGCCGCGGCGAGATGCTTAAATCCGTATTTCAGGGCGACAAGTCCGCCTGGCTCGGCACGCTGGCCGATAATTTTCAGCTTCGCGAATATCTCTTCGATTCGCAGCTTCGCCGAACGCCGGATTTCTCGGAGCTTTTCTTTGACGGCAAAAGCTCTGCGATAGGCTCGATCCTGCGAACCGTTGCCCAGCGCTACCGCGGCAGGCCTCTGGCCGGGGTCCTGCTGATGACTGACGGCAACGCCACGGATATGGGCGAGGAATTTTATGATCTGTCGGGTGTGCCGCCGGTTTACCCGGTCGTCGTCGGAGGAAGCCGGCCGCAGAAAGATATCTCTTTGACAAACGTATCTGTCAGCCAGACGTCTTTCGAGGATGCCCCGATAAAAATCCAGGCCGACGTTGAAGCCTCCGGATACGCAGGCAAGACCGTTACGGTGAATCTTGTCGAGAGTTCCGGCAGAGTTGTGGAATCCCAAACACGTAAAATCGCGAAGGACGACGAGAAACAGGTTTTACGTTTTGATCTGCGTCCGATCAAAAGCGGCGTTTTATTCTATCATCTCGAGGCCGCTGAAAAGGTTGCTCAGGACAAAACTCCTGATCAGCCACAAGCACCGTCGGAAGCGACACTGGCCAATAACCGGCACGCATTTGTCGTGGACCGCGGAAAAGGGCCTCACCGCATTCTATATGTCGCCGGAAGGCCGAACTGGGAATACAAGTTCCTCCGGCGAGCGATTAGCGAAGACGAACAAGTGCATCTCGTCGGACTGCTTCGCGTCGCCAGACGCGAGCCGAAATACGATTGGCGGGGACACACCGGGGAGGTCACCAATCCTCTTTATCGCGGATTCGATAACAAGGACGCCGAACAGGCCGAGCAGTACGATCAGCCGGTTCTCGTACGTCTCGGCACGCGTGACGAGGCCGAACTTCGCGATGGATTTCCCAGAACTGCCGAAGAGCTCTTCGATTATCGTGCGGTTATCCTGGATGACGTTGGAGCCGGTTTTTTCTCGCACGAACAGATGGCGCTGCTTAGGCGTTTTGTCGCCGAGCGGGGCGGCGGATTCTTAATGCTCGGCGGCAGCGAGTCGTTCCGGCGGGGCGACTTCAATCGCACACCCATTGGCAGAATGCTGCCGGTCTACCTGGACCGGCTGGCCCGGAACCAAACGGGCACTAAAATCCATTTCAACCTGACTCGTGAAGGCCGGCTGCAACCCTGGGCACGATTGCGCGACAATGAGCAGGATGAACAACAAAGGCTCTCAACAATGCCTGCATTTCGCGTGCTAAATCGGCTCGGAGCCGTCAAGCCCGGCGCCAGTGTGGTCGCGACCGTCGGCGACGATCCGGACGTGCAGTTTCCGGCTCTGGTCGTGCAGAGGTACGGCGGCGGGCGCTCGGCGGCGCTTACTATCGGCGATGTATGGCGATGGGGCATGAAACAACCCGAGATGCGTGACGATATGAACAAGTTCTGGCGGCAGATGCTGCGATGGCTGATTGCTGACGTACCGAATCGAATCTCAATCCACGCCGTACAGAAGTACGAGCGGGCAAACCAGCCGGTCGTGTTCGGTGTTCGTGTCCGTAACAAAGATTTCGAGCCGATGGACGATGTTTCGATTGCCATAGAAGTCCGCGATCCCAACGGCCAGACTCTGAAGCTGACTTCCGAGCCTGTTCTCAGCGGAACCGGGCTGTTCGAGGCCACTTATGTCCCCCGCAGCAACGGCAGCTACTTTGCCCGTGCGGTTGTGGCCGATGCCGACGGTCTGGAGCTTGGCGATGCCCAGACCGGATTCACCGTCGATCTCGAAGCCCGTGAGTTTCGGTCGATAAGAACGAACCGCCCGCTGCTGGAAAGAATCGCACGCCAGACAGGCGGCCGGATCGTTGAACTTGATGCGTTGGACAGCTTCGCTCGCAGCCTGCCCACCCGAAACGCCCCAGTCATGGACACATGGATCAGGCCATTGTGGGATTTGCGAGGCATCTTGCCGACGGTATTTATTTTCATTTTAATGTGCTTTGTAGGTGAGTGGGCACTGCGCCGCTGGAAGGGAATGCCATGATAAATTTTCGATTTTTGTGGGTACCTCTGATTGGTGTTCTGTTTTTCAACGTTGGCGTACGCCCGGCAACTGAGGGTGTTAATCCGGATACTGAGAGGCCTGCCGTTATCGTTGTCGTCGGAGCCGCCGGGGCACCCGAGTATGGAGCGCAATTTGTCAAATGGGCCCGTCTCTGGGAACAGGCCTGTTCGAAAGGCGGCGAGAAATTCACCGCGATCGGTTTGGACGAGGCTGATAATCCGGACGATCTTACGAGATTACAGCAAACTTTAGCGAGTGAATCTCAGCAAAGCGCCGCCGCTTTGTGGCTGGTACTGATCGGGCACGGAACCTTCGACGGCAGAACGGCCAAGTTCAATCTGCGAGGCCCAGACCTGGCGACGGACGACCTGGTCGAATGGCTCAAGCCGGTTATCAGACCTCTTATCGTAATCAACACGGCCTCATCAAGCGCACCTTTCCTAAGCAAGTTGTCTGCACAGAAGCGTGTAGTGGTTACGGCGACCAAGAGCGGCTTCGAACAAAACTACGCGAGATTCGGCGAATATTTAGCCGGAGCAATCGCCGAGCCGCAGGCGGACCTCGATAAGGACGGTCAGACCTCGCTGCTCGAAGCATTCCTAAGCGCATCCGCTCGTACTAATGAATTCTATTCGACCGCCGGGCGCCTGGTAACCGAACACGCCCTGCTCGACGACAACGGCGACGGGCTTGGCACACGCGCCGATTGGTTTCGAGGCATCCGTCCGGTGCAAAAGGCCGAGGACGGCGCCGCTCTTGACGGCTATCGCGCCCACCAGTTTCACCTGGTGCCCAGTGAAGCCGAGAACAAAATACCGCCCCGGTTGCGGGCCAGACGCGATCAACTGGAGCTCGAGGTAGTTAAGCTGCGAGATACGAAGGATAATTTTTCCGAAGATGAATATTTCGCCAGGCTCGAAAAACTGCTCTGTGATATCGCTCAAATCTATGAACAGACCGACAAAACCGAACACAGCCTCGAATAGGCTTTTTGCATATCGCTCGAACAGAATCACACAAATTAAATCCACGCTGAAAAAAAGCTTGTCAAATACCGAATCGTAAGGATAATAGTTTTATGAAGTTTGAACGAGTTTTGTGCCGGGCCCGAATAGTAACACCCGGAACAAACATAGTTTTTATTCAATAACCGTCTGTTCAAGACAAATCAGTAGGAGAAGACCCACAATGAATGCAATTAACCAAAAAAGCACGTCGCGTCGCGAATTTTTGAAGGATACCGGCAGAATCGCCGCTTCGTCGGCTATCATAGCCGGGATTGCCCCAAGCCTTTATGCAAGAAGCAGCAACACCATCAAGTTGGCCTTGATCGGCTGTGGCGGCCGCGGAGCGGGAGCCGCCGTCAATGCGCTTTCGGTCAGGGACGGCAACACCAGGCTGGTCGCCATGGCCGATGTTTTCCCCGATCATCTGCGGGGGAAGTACAATGCCATCCGGCAGCAGTTTGCGGAAAAGGTGGACGTGCCGACGGACCGCCGCTTTATCGGATTCGACGCCTACAAGAAGGCGATGGATTGCCTCAGGCCGGGGGACATCGCGATCCTGACCACACCGCCGGCGTTTCGCTGGGTGCATTACACTTACGCCATCGAAAAGGGGCTGAACGTCTTCATGGAGAAGCCCGTGACCGTGGATGGGCCCACCAGCAAGCGAATGCTCAAACTCAACGAGGCCGCTAAAGCAAAGAACCTAAAGGTGGGCGTGGGCCTGAATTCCCGCCACGCCCGGCACCTGCAGGAACTGGCCAAACGCGTTCACGAAGGTGAAATCGGCGAGATCATCCTGGAGCGAGGCTACCGGATGCACGGGCCGGCCGGATCCTTTCACTCTCTGCCCAAGCCGGCGGGTATCAGTGAATTGATGTACCAGATTCAGCGATTCCACAGCTTCATCTGGGCCAGCGGCGGCAACTTCAGCGACTTCTACATCCACATTATCGATCACCTTAGTTGGATGAAAAACTCCTGGCCGGTCAAAGCCCAGAGTTTGGGTGGTCGCCATTATAAGATGAGCCCTGACGGCGTCGCCTATGTGGACCAGAATTTCGACACGTATTCAGTGGAATACACCTTCGCCGACGGGACGAAAATCTACTTCGACGGACGTTGTATGAACGGCTGTCACAACAATTTTTCGAGTTACATCCACGGCACCAAAGGCAGCGCCATCGCTTCCCGAAACGGCGATTGCGGCGGACCTTCGGCCATCTTCAAAGGGCAGAGCCCGAATCGGTCCGAAATGGTGTGGGAAGCCAAAGTGCCTCGCGACCAAAGGGACTGGTACCAGAACGAATGGAATGATCTGATGGACGCCATCCGCGACGACCAGCCTTATAACGAAGTGGATCGTGGCGTGAACGTCAGCCTCATCTCCTCGATGGGGCGCATGGCGGCGCATACCGGCCAGGAAATCACTTACGAAGACATGCTCAACTGCGAGCACGAGATGGCGCCGGGCATCGATAAGTTGACTATGGATTCTCCCGCACCTCTGCGGTCTAATTCCGAAGGCAGATACCCAGTTCCCGAACCCGGTATAGTCAAAGACCGCGAGTACAGAGACTTCGTATAAAAAAGCATTAACATGAAAGATTGGCCGCAGCAAACGGTAGGGTGTGCAAATTTTTTTTCGCACACGCGGTTCTTTATGCCTTTTGCAGCGTGTGCAGCTACGAAACAAGCTGCACACCCTACCATAGTTTGAAAGGTGTTCTATTGAATTGAATCGATTATTTTCATTGCCAAAGAAAGCTTTAACTCAGCTTTAACTTTAGCAAATAAAACATGAGTGTATTGTTTTACTGTGCCTGTTGATATGCCAATTATTCTTGCTATCTCTGCATTTGAATCGATACCTCTGAGTATAAGATCGACGATCTGTGTCTCTCTCGGGCTTAATCGAAAGTGCTTTCTGACCTGTTCGAGTTGTTTTTGCGTTAATTCCATAAAAAATCGTAAATCGAAAATCCGCTAACTTCCATAAATTGATAGACTTACATAGTTCTATAGATTATATCAAGAACAATTTTGTCCTTCTGTGACATAAGGTTGTCACTATGATGAAAAAAAACGTTTATTTTTCGTTTGTTTTTTTGTAGCTTTTTTTCTGTCTGTCTTAACTATGTCTGGCAACGATATTAAAAAAAGGACGTCTCGTCCTACGAAGGAATCTTTATAACTATTCTGGTCTTTACGTGCAAGAGTTGTAATTATTCTTTTTACACGACCGTTCCCGGCCTGATAAGGCGATGCGCCGGCAGGTATATCGTCTCTAAAAAAGGCCTGCCCGACAGGT
>Ga0180434_10001162_pt1 | contig 38225 bp, 24 predicted proteins | sample SS_ome_7_FD_132453 | JGI IMG/M metagenome (GOLD analysis project Ga0180434, IMG submission 132453) | Hypersaline lake sediment archaeal communities from the Salton Sea, California, USA - SS_1_D_2 metaG | ecosystem: Environmental > Aquatic > Non-marine Saline and Alkaline > Hypersaline >... | reverse complement strand
TACCGTAATCTGCTGGCGGAGAGAGAGGGATTCGAACCCTCGGGGCAAGTTATCCCTGCCCACACGCTTTCCAAGCGTGCTCCTTCGGCCTCTCGGACATCTCTCCGTTGAGCAGCTAGCTGCGTCGCCAGAGGAGCAACTCCCGCAGCGGTATTATACGGTTGGGATCGTGTCTCAGTCAACCCCGCGGTGCGTGTCTGCGTTGAAAAGGGCGCAGTAAAGTGGTAGAATACAAATGGTGGTGTGGTAGAATAGATGGTTATTGGTGCGGGACGATAGCGTATGATCGTTCGTAATCAAAAAGGTAAGATAAACGTCGTCTTGTTTGTGGTCGCAGTGGTGCTCGCGGTTATTGCGGGAGCCGGCGTCGGCACGTTTGCGGCGTTCATCGAGGAGAGCCCGCAGCTCCGCCTGCTCGACGAGTGGCGTCCGAGCGTCAATACGAGAATCTATGCGGCTGACGGGTCGTTGGTGAAGGAGTTTGCGGAGGAGCGGCGCACCCTGGTGCGGCTTTCGGAAGTACCGCTTACGCTCCAGTACGCATTTCTTGCTGCGGAGGATAGCCGTTTTTACGATCACTGTGGGATAGATTTTCTGGCGACGGGACGTGCGGTCGCGAAAAACGTCATGGCCGGTCAGCGCAAACAGGGTGCGAGTACCATCACGCAGCAGCTGGCGCGGAACCTGCCAATTGGGCTCGGTCGCGAACGGACATGGCCGCGCAAGATCAAAGAGGCGTTCATAGCACTTCAGATTGAACGCAAGTTCACCAAGGATGAGATACTGGAACTGTACATCAACCAGATAAGCCTTGGATGGCCGGCCCGTGGCGTGGAAGCCGGCGCCCGCAAGTATTTCGGGAAACATGTTGATGAGCTGACTCTGGCGGAATGTGCGACGCTGGCGGCTATACCGAAGGCGGAGACGGCATATTCGCCTATCAGGCACCCTGAACGAGCCGTGAGACGCCGCAATTATGTGTTGAAACTGATGCTGGAGAAGGGCTATATATCACGGTCCGCATACGGTGAGGCGGTACAGGAACCGCTGGTAGTGCGGGAGTACGAGCCGGAGAACGAGGGATTTGCGGACTATTTTGTGGAGTACGTGAAACAGCAGCTCGAGCGGACGTACGGGTACGAGCGCGTGTACCGAGGAGGGCTGATCGTAGAGACGACCCTGGATCCCGCAATGCAGCGTGGTGCTGAGGCGGCCATTAAGAACTGCTTGGCGCGATATCCGACGCTGCCGGGAGCGGCGGTGTACGAAGCGAAACAGGCTCAGGCGGCCCTGATAGCTCTCCAGCCGAGCACCGGGTATATAAAGGCGATGGTTGGAGGACGGGATTTTGCGGAATCGAATTTTAATCGGACGGTGCAAGCTCGGCGCCAGCCGGGCTCGGCGTTCAAGCCGTTTATATGGGCGGTTGCTCTGGAAAAGGGGTTCACCGTGACGGACACGTTCGACGATTTTCCGTTCTACTACCCGTACCGCGACCCGGGCACGGGCGAGCAGGTCGAGTGGTGTCCGGAGAATTTCGAGGAGGAGTACTTTGGTGAATCAACGTTGCGGCAGGCGCTGGTGCGGTCGCAAAACGTCGTCGCGGTGCGGCTTCTTACACAAACGGGATTGGGTCCCGTGATACGGCTTGCGCACCGGGCTGGTATCGCTAGCTTCATCGACCGCAACTATAGTATTGCGCTCGGCACGGCGGTGGTGACACCTCTGGAGCTGGCGTCGGCGTACGCCACGTTTGCCAACAACGGGTATCACTGCAAGCCGCTCGCGATACTGCGGGTGCGTGATACGGACGGAAAGATACTTGAAGAGAACGTGATCGAAGAGCGCGAAGCGATCCGGCCGGAGATAGCGTATCTGGTGACACACCTTCTCCAGGCGGTGATCGAGGATGGTGCCCACGCGACGGGCAGAGAAGCGCGAGACTTCACCCGCAGCAGTTCCGGCAAGATTATCCGGCCCGCCGGTGGGAAAACGGGTACGACGGAGAACTGTGTAGATGCCTGGTTTGTCGGGTTCACCCCGGATCTCGCTGCGGCCGTGTGGGTAGGGTATGATGATAACAGTTCGCTGGGCAAGAAGATTACGGGTGGTCGCGTGGCGGCTCCGGCATGGGCGGAGTTCATGTCGAAGGCGCTCGGCGACAAACCGCCACGAGACTTCGGTGTACCGGAAAATATCGTATTTGTTGACTGTGACAATGGGAGGATAGTCGAACCTACCGGGCCGATGTCGAGGATGGCGTGCAACGCCTATCTCGAAGGTACCGAGCCGAAGGTACGTTCCTCGTCCTGATTCTTGACGAAAGGGGATGGCACTAGGAAATGCTGGCAACGTTACGACGTCATTATAAGTATTTTCTTATCGCCACGGCGGTGTTGGTGATACCGACGTTCATCATGTGGGGCGGTCCGGGCCGCATGTTACAGAAGAGGCCCGGCGAGGAGGAGGTTGCCCGGGTCAACGGCACGCCGATAACCGCCGAGGAGCTGGCGCACAGCATGGCAGCGGCTCGGCAACGGCTGCGCGCCGCACTGGGCGAGAACTATGACCCGGATATGTTCGGGGGTGGAGCGCTTATGCAGCGTGTCCTGAACGATCTGGTGACGGCTAAGCTGGTCAGACAGGAGGTCGACCGCTTGCGTATCCGCGTGAGTCACGAAGCCGTGGAGGAGTGGCTGCGAAGCCAGCCGCAGTTTTTCAAAGACGGCGAGTTCAGCGCGGAGGACTACAACGCGTTCGTCAGCAGAACCGACATACCGTGGGACAGCGTCTACGAAGACCTGGAACGCAATATCCGGTTGGAGATGCTCGTTGCCGGCGTTGAGAGCGTGGCGAAGGTGAGCGAGCCTGAGCTGCGGGAAGAGTATCGACTGAGAAACGAGAAGGTGAAAGTCAAATATCTTGCGCTCACCCCGTCCCAGTTCGAGGATGAAGTGACCGTAACGGGTGAGGAACTTCAACAGTATTACGCGGAGAACCAGCAGAGTTTCATCGAGCCGGAGAAGATTCGGGTTCAGTACGTGACGGTGCCGATCGCTCCGAGCGATTCCGACCGGGAAGCTGTGTTCGAGAAAGCGCGGGACGTCCTGGCCAAGGCCAGAGCGGGAGAGGATTTCGCCGAGCTCGCTGAACGGTACTCCGAAGAGCCGCAAGCGTCGGAGAACGCCGGCGATATGGGCTGGCGAGAGGAGCGGCTCTTGTCCGGCGCGATCGCCTCGGCGGTTTCCGAGCTGAAAGAGGGCGAGATCAGCGACGTTGTCGAGACCGAACGCCAGCAGGTATGTCTCATAAAGTGCGAGGGCAGAAAAGAGGAGGACGGTACGACCCAGGTCAAGCTCCGACGGATCGTGTTCGATCTTGCTCCAAGCGAAGAGACGCAGGAGAAGCTGGCATCACAGATCGATGCTGTCATGAAGGCGGCTCACGAGAGCAAGTCCTTGGTAGCTGCCGCCGAAAAGCTGGGCATGGAGGTTGAGGAGGCCGGTCCGTTCAGCGAGCGCGACAGGTTTCTTCCCGGGATAGGAATGGACAGTCAGGACTTAGTGCGGACGGCGTTCTGGCTGCAAGAACATGAAGACCAGGTGCAGGAGCGCGATGACGGTGCAGAGGAGCTGACGGACATTTCCGACGTGATCATAACCGGCAACGCCTATTACGTATTGCAGCTTGCGGGGAGAACAGAACGAGGGCTGCGAGAGCTGTCGGAGGTTGAAGCGCAGATCCGGAACGCGGTCATGCGCCGGAAAGGTCTGGCGCTCGCGCACACGAAGGCGACAGAGCTTGCATCGCGTCTGGCATCGCTCGACCAGCTGAACCAGGTCGACGAAGAGCTTGCGGCGAGCGTGAAAGAGAGCGAACCGTTCACGCGGACCGGGTACGTCCCGGGAGTTCCTGGGGAGCGGGACTTCTTCAATGCGGCGTTCGCACTTGAACCGGGCAAACTGAGCCCGCCGGTATTGGGCAGAAACGGCGCCTACCTTCTGGAAGTGGTGGCGCGGATTCCCTTCGACGAAAAACAGTTTGAGGAAAATAAGGACCAGTTCAGGGAGGAGTTGGCCCGCCAGAAGGTGAACTTGCTGACCGAGGACTGGCAGCGGTGGCTTCAGGCGCGCGCCGACGTCCGGTTCAACGAAAAGCTGCTCGCCGAGATGTCAGGCAGTTGACCTTCTCGCTGCTGAACACAGATCGTCCTCCCTCGAACCGACCCGATGCCGGTGTTCCTTGTGCAAGGAGCAGTAACGGTAAGCTGGGTAAGGGGCGAACCGCGCCAGGCGGAAGGTGAGCCTAATCGAAGGGGCTGCCGTTGAAAGGTGCGTGCTAGAATCTCACCAAGAACAGGTCGTCCCCGTACTCGAATACGATACCGTCGCTCTGTATCTTGATGACCTTAGCGCCGTCGACATAGTCCCCGATACCTACCTTCTTTCCGTTCACGACGGCGAGCGCCGTCGTGAACTGATCGGACGCAGGCCGTAGAATGTTGATTTTCAGTGTCGGTCTCTCCGGAGGCGGCTGAGCGGGAGCGTCGGTCGGCGCGCGTTCGGTCACCGCGGCTGGCGTCACCGGCGGGGTAGCCGGTTCGGCGGGAGAGGGTTCGGGTGCTTCCCGGGGTTCTGCCGCAGGAGGACCGGCCGTCTGGAGGGTTGGCGCGGTTCGTGCCGGGGCGGGGACCGTCGGTTCGGGAGCCGGCGGTTGCGCCGAAGCGACCGCCTCTGAAGGTGCCTCGGGTTCGGCTGCGCGCTCGGTGACCTGAGCCGGTACCTGGGGAAGCTGTGCCGGCGTTGTGAATAGTGCCTGGGGTTGGGTCACTTCTCCGGTCGGTCTGCCTCTGACGAACCCGTAAATGAAAAATGCTGCCACGCCGGCCGTGACGGCGAGCGCAATCATTGCGCCGGCAATGATGAGGCGACGTCTGCCCGATACCCGATCCTCTGCCTCTTCTTCGCCCGGCACGAGAAGGTCTCTTTCGGCGAGCAACTCCTCAACCTCACCCAAATCTACCTTCTTCTTGGCCTTTTCGGCTTCGACTTTTCGCAACGCATCAAGAATCGAGCTCATCTTGGGCACCTGCACTCGGCACGGTAGGTTCGAGCGTAAGCGTTGGTGTATCGTAGGTGTCGAGCGCCGCATAGAGCACCATCCGCGTGTTCGGACCAACGATGCCGTCGTCGTCAAGCCTGTACTTTCTCTGGAACTCCAAGACTGCTTGTGTGGTCTGGTCGTCGTACCGACCGGTGATATCGCCGGTGTACATTCCGGCAGATTGAAGGTGCGATTGGAGCCATCGCACGCTGTCTCCCAAGCTGTAGGGAGCGAGAATTTCCGGTACGCTTTCAAATTCCCGCCAGAAGAAGAAACACCGGCCGAACCAGTGTCGTTCGAGCAGTTCGAAGGGGAACTCCTCTGTTGTGTCGACACCGTTCGCTACAGTTGCAAGCACCTGTCCATCCACCTCGCGGAGGTGTTCCAAGCACACGTATACCGGTCTTTCCTCGCCGGGCAAATACTGCTCAAGGATGCACGGCAGTCCAATGCCCATAAGTTTCTTCAGGTCGGCGCGGACGGCGGCGCAGCGGAGTCCGGTCCGACCGGCGACCTCGAAGAAGTCGACCGACCCGCTCTCGATAAGACCCGACAACTGCTCCTGATCCACGCCCCAACACGCTGCGAGTGCCCGAGCAGCCTCGCGCTGTGATTCCCGGTAGTCCAGCGTTCGCACAAAATCCATAAAGCGCTGCTCGGGTTCTTCCTTGAAAAGGGCGATAGGGGTGTCAACGACGGACGGTTCGTTGCGATCGGGCTCCGGTTCGGCGGCTCGTAATGGGAGCTGGTTCAGCATACCTGTTTCGAACAGATAGTAGACCCCCAGCCCCACAACGGCGAGTGCACAAACGACCGCTATTGCCGACACATACGCACGGCGACGCGGTGCCGGGTGCGGAACCTCTTTCCGTCTCGCCTTGAGCTTCTCGCCCTCGATCTCTTTGACGGTGCGCTTGATTATGGCATGGTCGATTTTCTTTGTCTCGCGTGTATAGCCGATAAGCAGCGCCCTATCGCACACCGCATTAATGAGGCGCGGTATGCCGCGCGAGTACTTGTATATTTCGCGGAGCGCGCGCGGCGTAAATCTTATCTTCCCGCGTCCGCCCGCTTTGGTGATCCGGTGCCAGATATACTGGACCATCTCGTTGTAGTCCAAAGGTTTGAGATGGTATCGAGCGGTGATACGCTGGTTAAGCTGTCTCAGTTCCGGGCTGGAGAGCATCTCCTGAAGCTCGGGCTGGCCGACCAGGATGATCTGCAGCAGTTTCTCGGTGTCGGTCTCCAGATTTGACAGCAGACGGATCTGTTCGAGAACCGGTGTGGAAAGGTTCTGCGCCTCGTCTATTAGCAGCACACAGTTCTTACCCTGCTTACGCCGCTCCAGCAGATGCGCGTTCAGCTCGTCTATCAACTCTTTCTTCGTTACCGCGCTCGATTTTATTCCGAAATCTTCGTTAATGGCGCGAAGCAGTTCCGTTGCTGAAAGGTACGGGTTGAATATGAAGGCGATCTCGACCTCTGGGTCGGCCTGGTCGAGCAAGGTGCGACAAATGGTGGTTTTACCGGTACCTATCTCGCCGGTGATCTCGACGAAACCGCTCCGGTTCCTGATCCCGTACAGCAGGTGCGCAAATGCTTCTTTATGCTTCTTGCTGAGGTACAAAAACCGGGGGTCCGGCGTGAGATTGAACGGTTTCTCGCGCAGCCCGTAAAAGCTCTCATACATATGGAGGCCTCCCCTATATCATACAATCGGCCCTGCATAGGCAATTCTAGCATCCCGCCGAGCGGGAGTCAAGGTGGCATTGCAGTTAATCGTCTCTATGAATCTGGCCGGTGAGCACGGGCAGGCCGTCTAACGTTTGTCCAGGGCGACTGTTGAAAAGGGCGCTTGTTTCCAGCTATAGTTACCATGGTGATCCGTGGAGCGGAAATAAGAATATGCGGATTGGGGTTTGTGGTGTCCCCGCCACGTAAAAACCCCAACGAATACTGGTGTCGGGTACCGGAGAAGAGGGAGGTTGCAGGATGCTGTGGAAGCTGGGAGTTGCGCTATGTTGTTGCATGCTGGTAGCCGGGTCGGCCGCTGCGGTTGAGGTCGGTGTGTCGGTCGCTGACATTACGCCCGACGTGACACGCTATTGCGTGCCCATGGCGGGGTACGGCGCGCGCCTCGGGAAACCGTCGACGGGCGTCCACGACCCCCTTCACGCCAACGTGCTGTACTTTCGCGATGGCGAGACGCAGATGGCACTTATCACGTGCGATTTGCGCTCTATCACGCCTGAGTTCAAGACGCAAATTGTGGAGAAATCGGCCGGGCAGGGGTTCACCCGGGACAATGTGTTCATTTCAGCGTCCCATACGCATGCTGGTCCATCGATGTACCCTGAGAAATTCTGGCAGCTACAATTTGGCGTTTACGATCCTGAGATTGTGGAGATCATGAGCACGGCGGTAGCTGGGGCATTGGCCGACGCGGTGCGAAATGCTGCACCTGCGCGAGTGGGGTTCGGTGAAGGGATGGCGGATGGGTTCACGAGAAACCGTCGATGGGAATATGATACCGAAGCGCGTGCGGCAGCTGGCGAGGAGCCGGCGGTGGATCCGACTGTGTGGGTCATGCGTGTGGACTCGATGGAAGGAGAGCCTCGGGCGCTGCTGGTGAACTTTGCGACGCACCCGACGATTCTCGGCGCTGACAACATGCTGATAACCGCCGAATGGCCCGGCGTGTTGCAGCGGGAACTGGAAAAATCGTTTCCGGGCGCTCACGTGCTCTACACCAACGGTGCGGTCGGTGACCAGGCTCCAAGCGGCGCAGTAGGCGCGGACGGGTTTGAAAAGATACGTGATTTCGGGACTCGCCTGGCCGGGATAGCAGCCGAAATTGCGCGCGACATAAAAGCTGAGGCAGGCGTTCCCGTAGGATTCAGCCGGATTACGCCCGACCTGCCTGAGTTCGTGTTCACGGAGAACGCCAGGAAACGGTACGGCACTTATCTCGACGCGGCCTTGGAAGCCTTGCCCCGGAAAGCCGAGATCCACCTCGTGCGAATCGGCAGCGTCGCGCTCGTGGGTTTACCGGGTGAGCCGATCCTCGAAGTCGGGCAAGCGGTGGAGCGAACCGTCGCCGCGCAAGGTTTCGGGAAGGTCGTGGTCGTCGGCCTTGCCAGCGACTATATCGGCTACATCGTTAACGAAAAAGAGTATGCGCACGGTGGTTATGAAGTGGATAGCCGTTCGTATTACGGTCCCGGTCTGGGGACGTTCATTGCGGAACACGCCAGCAGGGCGGCGCGGGCACTGCGTTCGGATTTGTAGGGTGGCTCTCTTGCGTCTCGGATTGCAGGGTGGGGAAAAAAGCTGCGTTGTGAGCTCACGAGCGCTAAGAGACGCTAACAAAAAGGAGGTAGGACGGGCGTCTCGCCTGTCATTTCATGGGCAAGATGCCCATGCCACACTAATAATGCCTCCTCTTGTTAGAGGCGCTAAGGAAAGGAGGTTGCCATGTCTGAATGCTCACGTCGTCGTTTCATCAAGTCAGCCGGTGGCGGTATCCTCGCCTCGGCGGGCGTTTTGGGTTTCTCCCGGAGGTCTCGAGCGGCGCCGAACGAGCGTATTCGGCATGCCATCGTCGGTGTAGGCGGTCAGGGACGGACTCATGCCAGGACGTTCTCATCGTTTGACGACTGTGACGTCGTGGCGGTGTGCGACGTCGATCCCGAGCGTCGTACGCGAGTGCTGAGAGAGCTGCCGGAGCGCGAGCGTGTCGCTCAGGTCGAGGATTTTCACAGGATCCTAGACGATCAGGAGATCGACACCGTGAGCATCGCGACGCCTGACCACTGGCACGCACCTATCGCGCTGGCGGCGATCTTGGCTGGCAAACATGTCTACCTGGAGAAACCGTGCTGTCACAATGTACGCGAAGGGCCAGTGCTGGCTGCCGCAGCACAGAAGCACGGGACGTGCGTCCAGCACGGGACGCAGAGCCGCAGCGGCGATGGCATTAAGCAAGCCGTGGAGTTCCTGCGCGAAGGTAATCTGGGCAAAGTACGCATGGCGAAGGCGATCAACCATCAGCTCCGCGAGCCTATCGGCCGTGCACCGGAGACCGACCCGCCGCCGGGCGTGAACTACGACCTCTGGCTCGGGCCGGCACCAGTGCGGCCGTTCACGAGAAACCGCTGGCATTACAATTGGCATTGGTTCTGGGATTACGGAACCGGCGACATCGGTAACGACGGCATTCACCAGATTGACGTGGCCCGGTGGGGACTCGGCGTCGGGCTTCCGAAGGGGGTAAGCGCTTCGGGCGGACAACTCTTCTATGACGACGACCACGAGACGCCGGACACGCAGGTGGTGACCTTCGAATATGACGACTGTTACCTCATGTACGAGATGCGGCTCTGGACGGATTATAAGATGGAAGGGCACGACAACGGGGTAATCTTTTACGGCGATAAGGGCATCCTGGAGATCGGCCGGAATGGGTGCGAGGTCACGTTCATCGGTGAGCCGAAACGGCGCATCGGCGGCGGCGCAGATCTCAGGGCGAATGTCCGCAACTTCATTGATTGCGTGAAGGCTGGCGATCCGTCGAAGTTGAACGCACCGATTGCCGAAGGTGCCGTCTCCGCTATGCTCTGCCATCTGGGTAACGTCGCTACACGGGTTGGACGGAAGCTGCAGTTCGATGCCGCCAGTTGCAGATGCATCGGTGACGCGGAAGCAAACAAGCTGTTATCGCGGGAGTACCGAGAGGGTGTATGCGCTTCGTGCGAGCTCATAAGAGAGATAACCGCCCGTTAATCCGGTGCGTATCCTATCGCGCTATCCGGCCGGTGATCGTCGCGGTTCTCTTGCCGTCCCTGCTGTGGCATGGCACGGCAAGACCGGATCAAGCTCCGCTTGTGACGTTCGCGCTGGAAGCGGGCCGGGTGCAGATCCTCGTGGGAGACGGGCCGTTCGCAGCCTACGTCTACCGGGACGAAAAAATCCCTCGTCCCTATTTCTGCGATGTGCGAGCGCCGGATGGCACCCAGGTCACGAGGAACCATCCACCTGTCGCAGGTACCGACCGGACCGACCATGCAACGTATCATCCCGGTATCTGGCTGGCGTTCGGCGACATCAGCGGTGCCGATTTCTGGCGAAACCGTGCCCGTGTTGAACACGAGAAGTTCGTGGAAAAATCTGCGGGCGGACCGGGTGTCGGTGCGTTTGCTGTTCAGAATGCGTATGTAACGCGTGACGGCACAGTTGTCTGCCGCGAGATCTGCCATTACAAACTGGTTGTGCGGCCAATGGGCTATTTTCTTCTGCACGACTCGACGTTTTTCTCGGAAGAGAGCGATTTCGTCTTCGGCGACCAGGAGGAAATGGGGCTTGGTATTCGTATGGCGACACCTCTGATCGTCAAGGAAGGCGGCTCGATCGTCAACAGCGTGGGGTCGAGAAACGAGAAGGGCGCGTGGGGTAAACAGGCGGCTTGGTGCGATTGTAGCGATATAATTGATAAGCGGCGGTATGGCGTTACGCTGATGCCGCATCCGGACAACTTCCGCCCGTCGTGGTTTCACGCGCGCGATTACGGTCTGCTCGTCGCAAATCCATTCGGCCGGAACGCCTTCACCGGCGGCGAGAAAAGCACGGTCGTGGTGAAAAAGGGCGAGCGGTTCAGAGTGCGTTTCGGTCTTTTCGTCTATGCTGCTGAGCCCGAGAGTGTAGGGATCCCGAGCGCGGGTTACGAGCAGTATCTGGAGCTGATCGCGTTGCCGGCCCAGAGCCGGCCTGAGAGAGTGCAGAACGGGCCGCAGGGAGACGCGGGTTGAACGGAGCTAGCGCATGAGAACAGCGCTGTGTTGTTTGTCGGTTCTGTTATGTGTGCTAACAATAGCGGAGTCGGAGGAGATGACTATTCAACAGGTAGGTGAAGGATATGTCGTTCAGCGCGGTCAGCAAGAGTGGGTGCAGTTCGATTCGCCGCGCCTCGGCGGTGCGGAGCCGGAGGTTCTCATAAATGACGTAGGCGACGGCTGGCAGCGCGTGCGGATGACGTGGCAGGTGGACGAGGCGGTCAAACAGGACGAGCTCGCAATCGCGTTTTCGTTGGCGTTCACGCCGGACTTCTGGTGGGCACCGCATCTCGCGCCGTGCGAGGGGTTCTGCATCGCACAGCACGTGTTCCGGTCGCCGGCGCTGATCGCCGCGCGGGGTTCCGATCTGGTGGTGATAGTGCCGGAGCTCGAGATCGTCGGGACGCGGGAAGAGAGCCCGTGGTTCATGGATTACGACGCACCTGCGCGGAAGATGTGGCTCGGCATGACGCGGACATCGATTCCGGCGCACGTGCTCTACAAGAAACAACCGGGCATGGTGTTCGAACCCGGCGCGGTCGAGCTCGGGTTCTTCATTTCGATCTATCAAGACCAAGGCGTACCGTGCAATCCATGGTCACGCGTATCGGGATTTCTCTGGGAACGGTATGGCCGGCCGCTCTACGAACCGGGCGAGCCGGTCCGGGTGCCGATGGATACGTACGTGCGCCATACGTATAACTGGGCGTTCAACACGTGGAAAGATGCTGTCTGGCAGGAGTTCGAGCTGGATGGAAAACGTGTCGGCGGCCCGGCGTTCATCGTCAACGTGTCCCAATCCCCAAACTATTCCGGAGAACCCGTTCTACGCGAGTTCCTGTCCATCTGGAACCAGGCGTGGTTCTCCACCTTACGGGCTGCGTCGGGAATGTACCGTTTCGGAAGGCGCACCGGTAAGAACGATCTGATTGATCGAGCCAACATGGTAAAGGAACTTACGCTTTCGGCACCGATGAAGAATGGGTTGTTTCCGTCTGTGTACCGCACAGCGATGGAACGCGTCGAGATTGACGGTGAGACGGTGAGCCGGTCAAAAGGGTGGGAGACCGGCCACTGGACGAATTCGAACCGGGTACCGTGGAAGAGCGGCGTGACGGATAGGTGGTATCACGTTCTTGATGCGAGCTGGACGTGTCTGCTCATGCTGCGGTGGTACGAGGAGCTTGATCGGGACCCACGGCTTCTTGACTATGCTAAGACGTACGCCGAACGGTTGCTCGACCTCCAGGACGACCGCGGGTTCTTCCCCGGCTGGCTCCATCCGGAAACGGGAGAGCCGTGGAAACAGTATCGCGAGACGCCCGAGACGAGCATGAGCGTGACGTTCTTGCTCAAGCTCGCCGGAATTACCGGTGAGAAGAAGTATCGTGATGCGGCTGTCAAAGCGATGGACGCCGTACTAGTGGAGGTTGTTCCGAACGGACGATGGGAAGATTTCGAGACCTATTTCTCCTGCTGCGGCTGGGGGTATCCGGAGTTTCTCGGGAAACGCATTCCGCGCAACGCTATGTATAAACAGTGTAACTTCTCGATGTTCTGGACGGCGGAGGCGCTGCTCGAAACGTACCGTGCGACACGCGACGAGCGCTACTTGGTGTGGGGCCGCCGGACGCTCGACGAGTTGAGCATGACACAGCAGGTCTGGCAGCCGCCGTTCATTTACGTGCCGGCGTTGGGCGGGTTCGGCGTGATGAACTGCGACGGCGAATGGAATGATTCCCGCGAGTGTCTCTTTGCCGAGCTGTTCATGGAGTACTATAAGGAGACGGGGGATCCGCACCTGTTCGAGCGGGGTGTTGCCGCGCTGAAATCGGCGTTCGTCATGATGTACTGTCCGGAAAATCCCCAACAAAAGGTGCTGTGGGAGAAGGTGTGGAAACATTTCGGGCCGGAAGATTACGGGTTCACAATGGAGAATTACGGTCACGGCGGTGCGACCTCGCGTGAGGGTGAAGGGGTCGGTTCGTTCACCATCTTCACCTGGGGTAACGGCGCTGCCAGTGAAGCCAGGAACCGGATTTACGACCACTGGGGCGATGTGTACATCGACCGGCCGCGGAACCGGGCATTTGGTATCGATAGCATCGCTGTTGAACAGACCCAAGATGGTTTCGTGCTGAGAGATCTCGCAAGCGTGCCCCGCGACGTGCGGGTGGTCTTTGAGGATGGCACGTCGCGGACCGTCCACCTCGACCGCCAAGCCGCGATCAAATGACGCTCGGTCGGGAGGGTCGAGTTCCCGCTGGACCGAAGATACCCCACTGAGGCTCAGTCGCTTTGAGCCGTGAAAACCTCGTGCACCGGCTTAGGGGCGGTTCGCGAACCGCCCCTACGATCCACCGAAGCACGTGCCAGGAAAGAACCTTTCCGTCCGGAAACGTTTTCTCGACGCGCGGAAAGACGCCCCGGCGGGGCGTCTCTATCGGTTGATCCGTGCGTCAGAAAAAGGGTACAGACACGTCTGCGCTCGTACCTCGCTACGCTTGTGTCACCTTTTTCTCCGAAAAACGTGGGTGTTGGAGCGGTGTCTAGTAAATGTTGGCGTCGCCGCGCCGTTTTGCTCGCGCGTATTCCCAGTTTGTCGAACCCTCAGGGAAGTGTCTCATCATCTTGGCATACGTAGCGTCGGCCATGCTGGGCAATCCCATGTAGTCATAGCATTTTGCCAGCTTCACGTATGCCTGCGGCACGAGATTGCTGTCCGGGAACTCGGAGATCATCTCCTCGAGTTGCGCCGATGCGGACTCGAAATCGGCCAGTTTCGTAATGTACAGGTTGGCGATCGCTACCTGGTACGCCGGCACCTCCTGGTCCCCAGGGTCCAGCGCAATTTTGTCTTTGTGTTTCTCTATCTGCTCGAGTACCGCTTCCCGGGTCGATTTCCGAATCGGCCTGTTCGCCGCATCGAGCAGTGCGTGCGATCTCCCGTCGAGGTCGGTCGACGTGCGAGCCACAACTTCACTTGCATCCTGTTCTGCCGGCCGTCGCGCGGCACGAAACGCGCCCAGCCCGACGAGGCAGAGCAGCACGATTCCTCCAATAACAATGTCCCGTTGAAGCGATCGATCGAGTGTCATTGATACTACCTCCTACTCCGTAATCAATAGCTCTTGCCAGCTCCGATGCACCACCACGTATATAGGGTACGCGCCCACCATACCGTACGGTAAGTTCGCTGGTAGAGAAGGAACCTGGAAGATGTTCGGCACGTTCGTGCCCATATCGAAGTACTCCGATACGTACGTTCCTGCCGTGTTCGTCTGTTTTGTCGAGGTGACGCTTTGTTCGCCATAGAACGCGCCCATGAGGTCTCTTTGAGCTCCTGAACCGACGGTCAACGTACCCGATGTCATCAGACCGAGACAGTTGGCGGCCGGGTAACTATTCGCGATCGACCCGTCCGCGTTGACGCTCAACATGTTCGCGTCAATATCGGCGTCGCCCTGCACAAGAAGCGCAGCCCGACCCGTGTAGTTGATCGTGTTGCTGCTGCCGTGCGAGTCTATCGTGAAATCGCCGTTGATAGCCACCTGACCGTTAATCTCCATGGTGTTGGTAGCGGCGTCGTAGTAGATGTAATCGTCATTTGCCGGGTTGCGGTTTGCCGGGTTGGAGTCGCCGGGCCGCGACGCGTTGTAGTAATAGCTTGTGCCGACTGTGATATCCACGGGGCCTGGAATCACGGAATCGGCCAGTACCTGTGTAAAGTACTCCTCGTGGGTATACGGAACACCCGTACCGGGGTTGGTCACCGTCTGGCCCGTCAGGGGGTCACGCCACGCGTCGCTCAACCTGGGCAACGAGAGCTTTGTGCCGAGATCATACAGCTCGTCCCATCCGTTGTCGGAATAGACGTTCATTGGGTCGCCTCTGCCGCCGTCGGGCACCACGGAGTTCCCGGTCCATCCGTCGGTGACGCGCGTGGCATCGACGGTCTCTTTGTAGATGTTGCCCATCACATCCGGCTGTCCGACATGCGCGGTACCCGACATCGACACGAGACCCCTCCTGACCCGGAGTGCCGTGTTCAGCGTTTCCACATCCTCTCCCTGGAATAGCCTCGTGCCAAGGCCGGGGATTCGGTCAACCAGCTCTGCCGGTATACCGAGGTAGTTGTTGCTGATCAAGCTCGTCCCGCTCATGTCTATCGAGGCAACCGCCTCGCCGCCCGCTGGGATGTTGTCTCCCAGTACGTGCACGGAGCCGTGGACGCTCACATTGCCGTTGATGCATCCGCCCGCCTGGCCGGCACCGCCAAAGACCGCGTTGGTCCAGCAGTTAATGTTCTGATTGACCGCGATAACCTCGACCATCCGTACTTGCCCGGCACGTCGTGCGGCGGCGGTGATTGTGACGTAATCCTGCTCAAACGGCTCGTCGGTGGTCCCGTCGCCGTTGTTGTCGATACCGTCCGATCCCCATGGCCGCGTCCACGCAATATACTCCGTGCGGCTGTCGGTGTTCGCGCCTATGACAACCGGTGCGACGTTCGGCTCGCCGAAGCTCGGCATACCGTCGCCGTTCGTGTCGTCCATGAGATCCCAGAGTGCGGTGCCGATGTTGCCGTCGAACTCGTCGCTTTCATCTACGTAGCCATCACCGTCGTTATCGCGGCCGTCGATGACGCGCTCGAGCTCTTTGGAGGCGTCGGCGATGCCGGCCTCGCATCCGTAGATGTCCTTCTCAAAGTCCACGTAGGCTCTGGTCACACGGTAGCTGCTCAGCCCGCGCATACTGAGGGCACCTATGGTGATGAACGCCACCATCATGAAGATGACCGCGACGATCAGTGCCACTCCTTTATCGTTTCGTTCACGTTGCATGGTGTCTCAACCTCCCGGCTGTCCTTGTTAATCGTCCAGCTAGTTTCTCGGGTGGACGTCTGCGGTAATGCTCGCCCAAACACGGGCGCCTTCAGCCACCCTTTTCTGCGTATCCACGGTGACCCGAAGGAGAGAGCCGGTCCTGTCGAACCAGACCCCTCTTTCGAGAAACCGTGAGCCGTTCACGTCCTCACCTGCATCCAGGATTCCGTTCCAGTTGGCATCCTCGTTCGGCATGAGGTCGTTTGCCAGCACCGTGATGACGGGCGGTGTCCCGCCGCCGGCTTGATACACGCGGATAAGCTGCCTCGCTGCCAGACCGTCGCCGTTCATATCGTTCCAATCGCGGGTGTATGTCACCGTACCAACAGTCTCCAGGTAGCCGCTTTGATTCAGCGGAATCCCGTTACCGCTGGCATCGCCGGGCAGCTGAAAGGTCAGCGTGTCGTTCGGTAGCGTTTGTCCTGCAAGAGTTGACCCGACCGCCTCACGTAACTCAGTGACTATGAATTGGGTGGCACGACGTGCGTCCTCCTGCGCCGCGATCTCTGCATCGTGAAACGCGGCATTCACGAAGGAGGCACGCGCCACCATGTAGATGCCGCCGAACGTCAGGCTGAGTATGGTAGTGGCTACCATGAGCTCGATGAGCGTTACACCGAGCGAGCGGGTCTTCATGATTCCCCGTTGTATTCTGTTTGCGTTCACCATTGATCTCGTCCTCCTGATTTGCACGCTACGACGTCAATAACTGTTTCTTCGTTGCTACTGTCGTGGTCTTCGGTCGGCCGGACTCGTCGGTCCATTGGACACGGACGCGCATTTCGACGGGATCCGGCACCCCGCCGGCTATGCTGCTGAAGTCCGTCGGTAACGTCACCTCGTTGCCGGCGTTGTCCAGAACGGTCACGGTTATCACTTCGTCCATGCCCAGATCGTTGAGCGCCGGCGGCACGTATGCCTCGAGCTCGGATGTCGGCAGCGCTCGGACTTCTTCAAGAACCGTCACCGCATGGTGGAGTGCCTGAGACATGCTGCTGCTTGTGGTTATCGTGCCGTGTATTGACGGAAGAGCTCCCAGCAACAGGACGAAGCCGGTTGCGACGAGCGCCACCGCCATCATCAGCTCGACGAGCGTTAATCCGGACGTATCCAGTCTGCTTCTTCGGTACATCATTGATAGCTCCTTTCGCGCAAGATCCCTCTGCCGGACCCTCGCTGCTTTTCTTCAATATGCTGCGTTTCAAAGCGTACGTTCCCGAGAAGGAGCATAAGGCGTGCCGTCTGTCCTCGCAGCAGTCAGACCCTAGATGTTGGGGCATTTTTGAGAAGGTACCCCTATATATTGAAATGTTCATCGACGAATTCCGTCGATACTCCGTCAGATTGACGAAAACCTGTCATTCGTATCTCGACTATAGGAAAGCCTTAGAGAGGACACGGCGGAGCGGGCGCTGTCCAGACCTCGGCCAGTTGCGGCTCTTGACGGCGACATACTGCCGCAGGTAGGCTAAGTCCAACGAGACGTAATGGAGAATACAACAATCGTGGCACGGGCGTCCCGCCCGTGTCCCGCGAGCAGCGCTTCATTTTGTTAGACCCTTTCAGCGATAGTGTGAGGACGCCCGGGACACTCGACGTCGCGGTGGGACAACCAGGTTCGAGGGAGTCAGCAATGGAGGATATAGCCATGGTTAATGTGACGATGATAGTGCTGCTGGCAGTGTTGATGGCGTGCGGAATGGGGACGGCAGCGGCTGTTGAAGTGGGCGATGTGGTCGGGCCTGTTGAGCTGCTGACCCTGGACGGTCACCCCCTGGTTATGGACAACTACGGCGAGCGTCGCGGAACGGTTGTCCTGTTCATGTCGGGTCGGTGGGAGACGACCGACGCGGCGATGGAGAGGATAAACAGGGTACACGTGAGGTTTCGTTTACGGGAAGTGTTATTTGTGGGCGTGTGCTCGAATCCCGAGGAAAGCGGCGATGAACTGCGAACCTTCTGTCAGCGTCGCGGCGTTATCTTCCCCGTCTACCGGGATCCGGTGGGGGACGTAGCAAAGGTGTTCAAAGCGCGTTTTACACCTGAAGCGTTCGTGCTCGATAGGGACGGCACCGTGGTGTACCACGGAGCTATCGACGGGCTCGAGAAAGCGGTCGCCGGCCTTGCGTCGAACCGTCCCATCGAGGTGACGTCTGTGCCGGCGAAAGGGACACCTATCGACAAACCGGGCCCAAAACGAGAGATCGAAGATCCCTACGGGTCGATTTCATTCTCGTCCGAGCTGATCTTCGAGAAGATTCCGTGGGCGGCGGCACACCATTGTTCGACACTTACTGAAGCCGGAAACGGCGACCTCGTCTGCGTGTGGTACGGCGGCAGTTACGAATCCGCGGACGACCAGGTCCTGTTCTTATCGCGGCGGAAGAAAGGTGAGCGCATCTGGAGCGAGCCGGAGGTCGTGGTGCGCAATCCTGGCCGGCCGCCGGGGAACGCCGTGGTGTTCCGTGACGGGTTGGACAGGATATGGATCGTGTGGGGTCGGATGGAAAGTGCTCGGCCGATCCGGCGCGGGTCGGGATGGGGCGAATGTCGGCTGATGTACCGTCTTTCGACGGATAACGGTATGACGTGGAGCGATGACGGGGTGCTTCACGACGAACTCGGCTGGCTCCCTCGGAACGCGCCCATAACGCTGCGGAGCGGCGAGCTCGTCCTACCGTTGAGCGGGAGGGCGGGCGGTGTCCGAGGGTCGTTCCTTTTGAAGACGAGCGACCACGGGACGACATGGGAACGGTCGGGCGTGATTCCGGGAGCCAGCCAGCCGACGGTGATAGAACGAAGCGACGGGTCGCTGTTCGTGATGATGCGGAAACGGCCCCGTATCATGCAAAGCCAGTCGCACGATGGTGGACGTACCTGGAGTGAGCCGCAGCGGTCGGACCTGAACAACCCGGATGCCGGTATCGCGATGGCACGGCTTCGCAACGGCCACGTGGTGCTGGTGTTCAACGATTCGGCGACGGGACGAACACCTCTGTCAATAGCCCGATCGACCGACGAAGGCAGAACGTGGGAGACACCGCTCGAGCTGGAGTCCAACCCCGGCGAGTACTCCTATCCATGTGTCATTCAGACGTCCGACGGCACGATCCACGTCACGTACACCTACCGCCGGTATGCGATCAAGCACGTGGAATTCGATGAGGACTGGCTGACGCGCTTCGACCGACCAAATTAGGCGCGCCTGACAGAATGAACTGCCATGCCACACCAATAGTGCAGCATTGTTTGAGACGCTCGGAGCGGCAATTGACAGCACGATTGGGTGATGGTAGGATTAACGCACGCTGTCGGGTCACTTCAGTCAACCTAAGTGGAACATACGGGAGAGGAAAGCATGGTCGGTATACGATCGTTCGGGAGTTATGTGCCGAAACTGAGACTGAGCCGGAAGGAGATAGGTGACGCCTGGGGGATACCTTCCGCTCCAGGCGAAAAGGCGGTAGCGAGCTGGGACGAGGACAGCCTCACGATGGCGGTCGAAGCGGGACTCGACTGTCTGAGGGATTTCGACTCGTCGCTCGTTGACGGACTGTATTTTGCATCGACAACCGCGCCGTACAAGGAGAAACAGACATCGAGCGTCATAGCGGCGGCGCTCGATCTGCGGCGGGATATTCAGACCGCCGATTTCACGGACTCGTTGCGGGCGGGAACGACCGGATTGCGTGCGGCATGTGATGCCGTCAAGAGCGGGAGCGCAAAGAACGTGCTCGTGGTGGCGTCCGACTGTCGTCTCGGCGAACCTCAGACCGCGATGGAACAGTTGTTCGGAGACGGCGCGGTGGCCCTGCTTGTCAGCGACGAGGACGTTGCCGCAGGCATTGACGCTGTCCACTCGATCACGGACGAGTTCACGGGACCCTGGCGGAAACAGGACGACACGTACGTGCGCCAGTTTGAGGCGAAGCTCGATGCAACCTACGGGTACGCGCGGAACGTCGCGGAATCGGCCTCCGGTTTGCTCAAGAGGGAACGGGTTGAACCCAAATCTGTCACAAAGCTGATACTGTATGCCCCTGATCCGAAGAGCTTTATGGGTGTCGCGAAACGGCTGGGGTTCGAGATGAACCAGTTACAGGATCCGCTCCTTCTCATGGTGGGTAACACCGGGACGCCGCAATGTTTGATGATCTTGGTGGCGGCGCTCGAGCAGGCGAAGCCGGGCGACAGATTGCTCGTCGTCAGTTACGGTGACGGCAGCGACGCGCTGCTCATGACCGTGACGGACCGTGTTGATGCGTTGCGCGACGGGAAGGGTGTCACACCGTATATCGAATCGAAAGCGATGCTGCCGAGTTACGCGCAGTACACGAAGTTCCGCAACATCGTATCGGGGGAGCGAGCGCCGATACGGTCGTCAACCGTGACGTACTGGCGCGACAGAAAACAGGAGCTCAACCTGTACGGTGCGCGATGCAAGCAGTGCGGTGTCCTGCAGTACCCGATAGGGAGGGTGTGTTTCGAGTGCGGCGCTAAGGACGAAATGGAAGAGGTCAAGCTCGCGAAGTCCGGGAAAGTGTTCACCTTCACGCTCGACAACCTCGCTATCGGGATGCCGCTGCCGGTGCCGAGACTCGTGGTCGATCTCAATGGCGGCGGGCGCATATTTCTCGAAATGACCGATTGCGAGCCGGAAAAGATCGAGGTTGGCATGCCGGTCGAGCTGACGTTCAGACGGATGCACGAGGGTGCGGGATTCTACAACTACTACTGGAAGGCGCGGCCGCCGAGAAAGAAGGAGGCGTAGCATGAGCGAGAGTATCAAGGACAGGGTTGCCGTTATGGGTGTCGGATGCACGAAGTTCGGCGAGCTGTGGGAGAAGGATGCCGAGGACCTGCTCGTCGACGCCGTTTACGCGGCATACGAGGATGCCGGGGTAACGCAGGACGATATCGAGGCGGCGTGGGTCGGTATCATGTACCCGTTCACCGGGATGGCGGGCGTGTCCCTCGCCGACCCGTTGAAACTGTATGGCAAACCGAACACGAGGGTCGAGAACTTCTGCGCTTCAGGTATGGATGCGTTCAGAAACGCCTGTTTCAGCATAGCGGCCGGCGTGTACGACATCGTTCTCGTATGCGGTGTCGAGAAGATACTCGACCAGGGCTCGCGCGGTCTGCCCGACCTTGGCTCGTCGCAACCGGTGATGGGCGATATATCGGCACCGGCCATGTTTGCCCTGGCGGCGACGAGGTGTTTTTCAGAGTATGGATGGAATAAGGAGACGCTCGCGCACGTGCCGGTCAAAAACCATCACAACGGGGCGAAACACCCGAAAGCGCATTTCCGCAAAGAGATCACGAAGGACGACGTATTGAACGCGCCGATGATCGCTGCGCCGCTCGGCAGGTACGATTGCTGCGCGGTGTCCGACGGTGCGGCGGCGCTCGTCCTCTCACGCCCGGACCTGGCCAAAAAGTTCAATCACAAGGACGACTACGTGCTGGTCAAAGCGAATGCGCTCGCCGTCCATACGGGCGCGCCGATGTACAAGCCGAGTTTCAATTACATCGGTTTTCCGGCCACGCAGGATGCGGCGAAATCGGCGTACGAGCAAGCGGGTATCTCCAACCCGCGCAAAGAGATCAGTTTCGCCGAGGTGCATGACTGTTTCAGCATCACCGAGATACTGAACTGCGAGGACCTGCAATTCTGCAGGAAAGCCGAAGGCGGCGACTTTGTCGCCAGCGGGGCGACCGCCGTGGACGGCGAACTGCCGGTCAACCCGAGCGGCGGCCTGAAATGTTTCGGTCACCCTATAGGGGCAACGGGCTGCCGGATGCTCTACGAGGTGACGAAACAGTTGCAAGGGAGAGCCGACGGGTATCAGGTGAAGAACCGCGAGCTCGGTCTCGCCCACAACCTCGGCGGCCCCGGCTCGGTCTGTTCGGTGACCATACTTGGGCAGCATTAATCAACAGCGAGCCTTTCCCTCGTCCGCTTTTTTCCCCTTAGCGTGCCGCAGATACTCCTGAAGGGTGAGAAGCACTTGCAGAGACAGCCAACAGAAAGGGAGAAAAAGATGCACCAACGTGATTCTTGGGTTCTTACGTTCTGGTTGGGTCTGATGGTCATGGGCTGTCTTGTCTTCATGCAGCCAGGTTGGGCGGGTGAACCGGGCACATCGCTCGGTCGGACGCGGACATCGGTCGAGCGGCTGCTGCCGGAACGGCTCAAGGCGGCGCACGAGGATGTCGTAGGGTACCAGTCGAAACGTGTGTCGTTGCAGGCGCTGCCGGGCCTAAACGACTACCGAGCCAGCATCCATCTGCACGCTGAAGATTCGGACCATACCGGCGGGACCCTGCCCGAACTGCTGGAAGATGCCAAGCGAGGCGGTGTCGCGATCATCATGCTGAGCGACCATTACCGTCCGCCGCGCGATTTCATGGACGGGTGGCGCGGGATGCATGACGGCGTACTGTTCATACCCGGTGTGGAGGCCAAAGGGTTCCTTCTCTATCCGGACGCGTCGATCATGGACATGATGGAATCGTCCACGCAGGAGCTCATCAAGGCAACGACGCAGGGAACCGGCCTGATCTTCCTCTCGCACGTGGAGGAACGCGTCTCGCACCCTATGGACGGTCTGATCGGAATGGAGATATACAACCGCCATGCGGACGCCAACGACGATATGGAGGTACTGGCCGCTCTCGTGATGATGATGACCGATCCGAAACAGCTCCCGGTGTTGAAAGAGATGCTTCGGCTGTATCACGACGAGGTGCTGGCGTCGCAACTGGACTATCCGGAGCTGTACATAGGCAAGTGGGACGAGGAGATGCAGAAACAGCCGGTTGTGGGTATTGCCGCGATCGACTGTCATCACAATCAGGTGCTCGTCATGAAAATGGTCGATGAACGGCGCGTCCGGCTCGGAACGATTGTTGATGACGATGACGAAATGCGCGTCTTGACGGCGGACGTCCGGCCCGGCATCCCGGAGCTGACGAAAGGGCATCAGCCGGGGGACGTTATCGCCCAGATCGATCTGGATACGTACTACCGATCGTTCCGGACGGTGAGCACGCATATTCTCGCGCCGGAACTGACGGAACCGGCGGTGCGTGCAGCGCTCCGTGCGGGTCATGCATATGTCAGCCACGAGTGGATGTGCGACCCGGCAGGGTTTCGGTTTGTCGCTCTGGACAAGGCGAGCGCGACCAGTGACGCTCCCGAACCGTCAAACTTCCACATCATGGGCGATCAAGTACCGTACGATACGGACCTTGTGCTTGTTGCGGAGTTTCCTGTCGAGTGCACCATCCGCATGATAAAGAACGGGGATGTCTTCGCCAAGACGGACGGTGCCCGAATCGAGCATGCGCCCGACGGCCCGGGAGCGTACCGTGTCGAAGGGTGGCTCCGCGTTGATGGTGAAGACCGCGTCTGGATCTATTCGAATCCCATATATATGCGGTGAAGCTCGCGTCACCGCGATCGTAGGGCGGTTCGCGAACCGCCCCTACATCAAGGTTCTTCATCCGCTGCGTCGCAGTCAGAACAGTGGGTGGGCCGGGCGTCGTCTGTTGCAGAGAAAACGTCTTAGATGAATCTGAAACCGTTGCGCGTGGATCAACCCGCGGATTAACCGGCAGAGGCGAGCTGGTCTTTGTACTGGAGCTGGTAGAGTTTGTAGTAGATGCCGCCGAGCGCGACGAGCTCGTCGTGGGTACCGGTTTCGCGCACTTGCCCTTTGTGGATGACGATAATCTTGTCGGCATTGAGGATGGTTGACAGCCGGTGCGCTATCACGATGGACGTCCTTCCCTCCATCAACTTCTGCGTCGCGTCCTGAATGAGCATCTCGGTCTCTGTGTCAACGCTGGAGGTGGCCTCGTCGAGCACGAGGATGCTCGGGTCGTGTGCGAGCGAGCGCGCGAACGCCAGCAACTGTTTTTCGCCGACGGACAGTCTGTTGCCTCGTTCGCCGACCTTTGTATCGAACCCGTCGGGCAGTTTAGCTATGAAATGTGACGCGTTGACATACTCCGCCGCTCTTTTTGCGGCATCCATCGATATGTCAGGGTTCTTCAACGTGATATTGTCCCTGACCGAGCCGGAAAAGACGAACACGTCCTGTGGGACGAGCGCGATAGTCTCTCTAAGCCGGTGTTTGTCGTAGTCGCGCACGTCGGTACCGTCCACGAGTACCGCACCGCGCTGAACGTCGTAAAACCGGCTTAGCAGATTTATAAGGGACGTCTTGCCCATACCTGTCGGGCCGACTATTGCGAGACGTTGGCCCGGCTCAACCGCGAAATCCACACCACGCAGCACGAACTCGTCGTGGTTGTATGCGAACCAGACGTCTTTGAACTCGACCTTGCCGCGGACACGTCTCGGCGCGTACGGAGCGCGCCCGTTCGGTATATCCACCGGTGTGTCGAGCACGCCGAAGATACGTTCCGACGACGCCATCGCCGCTTGCAGTATGTTGTATTTCTCCATCAGGTCGCGTATCGGGAAATAGAGCCGCTGCGTGTACTGTACGAAGGCGAAGACCAGCCCGATCTCTATTGCGCCGGCACCGACACGGCTCCCGCCGTACCAGAGAATCAGCCCGAGCGATACCGCTTCGAGAATCTCGACCACCGGGAAGAACACCGCATGGTAAAATATTGCACGATAGAACTCATCGCGATACTCGCCGTTGAGCTTGTCAAACTCCTCGGCGCTGCGTTCCTCCCTGCAAAATAGCTGCACCACCGTCATGCCGGTTACGCGCTCGTTCAGGTACGCATTGATTCGGGCGAGCTTCTTCCGTATCTTGCGGAACGCGTCTCTGACCTTCCGCCGGAAAAGCGCCGTCGCGTACACAAGCAGCGGCAGCACACTGACCGCGACGAGCGCGAGCTTCCAGTCTTTGACAAAGATCACCACGAGGATGCCCACGACAAGGAAAACGTCACCGAAAACGGTCACCACGCCGGCCGAAAGCGTCTCGTTCAACACCTCGACATCGTTCGTCGTCCGTGTCATGAGCCGGCCGACGGGGTTCTTGTCGAAAAACGAGAGCGATAGTTTCTGCAAGTGCGAGAAAATGCCCATGCGCAGGTCGTAGGTGACTTTTTGACCGAGCCATCTCGTGAGGTAGGCCTGCGCGTAACGAAGCAGAAACTCGAACACGAGCGCCGCGGCGAATATCTTCACGATGACGTTCAGTTTGCTGAGATCTCGTGGTCTGATAGCGGAATCGATCGCCAGTTGGGTCAGATGCGGTCTGAGAAGGCTTAACCCGATGGCGATAAGCAGGATAATGACGCATCCGACCGCGGCGGTGCGGTAGGGAACCAGATAGCTGAGCAGCCGTTTCATGAGCCGGCTGTCGTAGGCTTTCCCCAGGATTTCGTCAGTTTCGTAATGGTCCATTTGTTACGATGTGTCCTCGATCTCCTGTTCGAGCAACTGCCTGCGGTACATATCCGCGTATATACCGTTCTGAGCGAGAAGATCCGCGTGGCTACCCTGTTCGGCTACCTTGCCGTCTTCCAGCACGACGATCACATCGGCGTTTTTCACGGTGGATATCCGATGCGAGATGACAATCGTCGTCGTGCCTGCCGTTACCCGAAGGAAGTCCCGGAGTATTTTCTCCTCGGTTTCCGTATCGACGCTCGACAGCGCATCGTCGAGCACGAGTATTTTCGGTTCCTTTATGGTGGCCCGGCTGATCGTTATCCGTTGTTTTTGTCCGCCGGAAAGGTTGACCCCGCGTTCGCCGAGCCGTGTACTGATACCGCGTGGAAACTCCTCGATTTCCTCCAGAATGTGCGATATCCGGGCGGCATTCTTGACCTTATCGTCCGGTATTCCGTCAACGCCGTAGGCGATATTCGAGGCGATAGTGTCGGAGAACAGGAACGGTTCCTGAGGGACGAATCCGACGTTCTGCCTGAGCACATGGAGCGGTATCTTCCTCGCGTCCCGTCCGTCAATGAAGAGCGTACCGCGTTGCGGGTCGAACAACCGAGGGATAAGGTGCACGAGCGTGCTCTTGCCGGACCCCGTTCTGCCGACAATGGCGACCGTGGACCCTTTCGGTATCTTGAACGAGATATCTTTCAGCACCGGTTCGCTCTGTCCGTCGTACTGGAACGCGACGTTCCTGAACTCGATCGCGCCTTCAATACGGCCGTCCGGCGCGACGCCCGGCGTGTCCGCTATCTCCGGCTCTTCGGTGAGGATCTCGTTTATCCTTTTGAGGGCTGCCAGAGCTGTCTGATAGAGGTTGACGACCCACCCCAGAGCTGCGGTCGGCCACATGAGCATCATGGCGTAACTAAGAAACGCGGCAAGGTCGCCGAGCGTCATCGTGCCCGCTATGGCGGCGCGGCCGCCCACCGCTATTATAATGGTCATCATCGTGCCGACGAGCAAACCCAGCAGCGGGAAGAGCAGCCCGTCAAGTTTAACAAGCGACATGTTGCGTCGGAGATACTCTTCGCACGCCTTTTCAAACCAGGCTACTTCCCGCTCTTCGGTCGCGTACGCCTTGACGACCCGTATGCCGCTGAAATTCTCCTGCGCCATGGTGGTCATCTCGGCAAACTGCGCCTGACGTCGTTCCGCCCGAACGGTGATCGCCCTCTTCAAACCGTACACAGATAACGCTACGATGGGTACCGGTATCAGAGTGAGGATGGCGAGCTTTGCGTCAAGCACGAACATCAACGCGGCGGCGAACGGTATCACTATCGCGCCTGAAAGGTGCATCACGCCGGGACCCCAGAAGTTGCGGACGTACCCCAGATCGTTCGTTGCCCGCGCCATGATATCGCCGGTTCTCATCCGGTGGAAGAACGATATGGACAACTTCTCCAGATGCTGGAACAGGTCGTTCCGCAGGTCATACTCCATATCGCGCGAGGCGCCGATCATCTTCATGCGCATGCCGTACCGGAACACCGATGCCGCCACCGCGATCGCCACGAGGAGACCCGCGTACTGTGCGAGATGACCCGGAGAGACCGTGCCCGCCGTGATGTAGTCGATGGAGAGCTTGAGCACCCACGGCCCGGCCAGCCCGATCGCCTGGGTCAATATGAGGCAGATGAATCCCTCGAACAACTGTCGGCGGTACCGAAGCATGTACTTCAGAAACGTTGCTCTGCGATCGTCTGTTGTGGTTGTTTGGTTCACGTGAATCCTTCCGTAAGGGAGGGACGATTCGCTACCATCGTTACGCGGAACGAGTGTACTTGTGACGCGCACCTTTGTCAACTGCTTGCGTGCAGGACCGTTCGTAAAAAGCTTGACACAAATCCGCCGGTCTGATAGCATAATTCGTGCAACAGCAGGTGGGCGCTTAGCTCAGTTGGTTAGAGTGCCAGCTCGACAAGCTGGAGGTCACTGGTTCGAGCCCAGTAGCGCCCACCATCGTTGTATTACTGAGTCCCGCAGCGATACTGCAACGCCAGGTAGGACGGGCCTCTCGTCGGAGATGCGCCGAGGCGTGCCCGGCGCCGCCCATCGCCAACCTCCTTCCCGGCAAATGAGTTGCTGGACGGCGTGGGGATGCTTTGCGTGCTTCGCGCCTTTGCGGTTGCCACCGGTTATGCCGTCCGTACAACACGGGTTTCCTCGATTCCGGCGAAGATTATCGTTGTCTCAGGCTGCTATCGTTGCTACTATACAGGTCGAGGGCGCATGAGATGGGCGACAGCACACCGTGGCACGATCAGGACGATTTCTGGAAGTCGATGGCGCCGTTTCTGTTCACGGCCGAGCACTGGGCGAAAGCGCCGATGCAGGTTGAGCAGGTGCTCGTGCTTCTCGGCGTCATGCCGGGAGCCTCGGTGCTGGACCTGTGCTGCGGTCCCGGGAGACATGCGTTCGAGCTCGCCCGCCGCGGTCTCCACGTCACCGGCGTGGACAGAACCGCTGCCTACCTTGATTACGCCCGCAAACAAGCCGAAGCCGAAGGCGTCGCCATCGAGTTCGTCCTCGAAGATATGCGCTCATTCTGTCGCCCGGAGGCGTTCGACGGCGCGATCAACCTTTACACCTCATTCGGCTACTTCGACTCACCAGAAGACGACCGTCAGGTCGTCCTCAACGTTTTTCGCTCGTTGCGAGACGGAGGGAGGTTCGTCATCGAGATGATGGGCAAGGAAGTGCTCGCCGGCATCTTCCGTGAACGCGACTGGCGCGAGCAGAGCGGCGTCATTCTGCTCGAGGAGCGACGGGTCAGCGACAATTGGAAGCGGATGGAGAACCGGTGGACGCTTATCGACGGTGACAGCCGGAAAGAGTTCACGGTCTCGCACCGGCTCTACTCGGCGGCCGAACTTACCTCGCTCGTGCTGGATTGCGGTTTCGCCTCGGTGGACGTGTACGGCGATTTGAGCGGTGCCCCATACGACCATACTGCGGAACGGCTCGTCGTCGTTGCGCATAAAGCGTGAAGGCGCAGACGTCCAGCCGGGACGTCTCTACAATCAGGGGCGGAGGTTTGATGTGCGATTGTGCGGGCGAACCCGCGTGTTTGTCCGTCATTTTGTAGGGGCGGTTCGCGAACCGCCCTTGCTGCATGGTTTCGGGGAGGGCCGAGTTCCACCTCGGCCGCAGACGTCCCACCGGGACGTTGATGCAATCGGGAATCGGGTTCGCGTTGGCAATTCGAGCGATTTTCGAGAAGAAAACCGTCACTCGTGCGTTATACCTAGTGAGACATCGGGGCCACGGGCGGTATGAGATTCGATAGCGATACACTACTGATGCTCGCGGGACAGGGCAGCAGGGAGGCTATGGGAGAGCTGTACCGCAGGCATAAACTGCAGGTGGTCTCGTTCTTCCGGCACATGCGGGCGACGAGCGACCAGACTGAGGACCTGGCACAGGAGGTGTTCCTCCGCATATGGAAGACCGCCGGGAGGTACCGGCCCTCCGGGAAATACAGATCGTTCATGTTCACCGTTGCCGCGAACGTATGGCGGGACTACTGCCGCCGATCGAGCGTGCGCGATGTGATACGGGCGCGGGATGACGGTGTCGAGAGGGTCCGCGACACCAAGGCGCCACCGGATAGTGCCAGCGCTCACGCGGAATTCCGGCACGATCTGGAAGAGGCGCTTGGCACTCTGCCGGAGGCTGAGCGGATGGTCTTCGTATTGAGCGAGATGGAAGGGGTATCGTACCGAAATATCGCGCGGATTATGCGATGCCGGATAGGGACAGTCGGTTCACGAAAGACGCGTGCGGTCAAACAGTTGCGCCAACTGCTGGTATCGCACGCCCCGGAAGGGTATCAATCGAGGCTCGTAAAGCTAAAAGAGAAGCCATGAATTCGTAGGGGCGGTCGCCTCGGCGACCTGCGCCCACGGCGGGTAAGGCACTCGTGCTACTTAGCAGAGCAGAGCTCCATACACAATACAGTAGTCGTGGCACGGGCATCTTGCCCGTGATTTCATGGGCAGGATGCCCATGCCACGCGAAGAGAGGTTCATTTTGATCAGAGGCTCTTAGGCTGTTCTTTACCATCCACACGAGATCGAACGAAGGAGGCTGAAAGGAATGAGGTGTCCGAGCGACAAACTTTTCATAGCATATTGTGACGGCGAGGTAAGCGCGAAGCGGCGTGCCGCTATCGAGGAGCACGTCGAGGCGTGCGAGCGGTGTCGCGAACGTATTCGTGGGTTCGAGGCGCTGCGAGATGTTGCACGCGAGAGGGCAGACGGCACCGTGACGGAACAGGATGTGAGCGCGTTCATGGCATTGCTACCGGCTCAACGACCGTCGTTCATCACGTGGGGCCGAGCCGCGGCAGCGGCATCGATCTGTGCGGTGTTTCTTGTGGGACTCTTGATCGGACGCGCTATCGCACCGCGTCCGCAGGTCGTCGAGGTGCACCACGTCGCTACTTTACCGGAACAGGAGGTCGTTTCCGCGTTGACAGCGCTCCAGCGTGTCAAGCTCGCGGCCACGACCGGTACGATCGATGCCGATCTGCGCCAGATTGAGAACCTTCTCTGCGAACCCGTGAGACAACCCGACAACGTTGCAGCTACGCGGGCGGTGCGGCTTATTCAGCAGGGCGAGGACGCGGTCGCTTCATATGATTTCGCACGCGCCGCGTCTTTCTTCGAGGATGCGTCCAAACTGGCCGAAGCCACGGCGTTGGGATCGTACGCGAAGTTCCAGCACGCGACAATACTCGCTGAAAAAATGGGAGTGTACGAAACTGCTCTCGCGGAACTGGCCGATGTGAGCCAGATGAGCGACGAGCCGGCGCTCAGCCGGGAGGCTGGCTACACGCTGGCGGCATGCGAGATAGCGCTCGGCGACGCGTGGCGTGCCGCGTGGACGCTCGAGGGGCTGGCGAGAGAAGGGGCTGGAGACACCCGTCTCGCCGAGCTTGCGGTACAGGCGGGCAACCTCTGTTACGAGGAGACGCTCGATCTCGAGACGGCACAGCGGTGTTATATGATATGGGCTGAGACGGTTGCTGACCTGGAGGCTGAGTACGGCAAGGTGAAAGAGACGCGCCAGCGGTTGGCGTTGCTGGAAGAGTCGGCTCGTGACAGGTGGGAACCGCTCTATCTGTACTTGCGTGCCGAGAAGGCGCATCCGTATGAGGCGCAGGATATGTACGCGCGGATCGTCGGGTCGTATCCCGAGAGCAGCCTCGCGGATTCTGCGTTCGTGAAATGGTACGGGTTGGAGGAGGCGCGCCGAGACCGTTACGCGCGGGACGAGATGCGGTCTGCACAGCGCCCTGCGACCGAGCTGGCTCGCTGGGAGAATGTCGCGGAATCGGATGAGGTACCGGAGGAGATACGTGCGTACGCGCGGCTCAAGATAGCCGACCATCTGCATGAACGGCTTGATGGTGTCGAGCAAGTGGTGTTCGCGTACCGGGAGGTTGTCGAGGAGTTTCCCTGGACGCCGACCGCCGATATCGCGCGGGAGCGCGCCGACAGGGTGCGTGACACGATAGAGCGGAAAGCGACGGTGTTGTAGGGGCGGTTCGGGAACCGCCCGTGAACTCACGGGCAAGATGCCCGTGCCACGTCGGGAGCAGCTGATTATGTTAGTGGCTGGGTGTAAATGAGGGTGGCGGACAAGCCGGGGGCGGAAGCGGCCCGCGAGCGATGAAAGGAGAAGATCATGACACACTTGCTCATGTTGCTGACAGTCTGCACAAGCCTCGTCGTGGGACAGGTAGTGGAGCTTCCATCCGAGCTGGATATGGCGGCGGGACTGATGGAGCGTGGAAAGACCTTTGCACGGATCGGCGATTGGGAAAACGCGCTCGAATACCTCGAGCCATACATACTCGTACACCCGGAAGATGCGGAAGCACGGTTGCTCCTTGCGGAATGCTACTTCAACTGGCCGGACAAGCGAGTTGTCGGCGATAGCACGGTGGATCTGAATCAGGAGCGAGGGGAAGTGCAGATCCGCATACTCGCGAACCTTGGAGATGAAGGCTTCGAAATGCTGCTGAAAGGGCTTCATTCGGACACATGGGACATGTTTTACGCATGCTGCCAGGTGCTGAGCGAGAAGAAGGACCGACGTGCCATTGACCATCTAATCAAGGTTGTGCAAGGAACGGACACCGGGCGGGCGCTCGAGGCTCTCGACGCACTCGTGGCCATTGAGTCCGGCCGTGAACAGATTGACAGGCGAGTGGTGCAGGCCTTAACGTCTGTCCTGCAACGACCAGACGCCCGCTGGGATCTGAGAACTGACGCTGCCAGGGCTGCAGCCGCGCTCCGTATCAAGGAAGCGGTCCCAATTCTTAAGAGGGAACTTGAGCGTATTGCGGCAGCGTTGCCCACGGCAGAGCGTGAAGATAGAAGCCGCGGAATCGAACAGATCGCGTATTTCATCGATGCAGTAGCAGGAATCACACCGCAAGACCTGGAGGCTTGCGCGGGACCCATAGTGGAACGGATGGCTGCCGCCGATGCGGATGACCTTTTTAAGGAACTCCCTCGAGTGAGGCCAGCGCACCAGGAAACGCTTGCGTTCTTCGCGAAGACGGCGCTGCAGATCATAGAGGCGGATCCCGGAGCGTACCGAGGCCAAGCTCGTAGCTTCCTTAGGGACACAGCGAGAGACGTTCCGGGAGTGCTGCTGCGCAACGACCTCAGGGAACATCTGCACAAGCTGTGCGACGCGCCTCAACGTGGCGTACGCCTGCAAGTTGTCGAGATTCTCGGCAATATCCGCGATGAGGATGCCCTGCCGATCTTGCTCCCGAGGCTCCAGGCGGCAGCGCTTCCGTTTAAGCAAGGCGTGCCCATCCCTCCGCGGGGGCACGCCATTTTCGCCCGGCGGGGAAGATCGGGCGACCAATGGTTCGCGTGGGGTTCGGACGAGGCGTATAAGGCGTGGGAAGCGGTGCAAGCGATCGGCAGCCCGCGAACAAGCGATTTCCTCCTGGAAAAGCTCGAATCGGACGATCCGGCCTGGGTCTATACCGCGACGAGTCTTCTCCACGACCTCGGTGAGGGTCGGGCAATCGAACCGCTGAAAAGGAGGTACGCCGAAATGTCAGGACGGGTGGGCACCGAGGATGTACTCACGATACAGGTGCTCGAAAGGATTGTGGAAGCTTACCTATCGTTATCCGGCCGGCCGATCACCGAATCCGGCACGTAGGGGCGAACCCACGTGTTCGCCCGTCATTCTGTAGGGGCGGATCTTCGACAAGGGCCTCCCCTACAGCGCGGGATTGGTGATACACTCGCCAGCGTTCCTGACGAGCCGATGTCAATTCCTGTGAAAAATCTACAAAACCCACTTTTATGTCGCACACCCTCGCACCTTGGCACTGTTGCCGTGTCGACAGACGCCGAAACGACTTGGTATAATAGCATCACGTTCTCAGGTGCGGCAGGGATGCAACTGAGTGTCAGCGGCGGAACGTTGGGTGCCATGGTCTGGGCGCGCGAAGTCTGGTGCGACATACGTCGCAGACCTTGGCGTTGACGGGCTCACTGGAGCGAACTTTTGAAGGTCACATTCATCGTAATACAGAACTTACTTCAAGCTCATGGTGTGCAGATACTGTCGTCGTGTCTCAAGGGCGCGGGACACCAGGTCGACCAACTGTTCCTGACATCGTCATTCGACGCGACGTTGCTCGACAGGAAGATCGACGGCGCTCTAGAAGCGGTCGCCGACGCGGACATTGTGGGCGTGTCCGTTATGAGTAACCATGTACCGCTCGCTCGGCGGTTGAGTCGTCGGCTGAGGAGTGAGTTGCACAAGATCGTGGTCTGGGGCGGTGTCCACCCGACGGTCATGCCGGAAGAATGTGTTGAAGAGGCTGACTACATCGTGCGTGGTGAAGCTGAACGGTCTCTCCTTCAATTGCTCGATTGCATTGAGCGAGGCACTGATCCGCTGGAAGAGGACATTCCCGGGTTGTACAGCGCTCGTCACGCAGCGCTTGGCGGTCAGGTGGCAGCGCCTTCCCGCGTGGAAGATTTAGACCAGCTCCCGTTGCCGGATATCGACCTGGACACACAGTTCTATATACCCGTCGACGAGTGCGAGGTGCAGCCGATAACGCCGGAAGCGTTCCGGGAATCAGGTTTTCCGAAAGGATCTTACGCGGTGATGGTGAGCCGCGGCTGTCCCTACGCGTGTGCATACTGCATCAACAGCTTCGTGAACGCGCTCTACAAAGGGACGCCTCGGGTGCGGTACCGATCTCCAGCCAGAGTGATCGCGGAACTCGAGAGGGCGAGGGCGCGGCTCGGCGCACAGTCGATTCGCATCGACGACGACGCGTTTATGTCCATGCCGATATCGAGAATGCGGGAGTTCTGCGAGCTCTACAAGGAACGCATTGGTCTCCCTCTGTACAACTTCGGTGCGTCGTTGTCACCGCGCGATATTACCGAGGAGAAGATGGAACTCCTGCTCGACGCGGGCATGGTCTACATGCGGCTTGGCGTGCAAAGCGCGAGCGAATCAACGAGAAAGATGTATAACCGGCGGGGATCCATAGAAGATATGCGACAAGCGGTGTCGGTCCTCGAGAAATTTCAGTCTCGTATGGAGCCGCCGACATACGATATCATCGTGGACAATCCCTGGGAAACAGAGATCGAGTATACTTGCACTCTTCGGTTTCTCGCGCGGCTTCCAAGACCGTTTCGGCTGTTCGTATACTCTCTCACGTTCTTTCCCGGAACGCCGCTGTTTCGCAAAGCTGTTGAAGAAGGGCTGATCGCGGATGTCGAGCAAGATATTTACAACAAGTACATGAACGTCATGAACGACACGTACTTGAATGAGCTTATGTTACTCCTGCGCGACGTCGCTCGGGAGGGCCGTCGGTTCCCGCCCTTTCTGATGGACTTGCTTACCTCTCGATGGCTTCTCACCGCCGCTCTCGGAAAGAAGATAGCTCGCCTGCTGAAACTCATTGTGCGCGTGGTGCGTCGAATCGTGCGTGTTAACCACCCGGACGACCTGTCGGGAGGCGCCATTCTCCGACGGCGCCACGTGAGAGGGCTTCAGTCCGAACGACAGAAACGCGAATCTGTGGTAGCAGAAAGGTAAGGACACGTCTCCGCTCGCCGCTCGGTGCGCTCAGGTCAATTCCCCTTTTCTTCGGCCCCGAATGGATGGGAGGCGCGCAGCCGTTCGATTCGTTGACAGTCGGTTACTGTTCGCTTATAATTGACCCAGCGGGTTACAAGGGGCTGTGGAGGGAGTATTCCAGACGCACGCGTCCGGTCGACCGGCCCGAACGGTCCGGCGATAACGAACCGCTTGGCTGATGAATAACCCTGTCTGAGGCGGTGCCAGAAAAGCCGCCGGTCGTCCGCGACGTCCACGACCCTCCCACTTTGTACGAGGTGCCCGATGGCAAAGGTGTTGCTGGTAGAGTCGGAAGCTTCACTGGCTGAACAGCTTGCGAAGACGCTTGCCAGGTTTGGCCACGAGGTGGACATCTGTTCAGACGGCACCTGCACGTTGAAACGTGTTTCGGACAATTCCTATGAGGCTGTCCTGCTTGACACCATCATAATGGTCGAGACGGACATCGACCTTATCAATTTCACCGTCAGACGTCGGCCCGGAACTGAGGTGATTATGCTCGCGGGCGTTGACGATATCGAAAAAGCCATCGAAGGTATGCGTCGCGGCGCCTACTTCTACGTCACGAAATCGATGAAGATGGACGACATAGCCATGGTGGTCGAGCACGCGTTGAAACGGCGTGCAGCAGGATTCGCGCTCGATACGCTGCAAAAAGCCGAAGGCGAAAAGCTCGTCGGGACCGGCGGCGCCATGCGGCGGGTGCTGAAACTTGTTGACAAAGTTGCGCCGACGGACAGCACCGTGCTGCTTACCGGCGAGACCGGCACCGGTAAGGAGGTGCTGGCCAATCTGATACATCGGATTAGCCCGCGTCGCGATAGGTCTTTTGTGGCCGTGAGCTGTGCGGCGCTACCGGAAACGTTGCTCGAAAGCGAGCTTTTCGGATACAAAAAGGGCGCGTTTACCGGTGCGACGTCGGACAAGAAAGGCCTTTTTGAAGAGGCGGATAACGGGACGATCTTTCTGGACGAAGTGAGCGAAATGGCGCTGATGACACAGGTGAAACTGCTTCGTGTGCTCCAGGACGGCGAACTGAGACGCGTCGGGGATACCCTGACGCGACGGGTAAATGTTCGTGTAATAGCCGCGACCAATAAGGATTTGCGGGAGCGGATCAACGACGGGACGTTCAGGGAGGACCTTTACTTCCGGCTGAACGTCATTCAGATCCATCTGCCCCCATTGCGTGAGCGGATGGACGCGCTGGCCAACCTTATAGACCATTTCCTCGGCAAGTTCAGCCGCAAGCAGCGGAAACGAATCACCGGACTCGATAAGTCCGCGCGAACCTTGCTCGAAAGCTACCACTATCCGGGGAACATCCGGGAGTTGGAGAATATCCTTGAACATGCGGTGATCATGGCGGACGACACGGTTATAAAGGCTCAGGATCTGCCCGATCATGTGAGATTCCGGCGAGAACGGCTTGCCTTGCCCGAGAGATCGGAGCCGGATTTTGTGACCCTCCAGGAGATGGAAAAACAGCTTATCATCGATACGCTCATGAAATGCGATGGTAACCAAACGCTTGCGGCACAGAAGCTTGGGATATCCCGTTCAACGCTCTGGCGCAAGATCAAATCGCACCGGATCAATCTGTCTCAATTTGAAACACGCGCTGCGGACGATAGCTCCTGACCCTCTGCCGACACACAGTCCATCGTGTGCATAAAGTGTTGCGCGCCAGCGGCTTATCGATTTTCCGTTCACGAGAGCAGGTAGCGGCACGAATCTTGCCTTTTTTAAGGCGGAAAGTTGTGGGACGATCGTGGAAAGTCCTGCAATCTGGTACTAATAAGTCGCGAAGGAGACACAGTGAATGAGATTGGACAAACTGACAGTGAAAGCGCAGGAGGCGCTTGCGCGCGCGGCCGAGATAGCCGAAGAACACAACCATCAGGAGATAGCGCCGACGCACGTGCTGGGAGCCCTCTTGGAGCAGAAGGAAGGTGTAGTACCTCCAGTACTGCAGAAGATAGGCGTGCGCCCCGACTTCCTGCAGGGCGAGGTAACCCGCGAGTTGGAAAAGATCCCGCGCGTTAGCGGTGGCGGTGTATCCCAGGCCTACATTTCCGCTGAATTGAAACAGGTTCTGGATCGCGCGTGGCAGGAGGCGCAGCAGCTTAAGGACCAGTACATCAGCACTGAACATATTCTGCTGGCGATCGCCGAGCTGAAGAACGATGGGGGGCGACTGTTACAGTCTCAGGGTGCGACACGTGACACGATACTTAAGGCGCTTCAGGATATTCGCGGTACGCAACGGGTGACCGACCAGCATCCTGAGGAAAAGTATGATGCGCTGGGCCGATACAGCCGCGATCTCACCGAGCTCGCGCGCGCCGGAAAGCTCGACCCGGTTATTGGCCGTGACGAAGAGATACGACGTGTCATGCAGGTGCTGTCGCGGCGTACCAAGAACAATCCGGTGCTCATAGGTGAGCCGGGTGTCGGGAAGACAGCTGTCGTCGAGGGGCTCGCTCAGCGTATCGTCGCCGCAGACGTTCCTGAGGGTCTGAAGAACAAGCGGCTGGTTGCGCTCGATATCGGTGCACTTGTTGCGGGAACGAAGTTCCGAGGCGAGTTCGAGGACCGGCTGAAAGCCGTTCTGAAAGAGATCGAGGAGAAAGCCGGACAGATCGTGCTGTTCATAGACGAGCTCCACACCCTGGTCGGTGCTGGTGCGGCCGAGGGTGCTGTTGACGCCTCGAATATGCTCAAACCAGCGCTTGCCCGCGGGGAGTTGAGATGTATAGGTGCAACAACGCTCAACGAGTACAGAAAGCATATCGAGAAAGATGCCGCTCTGGAAAGGCGGTTCCAGCCGGTGTATGTCGGTGAGCCGAACGTGGAGGCTACCATAGCAATACTGCGCGGGTTGAAGGAGCGGTACGAAGTCCATCACGGCGTGAGGATACAGGATGCTGCGCTCGTGGCTGCGGCTGTTCTGAGCGACCGGTACATATCCGACCGGTTCCTGCCGGATAAGGCGATAGACCTGGTGGACGAGGCAGCGTCGCGGCTTCGGATCGAGATCGACAGTCTGCCGTACGCCATCGACGAGGTGGAACGTCGCGTGCGTCAGCTCGAGATCGAGCGTCAGGCACTGAAGAAGGAGAAAGACGCCGCGAGTAAAGCACGGCTCGTGGCGCTCGAAAAGGAGCTCAGCGACCTGCAGGAAGATTTGAATACGAAGAAGGCGCACTGGAGGAACGAGAAGGATGCTATAGACAAGATTCGATCGGTCAAAGAGGCGATCGAAGTCGCCAAGAGAGAGGAAGAGCTGGCTGAACGCGAGGGCAATCTGGGCAGAGTTGCTGAAATCCGTTACGGCAAGCTTGTCGAGTTGGCGAAGCGGCTCGAGGAGGAGAACCAGAAGCTCGCCGAACTCCAGAACGACGTTAAGATGCTCAAAGAAGAGGTCGAGGAGGAGGATATCGCCAAGGTTGTGTCGCGGTGGACCGGTATCCCTGTAGAGAAAATGCTCGAAGGCGAGATCGAGAAGCTCAAGCATATGGAGGAACGGCTCGGCCAGCGGGTCATCGGACAGGACCATGCGCTCAAGATCGTTTCGGATGCGGTACGCCGTGCACGAGCCGGTCTGAAAGATCCTGATCGACCGATAGGCTCGTTCATATTCATGGGGCCGACAGGAGTAGGGAAGACCGAACTCGGTCGAGCCCTGGCTGAATTCCTGTTTGACGACGAACACGCCATGGTACGGATCGATATGAGCGAGTACATGGAGAAACATTCCGTTTCGCGGTTGATCGGTGCGCCTCCCGGATATGTCGGTTATGAGGAAGGCGG
>Ga0180434_10001159_pt1 | contig 38246 bp, 78 predicted proteins | sample SS_ome_7_FD_132453 | JGI IMG/M metagenome (GOLD analysis project Ga0180434, IMG submission 132453) | Hypersaline lake sediment archaeal communities from the Salton Sea, California, USA - SS_1_D_2 metaG | ecosystem: Environmental > Aquatic > Non-marine Saline and Alkaline > Hypersaline >... | reverse complement strand
GCAAGATGCGTGTATCCAGTGTGGCACTCAACTTGTTACCAAAATGATCGACATTGACGGGACCAACCTGGAAGAAAGGCAAGTCTGCCCGTATCCATATTGCTCCACTAACCAACCCGATCCCGTTTGTGCCTGTGGAAAAACAAGTGAAGGCACTTGCCCGCGTTGCGGGCAAGTGCCTAGTGAAAGGAAATAGAATCGGTTCTATTCTCAATTTAATTCTCGGAGTATTTTTACCTCCCGAGCCGCCGTATTGGATTCTGGAGTCGCTCGATCTACCAACTAGCGGGAGCTAGTTATAGTAGGTAGGAGAAAAAACATGCACAGACCTATTGCGGGGAATGCCTCCGACAAGAACTAATCATGGCTTGTCCCGTATGCCACGGAGAACATACAGGGGAGAATAACTAACATGAACAAAGCAGAATTTCAAGAAGCATACCGAATCGCTTGTAGCGATCAAGACCTGTCCGACCACGATATTGACCTGCTGAACGGGTTTGGACTCCCAGACTTCAAGCCTGTTTGCGTCACCATCGAAGCAGTTGCCCGCACAATCCGCTGGCAATGCTTCTGCCTCGACGGGTCCATCGACCAGGAAGCACTCAATGAGTGCCAAACCCATTTCCGTAGAAGGGTAACAGTAGTTGCCAAAGAACCCATAGCACAGGAGTAAAAAATGACCCCCGACGATCTAAAAGACCTGTATCCTGAATGTTATGATCCCAACCCGCATGAATTTGTTGCGAAGGTAAGAGGCCGAATGCGGGAGATCAATGACCAGGGCGAATACGAAGTTGTGTTTGAGGATAGTGTTTGCCGGGACTTCCGCCCGTTTGCGATCCGTTTCAGCAAAGACGAGATCGAAGTCTTAGACGAGCCCGCCCGAACAACCAACAGCGTCTATGTTGCCCATGCCTTGTTGCCAACCGGAGAAGAAGTCGAAATCCGGCGAACGGATGAAGGCTTGCTGGTTGGATTCGACGCGGCATACCTACAGGAAATCGGAGATCACGAACATCCCAACAATCCCTACGACGACGGCAAGATTGTTGTTCCTGCCAACGAAAACGGAAAGGCCGAATTGTTGGAATTGAGAAAGAAGGATTAAATGATTTTATTCAAGCCAGTCCAAGAACCAAACGATCCCGACAGCCGCATGGGAAGGGCTATGCTCCATTGGATCATGTATCGCCAGGGGCAACTCTCCGAGCCAACCGCTTGCCTCAGTGACGAAGAAGCCCGCAAGCTGGCAGTTGCATGGCTCCGACAGCACCCAACGTCAGCAAAGGCACTAGCCGAACAACAGTGGTTTGGGAATGAAGCTGAATAATGGACCCTAACGCAACACTCAAAATGGCCCTTGAGGCAATCAAAGACGAAGATCGGGAAACCGCAGTCGAAACCCTAAAGAACCTCGCAGAATGGTTCGACAAAGGTGGGTTTTTTCCGAAGCTAGTCCATTACAAGATCACTTTCGTTGAAACTAGAGGTACGAACTAGCAAGAACCTGTTATTATGGTTAGGAGGAAAGCAACCGCTCACGCGAAGCGTGAGCGGTTGCATCTACGAACAGCCACGAACGAGTTATTATGAATAGAAAGGAACCATCATGCCGAGAGTACACTTCGTAAAGAAGGCCAGGAAAGACAATCCTGCCGTCAAGAGGGGTGAAAGCTACTACTGGTGGAAATTCCGCTACGGTGGCAAGTGTTTCAGTACCACGCCGCCGCGTCCGAGCCAACTCACGCAGAGTGAGTACCTCGGCACGTTCTACGATCTGCAAGAGCAGGTTGAAGATATTGGCGAGCCTATTACCAGGGACGAGATTGAAGAGTTTGCCGATAGACTGCAAGAGATTGCCGACGAAATCCAGACCCTTGGCGACGAGCAATCCGACAAGAGAGACAACATGCCCTACCAGTTGCAGGACGGGGAGATCGGGGATTTGTTGGAGCAACGAGCCGACGCTTGCCGTACTGCCTACGACGAATTGGAGAATGTAGCCAGTGAGTTGAAGGGTATCTACGAAGACCTGGACGAAGATGCCGACGATGAAAAAGTCGAACAAGCCTGTCAAGAGGCTAGCGGTCACCTTTGCGGTATCTGTATCGACGCGGAGTAAAAAAAATGACAGTAGATCAACAAGTGCTAGTCGAAGAAGTTTTGGATGCCTTGAGAGGACTTCCAGGTGTGAAGGGAGCCGAATCCGACGACTTTAATAGCCGGTATGTCGATATATTCATCACACTGAAACCGGAAACCGACTACCGACCATCGGGACGCTACGGACATTTCAAGTGGCAGCAACCAATTCGCAGCACAAAAGCAGCGATCCGCCGCGTCCTGGCGGTCCACGGCATTACCGACTTTCGATTCTTGGATCAACCCGAGAAGAGATACGAGTCGATGGGTGCAGGACAGAAACACGACCTTGGGTATAGCTCCGACTACATCCAGATCGAAATTTGCTACATTTGAGGTACAAAATGCCCAAAATGACACGACGCACTTGCCAAAAGACCGGCGAAACCTGGGAAGAGGGAACTGACCGCAAGAAACTAGGCGAGACAGCCGAAGAGGCAATCGCCAAACTGAAAGCGGAAGGTTATGAACAGGAAGAGAAATTCACAGGCGACGATTTGTTGAAAGACGACGGCACCGAATGGGAAAAAATTCCTAATAAATTCTGTGCCGCTGGACCGAGTTGGGAAACAACCGCGACAGTCGAACCCGATGGATGGGTTAATTTCCATTTATTATATTTCGACTGATCTACTAACAGCCGACAAGCTGTTATTAAGGGCAGAAAGGAAAAATTATGACCTACGGCACAAACCTCGACACACAAGAGGGGTATCTGAACCTCTCCGCCGACGAGAACGAAAGATTCAAGCAGGGCGAGAAGATCGTCAAGAGAAGCGGCGATTGCCACGGCGACTTCGATATTGTCGTCCAGCTTGTGCGTAAAGATACGAAACTCAGCCACTAGAAAGGGAACAAATGAGCAACCCACTAAGCGTTCGCAGAGTCAAAGTCCAAACCATCGACGCTAACGGTAATCCCGAGGGAGAAGCAAGGTTCGGAGTCATGGCAGCAGACGACCACGTTTGCGAGTATAACGATTGCTTTTCTACCTTGGACGACTTAAATGAAGCAATCAACGAAGAAGGCTGCATCTTAGGGGTTCTAAGTAACGACAACTGGTTTGTTGCAGACCCCGACAAGATCGGAACCGACAACTTCTACGGAAAGGATTGGACGAAATGACCAAGAACTACGATCTTCCTCATGAAGAACAACAGAAGCTAGAGCGGGTAATGCAAGCACTCCGCAACGTCCCCGAAGTAGGGCAACCTTTCGACCAGCAACATGCCGATACGCACCTGGATGCCGAGGCACTACTAGCTGACGTTATTACCATGTTCCGAATGGGGCAACTGATCCGCAATCAGGACGATACCCCGTTGGTGGATGCCAAGAACCGATCCCTGCCCCGCGAACAAGTCGCAGAAATCGCCCAAGACAATGCCCGAGCAAGCGGCATGGGCAACGGTGAGGCACTTGACCTATACATCGAGGGATTGGACGACGACGAATTGCTCCAATGGGCAACCGACGAAAACGGAAATTTTAGCGACCACTGGTTCTAGTCCAAAAATCTGATCCACGAACAGCCAACAAGCCGTTATTAAAAGCAAAGATGAAAAAACTTCTCCACAAAACCATTGATACAAGCACCCTCAAGGGTCTGCAACAAGCCGAACGACTCAAGAAACAAGGGTGGAAGATCGGTAGGGTTGGACTGTTTATAATCCAATTCTATCGCCCAAGCAAGGAAAATTGATAATGCCAGCAATCAAAGAAACCGAACGACTGACCTGGGATTCTTGCACCGAAGTCAAGGCCAAAGCATGGTACGGCAAAATCGAAGAGCCGTTCTGCGTCCCCACCCCGAGCCCGTACATCATCGAGGGGAAAGAACTAACCGATCCGCACAAAGCAAAACTGCTCAAGAAAGCCGCGATTCTCTGGAAGGTTCTCGACATGCTAGGTATCGACGCGGAAGAAGCCTTCCGCAGAAACTACACGCTCAATCTGATTACCAATATGGAATTGGAGCGTGTCGCTATCGACAAGCAACAGTACGACGTACTGGAAATCATCAGGAAACAACTTAAATGATATACTCACCCGAAGAACTGCAAGACCTCCCCACGATCCATCAAGGCCACTGCTGCGATTGTAAGATCGACACCGGAGATATGCGAGTGTGGCTATGCCGAGTAGGAGGGGGAGTCACCATCGAACGCTACGACGGCAGACGATGGAATACCGTCGAAGGAAGCTGCACAACCCTAACGAATTACCAGAAAGAAGAAACATGACCGAACCAAACTACAAACAAGCCTTTGAAGCTATGGCAAACGCTTTCCGCAAGGCCCGAGAAGAAATCCGAGAGGAAACCGGCTCTGGCGATGAAATGGAAGCATTCAACGCGGTCACCGAGCGTATCGTTAGCCAATGCCTCGGAGAAAATACCATCATTCACGTTGTAACCTTTGAAGGCCCAGGATCAGCGGGATTCAACTGGTACTTCGATGAAGAGAGGGCAGATCGAGCCTACCAAGAAGAACAGGAAACATATAGCCGGTTTGACGAAAGAACCACCATCAGGCGATTCGATGTTCATGTTCCCGCTACCATCATCCAACTGTCTCGCCAGGACGGGAACAAAGTAATCACCGAATGCCTTTCAGCGAACGACGTTTATGGCCTGTCCGAGAATCTGGCCGATAGAACGGTGACAGTCGGAAAGGGTACAGCCAACCGTGGGATAATAACCCATCCAGAGAAATAGAGGCTTGTTTCGGTGGGATTCTGTGGGAATTGCTTGTTAGCTGCGGCCTAGTCGAAAAATCGAGCATCTGTGAAGAATAAGGTTCCAGCATAAATTAACCCAAAACGACAAGCAAGGGGAAATTAACGTAATTCTCGACAAAAACGGCACCTGTGAACCCTCCCCATCCCTCAAATCCCATAAGAAAAGGCCCCGCTTCGCCCTACGGGCGAAGCGGGGCATCACGACCACCGCTTGTTTTAGTGCCTAGCCCCTTCTTTTTACACACGATCTTGCTCGCTCCGCTCGCAAGATCGTCCATCTGAACCGTTCTGAAAAAATTTAATCTACGAACAGCCGAGCCGATGTTAATTATTTCAGAACGAATCACCAAGGGCCGAGCGAGGCGAAGCCGAGCGAGGCAAAGACAGAAAGGGGCCGAACTAGAGGCCAATGACCAAGAAAGAGGGAACCATGACTGATCTTGTTTCACAAATTATCGCCTACGAGCAGGGCGAACTAGACGACGAGCAAACCATCGAGTTGTTCCAGCATCTTGTAGACACTGGACAAGCCTGGACGCTCCAGGGGCACTATGGCCGAACCGCGAAGGCTCTGATCGACGCGGGCTATGTTAAAAAGAAAGGGAGCGATCCAAAAGAGCGGCTTGAGTATTTGCGAGGCGAGATTGAGGCCGAGCGAATTAGCCAGGACGAGATACTAGAACTTCAATCGTTGGTCGAACATATCGAGCCTGACGACGTTGTGTTGTTGGAGTGGGCCGGTGTGGAAGAAAGGCACTAACATGAAACCAGAAGAATTTGCCAAGACATTTTCACAGTTTGTCAATAGCGGGTTTCGTAGATGCGGGCAGGAAGCAGCCGTGATTTGTGTGAACGATCACCCGACACTACAACAGGGCATGATGTCCTTTTGTGTTGCCTTCATGGAGGAAATGGCGAAGAAAGAGTACGTCGATCTTCGCAACGAAGCCAGCCGCGACCTCGCACGACAATTCATCGAGGCATGTCCCGAGCGGGCCTTGCCGTTTATTTGAGAAGGAACCCAATGAGTCATTTGATTGCACTTGTTTGTTTCACCATCATTGCCTATCTCGCCGGTAAGTACGACGAGCGGCTCAAGTGGAACAGGCTGATCCAGAAGGGCATTTTGCCGAAACCCAGGCCGCGAAGTCACGTTTAGCGTTAAAAACGTGATACCCAAATAACCCAGATTAACACGAAAGGTCCGAAAAATGCCGGAATATGCAGTAGGTTTGTCCTTCAACGTAGTCGTCCATGCCGAGGCCGACAGCCCCGAAGAGGCCCAAGAACAAGCCAAAGCCGATGAAGAATATCTCGGTATGCTTTTGGCGAAGGCCCAGCCCGAAGTCACGTTTGTTGAGGAGCAATAGATGATTGGAACACTTGAAGTTACTGTCAAAGTTTACCTCAACTCCGACATCGAAGCCGAGGGCAAAGCGATTCAAGAAATCGTTGAGGCTGTGGTAACTGGTGATACTCACCCGAACATTGCTGAGTGTGAATTGGTTGAGTTTACTCCCGGTGACGAAAGTTGTGACGAATAGGAGCTTTAGACGAGGAGAAATTTATGAGTCCTTGGATTGCCGGGATCATCATTGTACCTTTGGTGGTGTGGGGTTTGCACAGCTTGAGGGACATCATCAAAGGGGAAAACTACTGGTAGGTTTCACCCAGCAAAAAGTAAATCTACGAACTAGCTAGTTCCTGTTATTAAAGGCAGAACGACTAGAACAGGAGAAACAAAGTGACCAGAAACTTACCTGACTACTGCTACACTTTGCTGCCGGAAAACGATCAACTCATTCGGATCAACCGCGACGAAAGTGGTTATTATCCCATCCGAATTGGTTCCGAGCAGCGGCATGTCTTTGGCGACGAAGCCAGAGAGTTGATGCTTCGGCTCAACAATGCCAAAGGTGTAACCTATGCCCAGCGGGAAGCTATGCTTGCCGGTTCTATGTTCGGCTGGCATGTCCCAGCGGCAGATCCCACTCACCCGGCAAATCAACCCGAACACGCGAGGAACTAAGATGCCAGCCCAGACATTCAAAACCTACCGCTGCCGCCGATGCGGGCATGAGCAGCAAATAAAAACCAATCACTATGGGGCTTGTTGGTCATGGGGACACTACAACTGCTGCCCCGAATGCCCACCGTATGCCAAATACCCAGAGTTTGGTGGACAAACCATCTGGGATTGCGTTGAACCAGAACCACAGGAGGAACGAAGTGACCAACCTCAACTTACTAATTGATCTGGCTAAGAAAAGGCACACCGCCGAGATCGACTTCCAAAAGGAATTTGAGAAACTTTGGAATGATGTCTCGCTTCTTGAGGCCGACCAATTCTGGACTTTTGTGGCAGTCTTGACAGGCAAAGTCCAGAGATACCGCTTTCGCTATGGACGGCGGATGCGTGATGCCACGGACGAACTATTTCGGTCTGCTTGGTGCAACGAATTGGAATGGGATTATTCCCCTTATGCACCCACCACGGTAGATTGTGTGTCCTTTGCCAAGACCTATTCGGGGCTAACAAGGAAGCTCTATGACCCTCTCTTTGATGTTGTCAAGGGATACAGCGATGATGCCTACGGGGATCTGCTGGACACCTTGCCGCTGCTTGGGAGAGAGTTTGTTGCGGCGATCCTTGCAGGAACGTGGGACAACCATAATGAATTTTTCAAGGCTATGGGACATATCGTGCAGAAAGACTGGAAGTTCGACGGAGCCGACCAATTCTTCCTACACGGCGAAGAATACGTTAGCATGTCCCTCCGCGACTCGGCAGAGAAGTATCTCTATTACGATTTGAGGCAGAGGGAACCCAAAGCCGAGGAGCATCAGTTTGTATGAAATACTTGCTCACCCTGATAGTTTGTTTCCTGACTTGTTCGGCTCTAGCCAGCACCGAGGACAGATCAAGATTTGTTCCGCTGCCCGAGCCTAAGCCAGAAGTGGTATTGCCGTCCTTCTTGTTTATACAAGATAATAAACTAGACGTTTGTTTGCAGAGGCATCACCAAGAAATCCAAGAGATTCTCGATTCAGATGAAGAATGTCGATAAAGGCCCGCTTCGCGGAGCGAAGCGGGCCTTCTTTTTGATCTACGAACTGCCTGGATCGAGTTAATAGAGGTAGAAAGGAGCGTTAAATGAAACTTACTCAATCAGACTTAAATCAATTCATCGGCACCGCCCACTACTATGGGCATCCTTTATTCCCGACCCTAGTGTTCACGGACGGAATCAAATTTCTGGCCGAGAAAGCCGGTGCTTTTTGGTTGATCGACATTGTGGGCTCATATCAGCCCAAGCTCAAGCGGGAGCCTTTCCAGCTATGGCGACTTGAAAAGGCCGACGAAGGGGCGGTAGTTACTTGTCGGCAGGACACCAACGAGCCCGATCTAGTGCGGCAGGAGATACCGTACACCGACTTTCCGTTTGACGACCTCGGTGACAGTTTTGAGTGGTATGTCTGCCAGAACGACGAAACCACCTTCGTTATGCTTTTGAAATCGGAGTATTAAATCATGCAGATCAGATTCATGGACATTAAGTGGGACACAGACGGCCATTCACCGAAGGACTTAGGATTACCGGAAGAGGTAATTTTGCCGGTTGGCGACGAAGTGGACCTAGACACAGAAGGTGCCGACGTGCTTTCCGACGAATACGGGTGGTGCGTTTTCAGCTTCGACTGGGAAATGATTGAATAGACCTTTAATAGGATACGTTATGCACTCACCACCAGGAACCCGAGTCAAACTAACTCGCCTGATTACTGACGATGAAACTTGTTGCGGAGACTATGCCGAAGGTCATAGCGGAGTCCTTGTAGACGAGGACGGAGACACTTTATTCCGGCCTGACGGCTACCCCGAGGGTTGGGGCTTCTACCTCTCAGAGGACGACTATGAGCCCACCCAAAAGAGTGATGAACAGTGTCAAGATAGGTAATCTAGTTATCACGTTTTCCAGTGTAAACGTGACTTTAGGCCCTACATACTAGCATGAACTTCCGAGTATGGTTAGAAATGGATCATCCACCCATTAAAAGATTTGAACACCCGTTGGGTTATCTGGATTACGGTGATGTGCCATACGATTACAGGTACGAATTTGAAGAAGAAGACTCTCCATTTTGGCAGAAAGCCAAACAATGGGTCTTTATTGATGTTCTACGGGCTCAAGAAAAATTCAAAGGGCACGGGAAACAAATCCTTAAAGACTTTCTAGCTACTCTTCCCAAGGGAATCGGAGTGGTAGCAAATGCCAATCCTCTTGACCAAGACTTAGATTTCTTAGTTCGGTATAAAAAGCAGGGGTTTGCTGAAACGCCTGATATGACCCTTTTCAAGATAGTTTAGGCACTCTGGGTATCACGCTTTTTGCAACAGATGTGAGGCAACTGACGGTTGTCTTAAAGGTAAATCTGTGCAAGCGCCTGTGCAAGTCTGTGCAAGCGCCTGTGCAACACACACGCACGTAAGGAGAGACGAGATGCCACACGTTAAGGTTCATGTGTTGGGTCATACACAAGACCCCCGAGGCGACGGTAAGCCGAAAGTTCGATTGGTTACCGTCCCCGACGATGCCCCTTTCGAGACCGATGAGGACAAGTGCAACGCTGCCTTCCAGTACGGTCAGAATGACTTCTCGGCGGGCAACCCGGAACACAACACCACCTTCAGCGTGAGCGTGGGAGACGTGGTGGAGGTGCCCGCATGGGAGGACGATCCCGAGGCCGACTACACCTTGTACGTCGTGTGTGGCGTGGGGTTCAAGGCAATCACTTCGGACGAGTTCGAGATGCTCAAGGGCCTTTCCTCTGCTGACCGGACGTTCCATCCACTGTGTCGAGGATAAGGCAACTGACGGTTGTCTTAAAGGCAAACGTGACTTTCCACCCACCCGAGTGGGGGGTAGAGTAAAAAATACTCGCCCTAAGTCCTTGCCACAATAGGATGTTCGCTGTTCGCGAACAGCGAACATCCGATACCGGTAGATCTACGAACTAACCAGTTTGCGTTATTAGAGGTAGGAGGAAACGAAATGACTGACAAACTGACAGTCGCAGAGCGGCACCAACTCAAAGTCGCCAAACGAACATTGAAAATGAACGACGTTATGGCCCGCGTCCTGGGTGGTATGACCAAGGACGAAGCCAGAGCAATTATCAAGAAATTGGAGGGGAAAAGATGAAATGCGAGAAATGCGGTGGCGAGATGCGGTTCGACTCTCACTGTGGAGCTTACGTCTGCGTCGAGTGTGACAATCACAAGGGCCTAGCCCGCTGCTTTTGCGGGTGGGCTGCTAATGGTGGCGACGGTCGCCGCCAGCTTGAGGAAATGGGCGAAACCATAGACCCGGAGGATTATTATGGCCGATAAGCTCGATCTAAGCGTCAGTGATGATGGGCATAGTTATTACATCGGAACCGTCGAGCTTCCCGATGGCGACTATGACGAGGTTTGCAATAAGATCAATGCCCTATGGTATGAGTGGAGGGAGGAAGTTCCCCATCCCGATGCTGACTCTGAGTTTATTAACTGGCTTGTAGAAAAACACGGTTGGGTGGAATCAACAGGTAACTTTACACACACGATAGGAGAATGACATGCGGGAGCGTTTTATTATTACAGCTATCAGCAGCAACGCTAATAGCTTTGGGCTGCATCAGTTTGTTTTCATCTCGCAGACTGGTGAGGCATGGGCCGGGCTGGCTAACAAGCAATACTGCCGTCATAAGCAGGACGACGTAATAACCTTGCCCGAGAATCGCGGCATTGGCCTAGCAGAGCTAGGTTTCGAGTGCCCGCACCGACTTGATCCAGATGCCCCACAAGAAGTGGTGGATGAGGCTTGGGCTGTGAGTCATTGCGACTACGATCATACCGTCCACGGCGAAGTGCGTTTGTTACCATACGGCACAGCCGGTGGCAACATGATCGTTTGTAAGAGACACTACGAGCAAGAGATCAAGGCCCGGCAAGAAGCCAATGCCACGCGGCATCCCCGCGACGATCAAGCCCCAACACCTAGTTGGGAAGAACTGGAAGTCTACGAAAACTGATCTACGAACAGCCGAGTTCCAGTTATTCTTATTAGATCAAATCAACAACGGAGGTAATAAGATGACCTGTCCCACAAATGACCCACACGAAGTTATTGTACCCTTGGAGAATGGCAACACTCTCCGTTCTGGGGTATATGACCCTCAAGACGATTCGCTCACTTGTGGCGAATATGTTCGCCTTTGTGATCCTAATGGCAATGAAATCGTTTATTGGGATCAAGAAGAATGGCGAGACGACCCCGCCTTAGTAATGGGAGCAATTATCTGCTGTGCTGCCGGGCGAAACCTGAAAACCTAGACCTACGGAGTGATAAATGACCTGTGTTACCAAAACCGAGTGTTGGGAAGTCCCGACTGGATTGAGCCGATTGGGCCGAAAAGCAGCGTTCGTAATCCGTGACTTCTGCCGCGATCACGGACTAGACGATACGGGTGGCTGCAAGGTGTTCTACACACCAAAACAGTGGAGAGAACGGCACGAAGAATACGGCTGTAAGAGCGAATTGATCGTCGTACACGACGGAGGCGATCATTCCGTTGCGGTTTGTATGGACGCAGCCTACGAAAACTTCTGTGGTCTTCTGCCCAACCCCTATCGCTTGCATGAGGAGTTGATCGAGAAGCTCGCGGAAATCGGAGTATTCATGGAGGCTTGTACCCGCTGGTACTCCGCGATCTACGAGTCTTGATGGAACAATTTCCCCAATGGTAGATAATAACAGGATTCAGCAAGGAAATTGTTCCATGAAAGACACTCACCAGATCATGCGGGCACTAGGAATCGTGCCAAAGCAGCGAGCAAATCTACGAACAGCCGACGAGCCGTTATTTAATGTAGATGAACAATCACACCTAGCCGAAAGGGAACGACATGAATCCGACGATTACACTAGCACTCGACAAGTACAAGGACGGAACTGCCAGGGCAGAACTAGACCCCGGCAAGCATCACGTCGATGCTCTAGTCCGACTGACCGGGGAGATTGAGATACTGGAGGATGAAACCTTCACCCCTACCGTGTCTCTCCCGCCGCTGGAAATCATGGCCCTCTTTATCGCTCACGCTGGCTTTACCCGAGAGCATACCATCAGGCTCATTCGCCAGTGTTGCAGCGAGGCCATCGACAAGACCGGCAAGGCAAAGGATAGCCTCAAGGACAATATCGAGGTAGTCAAGAAGACTCTCGCTACGGTCAAGAAGGAAATCACTAGCCAGCTACCCAAGCAGACCCGCCTGGGTAAGGTCAAGTGTAACGTCGAGGCCGTCGAGGTCGCAGACGAACTACCAGAAGCCGCGTAACTTTATGGGGATGGGTGAGAACGAACCAAAGCTTTTGGGTAAACCAAACAATGGGTATGCCCGTCCCCGCCTTTTACTGAAAGGGAACAATATGATTCAAGTGATACCTGTAAACCACCCGCCTCTGCATCAATGTCCGATGTGCGGGGGCGAGATGGAATACCTCGGAACGCTGGGCTGTCTCGCCCATTACCGATGCCGCGACTGTGGCATGATGACCAACGAAGATGAAGGAGCATGTGGATAATGGATATTCGCTACATCGAGTGGCTTGCCGAGAAAGTCGCTGAGAAAGATAGGCCCAAGGAAGCGGCATAAACTCTCGGAAAACTAGAAAGAATGGCTCGCTTTCGCGGAGCGAAAGCGAGCCCCATGTGTCGGCAGATGGGCATTGGTGAGCCCAAGTGGCTGTAAACCACCCGCTTCGGCTGTGTAGGTTCGACTCCTACCCGGCACACTTTCTGATCTACGAACAGCCCACAAGCTGTTATTTAATGTAGGCAAACAATCACACCTAGCAAAAAGGGAGCGTAAAATGAAACCCGGAACCAGAATTCGTTTCGTGTGCGATATGAAGGTTGGTCACGAAGGCGTAATTCCTAAAAATGCCACGGGCATTTATCGGGGAATATCCGATGACCCAGAGCAATATCTGCTCTTTGAAATGGATGAAGACCACGGTTTTCTTCAAGAAAATTATGGTTATCCCAATTGTTTTTTGGGGGATGCTTTCTGTGTGAGTGAACTGGCAGATGATTTGACCTGTCACGAACGGGGTGAAATTCAGTCTCTCTGATCTACGAACAGCCTACAAGCTGTTATTTAATGTAGGCAAACAATCACACCTAACTTAACCGAAAGGGAACGTAAACATGATGTCACTCGAAACCATCCGACGAATGAGCGATGAAGCCGCAGCCCGAGCCTGCGAAGATGGGCTTACCCCCTACGTCCTCTACGACCACGACGACGTATCGCGGTTGCCTGGAGGCAGTAATTGGGACGGGCAAAGGCGATTCCCCTTCCCGCAGTTGGGAGGCTACGAGCCCGAAGGCTGGGTCGATACCGGCGAGAGCTTCTTCGTGGACATGAGCGGACTCGGAGCCGACTACGAACCGGCCTTGACCCATAAGCAGTTCAACAGGCAACTGATGGAACTGGTCGATGACCCGCGATCACTCGGCCTCGCCATCGGAGACGTTGGGCAGTTCCAATGCTACGTCAATGTCTACGAACGAACTTACTGATCCAAAAAAGAGCCGCTCGCCGCAGGCGAGCGGCTCCTATCGAAAGGGAACGCATGAAATACGAGGGAACAATCGAGGTAGCCTGTGAGGTTGCCGAGGACATGGAGCGGCTCTGCCGCGAGCCCGCAGATGATGTGGGCAAGGGTGAGACAGTATTCGATCAGGAGTATGACTTCGGCAACGGCATCGTAATGGCTGTTCAAGTCTGTGCTAGCCTATCGCCGCGAGAAGAGTCCTGTTGGACACAAGGGGTACTCTTCGCAAAGGTCGAAGACAAAAACTCTCCTACCGGACACTGTTTGAGTGAAGTGGGTTGCACCGACGTAGGCGAGTCATTTCTAGGCCCCTATCACATCTATGATGGTGACGATGAATACATCGTGACCGTAAAGGAGAAAAACTAATGCGTCTGAACAAAATAATCCGGTTGTACGTGCCGGGCACGGTGGACAACCGACGCAACCGTGAAGAGCAAGAGGCTTATGTGGACCTTGCCCTAGAGACATTCACCGACTTGTTCGGTGGGGCAACGGCAATGGAGGCCAAGGGTGCATACAGACTTGAGAGCGGAGTTCTTGTAAAGGAGCCTATTGTGTTGGTCTACACCTTCACCGACGAAGAGGGACTAGCCAAGCACCGCGAGACTGTTGAGGAGTTCGCCAAGCGAATTGCTATCGAGATGGTACAAGAGTGCGTATCCGTCGAGTTCGAGGGCGAGCTATACTTCATCTATCCAGAAGCAAAAGCTGCCTGATCTACGAACAGCCGAGATCGCGTTATTTATTACGGAGGGAAACATGAGTTGCTACGAATGGGAAGCAGGCGAGATTCGCCTGCCCAAGAAGGACTATCCGAAGTTTCGGAAGTCGATCATCGAAGCCTGGAACAAATATCATCTCGACCTTTACCAACGAGCCCTTATCATCTTGCTGAAACTCAAGAAGATGGGCAAGGGTAAGCGGAAGTTCGATTGGCATGGTGCCTACGTCGATAACTTTTGCGAAGGCCCAGATGAAGCGTTCTTCGCCATCGAGCAGATGATCTTCGACTTCAAGGCCCTCAATGGGCCGAAACTAATTAGGCCGAAGAAGAAAGACGTACCGAAAGCGAAGGTAAGCAAGGGTACGAAGCTCGCCCTTGGCGAAGCACGAATTGCCTTCAATGACAAGACTTGCACTGTTACTTGGGCCGTACCAGAAAACAACCATGCCTGTGAGTATGCCCGAGAGCATCCCGTCGCTGTTAAGTTATTCAATGCCCTAGCCAGGGTGAAGTGGACACGCGGTAGTGGTGGGCAGATCGTGGGCAACGATGAGTACAACCGAGAAGATTGCCATGCCGGTGGGGGTGGCAACTACGTCAAGGAAACCTACAACCAAAAGGGAGCGTTTTAATGAGTCTGAACTGGGATATTACGAAGTGCGATGAGTGCGTCAAGAACGAAGAGCATTGGCCGGTTACCAACGCATTGATCTGGGCGACGATGAGTGTCGGCATTGGCGAGATTAAGGAGAGTACCATCGATGAGTTCTGCATTCGTCTCGCCATGTGGCAACAGATATTCTCTCCGTTGATGTGCTGCACGGACGAAGAGGGCAACCGGCAACCTCGCCCGCTCGTTTACGCTGATGTGGTGCTACGGATGGGTCTGAGTACCAACGTCAGCACCGAATCCAAAGCGGCATGGAAGAACCGCATGATGGCAAACCTCCGCAGGGAAGCAGAGAGGTCTGTGAGACAAGCAAGAAAAGCAGCGGAACAACCCGCATGACGTTCCCCTCGGCCCCTGGTGACCGAAAGGAGCCAGGGGCCTACCGAACAACCTCCGTGCTAGGGGGGCCGCTGACCGAGAGGAGGCGGCTTCCCTTATCTACGAACAACCGACAAGTTGTTATTTAATGCAGAAGTTCAAACGTTGGAAGCCGCTGACCGAAAGGAGGTAGCTTTCGGAAGCCGCTGACCGAAAGGAGGCGGCTTCCCTCCTTCACCCTATCTACGAACAGCCGACTTGCTGTTATTTAATATAGACAAACAATCAAATCCTAACCTGAAAGGAACGTCAATGAAAGCAAAACAAATCCAAGTAGGCGATTTCATCGCTGATTTCGGTCGCGTGACCAGCGTACACCGCTTCGATAAAGAAGTGGCTGATCGCAAGTCCAGCATGACCAAGATGCCTTCTGAAAAGGGGGCTCTGTTGGGGGCTCGACTGATTGCCGAGGCACAGGAACATGCCTACGACAAAAAGCCGGGCAGCATCACGTTCTGCAACGCTATGGGCAAGCAACTGTCCAGGCTACCGGACGACAACGTGAAGGTCTACACGGTTCACAAGCCGCAGAAGGCCGTTGCCGCTGCATAATCACATCAAACGCTCCCCGCATATGCGGGGAGCGTTTGTTTTTTGGTTTGTATGCGGGCACACAAGTGGTTTGTTTCTTAGATCTGCACCCGCACCCACCTGACTTGATACTTCTCTATGGACACTAGACATACACGCTACTATCCTACTCCGTCCGCTTCTACGAACAGCCGAGATCCAGTTAATTAGTGTAGAGGCAAACAAAACAATTTTCTGAAAGGAGATATACCCAATGTCAGCTTATCCGAACCGTTACAAGGGCATCTGCAAGACTTGCGGCTGCCGCGTCAAGCCGCAAGAGGGATTCGTCGTGAAAGAGAGCGGGCAATGGATTACCTATTGCAAACAACACGTTCCGGTCAAGAAGGGGGCCGAAACCAACACGGGCAGGAGAGAATTGACCGCGAGTGGCGATGTCATCACTCCCTACGAGGCCGAGAACCTCGACCTCTATCGTTCGATGCCGGGGGCACGGTGGAACCCGGATAAGAAGTGCTGGACCGTTAGCCTGGAACCCGGCGACCGGGTGCGGTTGCTTGAGATCGCGGATCGGCTCAAGCTCGACGTTGCCCCCGAGCTTCGCGAGATCGAGCTTTCCGAGCAAGCAACCAACGCGAACTGTGCCGGGCTCTACCCATTCCAGGTAGACGGTGTGGACTGGATCGCCAAGGGCACGCATCGACTACTCGCTGACGAAATGGGATTGGGCAAGACCGTTCAGGCTCTCGTTGCCCTTCCCCAAGAGGGCAAGGCCCTGGTGGTCGTGCCTGCTTCGCTGAAATACAACTGGCAGAATGAGTGCCGCAAGTGGCGACCTGATCTGACTCCGGTCGTGCTAGAGGGTCGCAACTCATTCCGATTCCCTGGGGAGAAGGAAGTGGTTATCACTAACTATGACATTCTCGCTGAGTGGCTTGAGCCTAAGCTGCGTCATCCCAATGCCAAACCCTGGGACGTGACTATGGATCATATTCCGCCCCAAACCAAGAAAGCTTGCCAAGAGATTACCTTGGTAGTGGATGAAGCTCATAAGGTGAAGAACTACAAGACCAACCGCAGCAAGCGGATCAATGGTCTGAGTCGCCTATGTGGTCGCATCTGGGCTCTGACAGGGACACCGCTTGAGAATCGCCCGATGGACTTATGGGGCACCCTCTCCAGCCTGGAGATGTCCCGTCCGGTGTTCGGCACCTTCCCGAAATTCGTAGAGCGAATGAATGGCCGGAAGGGCAAGTGGGGAGGCTATGAGTTCGGTACTCCGCAACCCATCGTCCCCGAGCTAATGCGGCGAATTATGCTCCACCGCAGACGCGAAGAAGTCTTGCCCGACCTGCCCCGCAAAACTTATTCGACCATCGAAGTAGACTTGCCGCCGAGTCTGCAAAACTACATGGATGAACTGTGGAACGAGTGGGGCGAACTGATTGAGAAGCAGCGGGAGCTTCCCCCGTTCGAGGAGTTCAGCACGATTCGCCAAAAACTCGCGGCTAGTCGTATTGCTCACCTGGAGGCTATGGTCGAAGACCATGAGGAACAGGACGTGCCGCTGGTCGTATTCTCGGCCCATATCGAGCCCGTGCGGGCCATCGGAAGCCGCGAGGGCTGGGCATACATCGACGGTTCTGTGACCGCCACAAAGCGTCAGGAAATCGTGGAGGCCTTCCAGGCAGGGAGGCTGAAAGGTATCGCCTTGACGATACGTGCCGGTGGTGTTGGACTGACTCTGACAAGGGCATGGAAAGCCATTTTCTGCGATTTGGACTGGGTGCCGTCGCAGAACCAACAGGCCGAAGATCGAATCTGCCGAATCGGTCAAGAGGCTGCTCACTGTGAGATCGTCAGACTGGTCAGCAAGCACACACTCGACCTGCACGTTCTCGACCTGATCGCCTGGAAAATGGGGATCATCGAGGCCGCTCTGGAAAAGGAGATCGCTGGCACTTCGAAGCAAGTAGAGATTGAGACTGACGAAGAGTTTCAGCAACGAATCGCCCATGCATTGGCAGTGGTCGAAGGGCGAGAAGAGCCAACGGAAAACGGCTGGCCGCAACTGGTGGGCGACCCGGATATCCCGTTTTAATTCATCCGGGTTAATTATCTACGAACAGCCGACTTGCTGTTATTGAAGATAGAGCCCTAGCACAAAAGGAGGTTTTATGATAGGACGAAACTTTATGACAGCCGGTGGGGGCAGAGTGATTTTCACGCTCGCCATCCCCCCGAGCTTCTATAAGCAACACGCGGAGTGCAAGAGCCACTACACCTACCGGGTGATCTTCCGCGATGCCAACAACGAGTGGCCGGAATCGTGGTTCATTCACCTGTTGTCAGGACCGGATAACGTGTCCGATTACCAGTACCTTGGGATGCTCAATCCCGAGACTGGAGCGGTCAAGCTGACTCGCAAGAGTCGAATGACCGACAAGGCATGGCCGGTGCGGCTCGTTCGTCGCGTGTTCGCTGCCCTGTGGGCGGGGAAAGACGATCAGATCGAGCAGGCTGGTTTCGAGCTAATGCATAGCGGTCGCTGTGGTCGCTGTGGCAAGATGCTAACTCGGCCCGATTCAATCGAGATCGGACTCGGCCCGACTTGTCGAAACAAGTAAACAAGGGGGAAGCAATAGGTCTTCCGTAATCGTCCCACCGGGCGAACCTTGTTAGAACCCCGCTCGCCAACGGCGAGCGGGGCTCTTTTTTTTTCGCCCAAAGTAAATCTACGAACTAACCAGATCGTGTTAATTAGTGTAGAGGCGAGCGGTAGTCGCTCGCCAGTCAGTTCATTTCCTAGCGAAAGGGAAACATTCATGCACGACATTTCTGTTGTCAATGGCATTGCCGAGGCCATGTACGCTAACAAGCCCGCATGGCATCACCTGGGCGAGATTTTCGAGCTAGGTGGCTCGCAAGGCCCCGACTCGGAGCGGGCGATGGAGCTATCCCACTTGGGGTGGATGGTCAAGACTGAGCCGATCCAAGTGGTCGGTGGTAAGGTCATCGAGGACAAGTATGCGACTGTCCGACAGGACACGGGAACGGCTCTCGGAGTGGTTGGAGGTCGCTACACGATTCTCCAGAACCGGGATGCGTTCGCGTTTCTCGACTCGCTCCTGCAAGACGGTATCATGCGGTACGAATCGGCCTTCGCACTTGCCGGTGGTGCCCGCGTGGTTCTTCTGGCTCGCCTGCCGAGTGTAGACACGATTGCCGAAGGCGACGACTCGCTGCGGTACATCATGTTTGAAAACACGCACGATGGCAGCGGGGCGATCTCCTGTATGCCCACTGAGGTGCGGGCCGTCTGTGCCAATACGGTAGCCCTGGCTTACCGGATGGGCAAGGGCCGCGTGTTCAACATTCGCCACTGTGGTGACATGGACATGAAGCTCAGGCAGGCCAAGCAGTACCTCAGCCAGTTCGATGAACAGTTCGATCTGTTCTGCGAACAGGGTAGGACGCTTGCCACTCGCCGCTTCTCGCAGGTCGAGCTTGAGCAGTACCTTGAGACTCTGTTTCCGACTCCCAAGCCGGATGCGGAGAACAAGAAGCTGCGGGCTATCACGATCCGCAAGAACACTGTGGAGAGCATCCGGGATCACTACCGTAGACGCAACCGCGAGTTGCCGAGCATCCAGGGAACGTGGTGGGCATTGTTCAACTCGGTCACCGAGTATGTCGATCACGACTCTCGCACCCGTGGGGCAAGCGAGCGGGCGAAAGCGGAAAACCGCTTCGCATCGGTCACTAGCGGGCCGAAGGCCGCGTTCAAGGATCAGGCTTTCAGTTTGGCCCTGGACATGGCAGGGATCGCCCCTGCGGCGGCTGCGTAAACCAATTCGCCCCGGTTAGTCGATCTACGAACTAACCGGGGCGAGTTATTTATTTTAGTGGGCGATGGTCGCTCACACTTCACCTAGCTCGAACCGAAAGGACAGACAATGGTAGCGACTAACAAGAATTTCATGGAGCGGGCTGTTCGCCAACTGCGGCGACGGGCTGTTCAGCAACTCCGCAACGGCTCGATGGCCCTGGTTGTGTACGGCAATCAATATGAGGGCTATCGACTCGGGGGCGAACGTCCCAAGTCTGTTGTTTTGCTCAATCGCGTGTTTCCCAAGCAACGGGACGCGATAGCCAACGGACAGGAGCGATTCGGGCAGGTCGCCCGAAAGGTCACGCGGCCCCGACGCAAAGCAGCCTGATCTACGAACTAACTAGATCGCGTTAATTAGTGTAGAGGCGAGCGGTGGTCGCTCGCCCGTGTTTGGTTCCTAGCCTGAAAGGAAGGGTATGATGGAATCACAACGGGATCGCTATCGTGACGATCCCTGGTATGAGGGCACCGAGTCCCTCGACGGTGAAGAAGCCCGCTCAAGCGGTCGCCCTCACCCGGCAGTAGCCGCGATTGATGCGGATGTTGCCCGCGAATTGGCCGCTGAAACGGCCAACGAGGTTATGTCGTTTGACCTCTGAAAAACCACAAACCACTAACAGCCAACTGGCTGTTAGTGGTTCTTTTTTTTGATCTACGAACTAGCTAGATCGCGTTAATTAGTGTAGAGGCGAGCGGTGGTCGCTCGCCGTGTGCCCCCTAGCATGAAAGGCAAACAAATATGCGTCAAATCACAATGTCCGAGTTGGTCGATCTTCTCGAAGATCGCACCGCAGGTGCCCGCGTCCTTACGATGGTCGCTCGCACTTCTCCGAAGTGCCTGAAAAAGTGCCGCGACTCGAAAGAGCCGGTGGCCGACCTGTACCCCGAAGGGGTCGAGCGGCTCAACTACTGCCGGTTCATGGTTGGTTTCAACTACGAAGCCAACATGCAGAAGGCCCTGCCCGATCCAGACTTCAAGGCCCAGCCGATCTGGAAGGGGAAAGGCCGTCGCATCGGCAGGTTCGTGGTCGAGCATGTCGATACGCGGAAGCGGTACTTCCGCGTTCGCCCCGATACCGACCGCGACGGGTTGCCCCGTCCGATCCAGTCCCGGTGGACGAATGTTCACACTGGGCAGGAGATCACGGGTGCGGAGCTTGACTACCTCAAGGCCAATGTCTTGAGCGGTAGCAAGAGCGGCAACGTGCCCGCGATTCAATACCGGCTGTACGGTTTCGATACCGTCGAGCAGGTAGTGATGCACATTCCCCAAGAGAATGGGGAGTGGGGCAACGATGTCTGGGACATACTCCCCGATTAACGGCTAGGGGATAAGCCCCGGCGACCGAAAGGAGCCGGGGCTTTTCTATCTACCAACAGCCGACTAAGCGTTAATTAGTGTAGAGGCGAGCGGTGGTCGCTCGCCCGCGAGCGAACCGTTCGCTCGGAGGTTCTCCGGTTGGGGTGCGGGCCAAACTCGCACCCCTCGATGCAAGCCAGCCCTGACCCGCTGCATCCGGGTGTGGGTGAGAATCTCCCAGCGAGCGGTTCGCACCTACCCTAGCTCGAAAGGCAAACATGGCACGATCAAAACACTCTCCCAGCGGCCCGACGAAGGGCCGCAAGCCTCGCCGCAAGGCCAAGGCGAAGGCCAAGGCCAAGGCCAAGGCCCCAACGCATCGCCCGCTGGTCGCAAAAGACCTGCTTGAGGCGAGCCACCCGCTGCACGGCACGTTCGCCGCGTGGTGCAAGGCCCGCGAGGCCAAGCATACGGCCAACTGCGGCCACGTTACGGGTGGAGGCCCCTACGGTGGCTCGCAGGCCGAGGCCTCAGCCCTCTCGGCCCGCAAGGCCCGCAAGTTTCTGCGGGACTACCCGCAGTACCGCGAGGTACTGGTGGAGATCAAGCCTGCGGCTTGATCTGACAAAACAAAAAGCCCCTTGTTTGTTGTTTACGCAACAAACAAGGGGCCGAATTTTTTTTGCTTGTTGCAAAAAAAATTATTCGGAAATTATTTTAGAAAAACCTCAAAAATTTCGAGAAATTTTGGCCCCCCCAGGGGCCAATACGCTGGTTTTCTTTTAAGGGACTCCTAAAATCCTGTTGCCATAGGTCTTTTTGGGACTCCTAAATCCAATCTTGCTACACAAATAGCAGATTTGGCGGCTTCTTCGAAGTCCTCGAATGTCTTTTTGAAGCTTACGGTCTTAATTCCTTTCACCACAACTTTCCACCTGATCGGAATTACAGCTACCGGAAAGATGAAAAGTTCTATCCCCTCATATTTTGAGGCATAGTATTCTTGTGTGGGATGATAATACCATTCTATTCCACCGGCTTTCATTTGGGACTCCAGTTTATTTCTTGTCCGATCATTTGTTTTATGATATCTTTAATGGTCTCGATGATAGAATAGATGGAATCATGGATTTGTTCATCGGCAGTATCCTGTAGTTCTTTTGGGAGATTTTTGACGTTCCTCTTGCAGTGTTGGTAGAATGTATTAAGGAAGTCGAAGAGAGAGTCAATCCTAAAAAAGACTCCGTTTTCTGGATCGACGGCTGTGTGGATTTTTATCAAGTCGCCATCCATCTCAAATTTCAAATAACATGGTAAGATTTCACCCTTTTCTGCGTTGCCAGCATCAGCTTCCCCAAAAGCCGTTAATTCTCGCTCAAGTCGCTTAAGAACTTCTTGGGGAAGTCCTTCTGGGAATGTATCGCACCCAGATTGAATCCAATCGATGAGATCCATTCGATTGATGTAGTAATCATCGCCAAGTTGTGCGATTTGAAGATCAACCATCAAATACCTGACATAAAAAAGAGAGCCAGAAGACCTAAAACCAGGAAAACAATTCCAAAGACGACATGCCCAAGACAACCCTCTCCCTCATGGACGCTGTGCTGGGGCTCTTTGACCTCCTGCACGCGAGGATCATTTGCCGGATCGAATTCCATCCATTCAATTTCTTCGTCGGGCATGATTCTACCTCAAATGGCTATCTGATTATAGTCCGATTTCCATTTTGCGTAAAGAAATGCTCATATAAAGTGTGAAAACACTCAGTTTCATAGAAACATGCATGACCGGATTCGGGGATCGACTTGTCGGGATTTGCTTGGCTCTCCAAACTGCCCAAATTCACGACATTGAGCGGATATACTACTGGGATGATGTCGATGAAGATTGGAGAAAATCCCATTTTCCAGAATCGATTGGATCGATGATCGATCTCGACAACGTAGAGTTCGTCCATTCGGCGGTAGATTCGATCCCGAAGTCCGATATCAATATACTGAACTATGCCTACGACGAAAAGCACCGTCCTCAGTGGAAAAGTAACCCAAATCTCGACAAAATTACGTGTAGTTTGCCAATTTTGAGCCATATTCGGCTGAAAAACAAGGAAATTGAGAAAAAAGCCGAAGATTTTGCGAAAAAATGGCCCGCAATCCACGTAAGATCTACAGATGCGTGGGTACTGGCGAATCGAGTGAACAATGTCGATGAAGATCAGCGACGGGATCTCATTGTTTCAGAAATAGCAAAGGCCAAAATCAAAAGAATCCTCTTCTCCGCAGATAGCGATCAGCCAAAGTACATGCAAGATTTCCACAAGAAGGGGATCAAGGTCAAAAAAACAAACGAAAAGTTCGATGATTCCAATCTAAGACAGACATCGATGGAACAAATGCTGTTCGATTGGTGGGTACTGAGAAGTTCTGAGAAAATCTATACGAATCTATGGTCGGGATTCGGGGCAACGGCAGCGGCGGCAGCAGGAATTCCCTATATCGGCTATATCGGCTCCAAGATTAGGTTCCAAAGTTCTCGATATCGGATCTAAGATTAGGCTCCAAACCTCTCCATAAGCTTTTGGTCGAGCTTCTCAAGAAAGTCGCGGCCATATTCCCCGTTTTCAAGTCCATCATGAAGCCCTTGCGGCAAATTATCTTTGATTTCGTGGCAAACAGAGGCAATCGCTAAAGCAATGCAGGCAGTTGTATCGGTGTCGCCGGAATAACCAACGACCTGACGAAGGATGTTCGACATTTTACGATTGTCAAGAACAGCCTGCTTCGCAGCAAGAACGCATTCCCAGCCGTTTGTAGAAGCACGTTGGCCCTCGGGCCAGATCTTGATGAAGTTTTCGTTCAACATCTCCTTGTCTTCCGAATCATCACCATTCCAACATGCAGCCAAAGTTCCAGGCGGCGACATGAACCACTTGTGCAAATCTTCAAGAGGCCCAAGCTCATAGAAACAATAGTGAACCATCAAGGCAACAGCGAAAGCGGCAGTCCTTCCACCAGGAGTATTGTGGGTAATCGAGCTTTGGATATTGCACTTCTTGTGCATCTCAGTCAGATCGGTAATTAAACCGAGTGGAGCCGCCCGCATAGCCGCTCCACATTTATCACTATTGCCTCCAACTCTGGACAAAAGCTCTTTGCCCATCTTGGGATTACCTGGACGGTTTCTTTTTGCGGCGGTAATATTCGTGAGGATTTCAAAAAGACCACGACTATATCCATGACGCTCATCTCTTGCGAAACATTCCACAAAGCGATCCGCCACAGTTTCCTGAGTCCACGGTTCATCCGACAATAACTGCTCAGTGATCGCAATCATCATCTGTGTATCATCGGTGTAACGTCCAGGTGGCAACGAAGAAGGGCGAAGACGCTTGTAAGTCAGATCATTATGCTCTGCGATCAATTCTTGATCGGCAAACATCTCAAAAGCAACTCCGTAAGCATCTCCTTTAGAACCTTCAACTAGCATCCTCTTCTCCTTTGGGTTTGGCTTCAATGAATACGTAACAAGGATCGGGCCAGCAGTATTTACAGCCAACAGGCCTCATGTCATCGTAGGTATCGAAGTGTCGATAGTACGGATGACCGCATTCACACAACTTGTTGTCTCCAAAGTCTCCGTCATAAGGCTCGGGAGGGTCTTCATCAATGAAGATCCCTTCCATAGTCCCTACAAGGTGCGTTTCGGTCCCATCGTCCCAATAGAAAACAGTTTCCCAGCGTCGATGGACGATATCCTTGACGGTTTTGCCAATGAGTGGCCCAAAATCGCTCCCATCAACTTCTGGGTAACACATCATTATAGTCCGTTTTTCGAGAAATGTAAAAGGGAGCCCGCGAGCGAAGCGAGCGGGCTCAGTCAAAGAGCAGCATCCAAATAAACCACATTATAAAGGAGGTGGGAAAGGCGACATATGCAAGCATGAACGTGATTGCTCCCACCAAAACCATAGGCTTGTAGGGGTCCGTAAAGTGATTTTGCAACACAAACCACCAAGTTTCAGCATTGAATCCATTATAGAACTGTAGTTCCCAAATAGGATTGCATTTAGATAAAACAAACATGGAATTCACAAAAAGAAACAAGCCCAACATACAACAAAGCCAAGGCCAGGACTGACAGCAGACCATTTTGCCGTTTTCACAGTCGGGGCTTTTGTAGGGATTTTCATCCATGTTGCCATTTTAGGATATCGCGGAGGAATTTCAAGGGCAAATTAGGCGATACTTTTCCAGGGCGGTTCGTATTCTGGCGGCTCGTCTTTTTCCCTTTCTGCGGCTCCCGACGCGAGACTCTTGACCATTGCGGCAAATCGCGGAGAGTCAATGTCAAGAAGATCCATCAACTCACGAACAGGCATCATTGCAACCTCTTCGATGTCAAGACCCTTTCCATACACAAGTTTGTTGATGGCTTTTTCTACATCTACCACTTGTTGCTTTCGTACTTCCCACGGATCGAGGAATGCTTCCACGTATTCTCTAAAATTCAAGTTGCACTCAGGAGTCCACCACTTCGCAACTTCGGGGTCGAATCTTTGTTGATACATCTTTCCAAAGAGTCCAGGCTCGGCGGGCTTGTCAGACCAAAGACCCAAAGCCTTTCTGATAGCTTTTTTCTCTTCACCGCGAGCAAGATGCATCCGACGAAGCATATCGATGTGCTTCTTCTCCTCGTCAGAAAGCTCTCGGGTCTTTGCACGACCGGTTCCTTCTATTTCACGTAGTTCTTGGTAGCCAAAAGGAGTGGATAATATTGCCGATGGATCGTATATGCCTGCTTTCTTCATTTCCTCAAGACAAGGTATCAGCATTCTGTCATACATTTCTGTATCGTAATTCCAAAAAGCTAAATATTTTTTGATTTCTCCCTTTTGCGATCCCACACCGGTCCTTTCGTATGCCTCTCCCTGTCTCCCAAGAAGTGCCGTGTCTTCTAGGATGTCTCTTCCTTCTATCCTCATTTCCTCGATATCGTCTTCGTCCGCACCTTGCTCTTCAAGATATGCCATCGCTATGCGAAAATGCTCGCAAGAACTATGTTTATTGTTTTGATTGCATACCTTATAGAGAAAAGTAGTGGGATATTGCGGCATAACCTTTCCGTAAAGAATGGTAACAAAATCGCCATGAGCCCAAACATCATCAGGATTAACCCAATTCCCGTAGCCTACTAAGTCATCCCCAAGAGCCTGTGCGACCTTACCCATTGAGCCACTCCCTGAAATTTAAAAGGTGTTCGGGCCACAAGCCAGCAGCATGTTTCCAGGCTAATTTTTTCTGTGCCTTTGGTGATCGACCAGTCCTATAGAGCCCCAAAGCTTTCATGATGGCTTTTTTCTCTTCACCGTGAGCAAGATGCATTCGTTTTTGCATGGAGGCAATCTCTTCGGGACTATACTTAGATTTCGTTCCGATGGATTCGTATTCTTGAACGGGTCGGTTGCCAAAAGGAGTCGATATAATCATCGACTCAGAATACTGTTGGGGTCGTTTGGATTTTAATTCTGCAATGAGTCTGCCCATCAATTTGCTAATCATGTCCCGATTATTATTCCAGACAGAGAGCCAATAATGACACTTTTGCTGCGTACAGAATTCGCCAATCCTGCCAACCAATCCGTTCGCTATAGCTCTCTCCCTTATTTCCCTGCCATTATGTTCGGGCCAATGATCTTCCAACATATGCCAGTGAGTTAGATTGCCAGAAGTAGTTATAAGTTGTACTTGTCCGTCACCAAGATCCCCATAGTAAAAGGTAAGGGTAGGATCTCCCTGACCCCAAATGTCGTCAGGATTTACATATCCTTCCGGGATCTCTTCGGGCGGCTCGGGCGGCTCGGGTGGAAAAGGTTCTTGTTGAACTTCTGGCTCGGGACGCGTAGAAGGCGGTGCCCCCGCCATAGAAGAAGGCCGCTTCCATCCTTCTGTTCCAGGCATCTTCCAAGCATGTGTTTTGGGCGGTTCCATATCTTATTTATCACCCAATAGTAAAAAAAGAAGCCCGCGAGCGTAAGCGAGCGGGCTTCTTTTCAGCGGGAATGAATTTAATCAATTCCCTTTTCCTCGGGGACGCTAGTCTTCCCCATTGGGAGATACTTGCTGGAAGGCCAAGGCCCAGGTTGAAGGGCTCTCATGGCTACAGTCCACTTGCCATCCTCGCATTTTTCGTAAATGGTGGCCATGCCATTCAACAATGCGGGAGGCGAAGCATCATGAACTATAAATTCTTGAGGATCTCCAGGAGTAAGCTCCAATAAAGAACGACCCGCTATTTGATTCGACGCTGGTTGCAAAACATCCCACTCAAACAAAACAACAGAATCTCCCTTCGATTCAATGCGATAATAATAGGTGTATTTCTCCAAAGTGCCATTGTAGGTGACCTTGTGAGTTAATGTCACCTTCATGTCATTGATCCCCATTGTCCCCCGCATCTCCAAATTCATCGGATAATCAGAGTAATAACTGTTCGGCGGGGTGGGAACCACAGGATTGCCAATTCCGTGTTGTATGGGATTAAAATCGACAAGCAATAAGACAAGAATCGTAATGGCTACGGCCCCGACACCAACTAGTCCCCAGCGAATGATTGTAGACATCTTTTCCTCCTTTTCTATAAAGAAGTAAGGGGAAATCATTTCTTAGGCATTGCTGCCTGGGCGAGATCGTCTAAAGTTTGAGAAGCCGACGTGTTAAGCTGTGCCATTTGGCCAGCTTGAGCAGGATCGGTGGGATCTAAAGCACCCTTCATGGCAGTGATAGCCTTTCTTATGTCAATGTCGGCCTGGGCGGCAGTCTTCTTTTTTACCGCATCTTTTGCTGCCTTGAGATCTGGATTCTTTGATTCTGGATCTTCCTGCTGTTGTTGCTGTTGGGCAAGAGCGACATTTATTGGTTGTCCACCTGGAATAGGACCACCAGGAGGAGTTGCCATTGCCTCTAACCATTGATGAAATGTTTTCATACCCTATTTAGACATGTAAAAACAAAAACCCTTTCGCCCAAAGGGCTTTAGAATTTCGAGCAAATGGCTCCCCGCAAAATGGGCAGAAATTAAAGGGCACCATCTCCCCAGATCCCTCAATGTAAAGATCCACCGCCCCAGGAGAAGCCGGGTCCTCAAGAAAAATGCGGCCAGAGCGACGATCCTCTTCCTCGGGATTGGCAATGCGTTTGCCCAATGCTTCGCAACAAATCATAACGACTCCTCATACAATAAAACCTGATGATCCTGTATCCCCATCGGACCCATCACAATCCGACTTATACAAACCCGATACTTGCTGGAACAATGAGGACAAGTTGCGTCAAAACCGCCGACCCGCCAGTAAAGGCCTCGAATCTCACACGACAAGGAAACCTTTTCATCCGGGGAAGAATAATAGACCCCATTGCTAGGAGAAAACAATTCGTGGATCTCCTTGCCATTCCCCTTCTCGACTTCTTCGCAACGAATGTAAAATGACTTGTGGCAACAAGGGCAGTCTTCAATATAATAGGCGGGGCCAGAGGCCTCGGCCATCTTGATGTGATTCCCCATCAGAGGAACGACCTCCCCACACTCACACCGAAAGTCCTCCTTCGGGGTGGAAAAGGCATACCCGCCGCATTTGGGACAATCACAATGAGCGGCAATACCAGCAGAACCTACTTCTTTCATCCTAATTCTCGCTAGGTTCGTCAGATTTCCATCGGCGGAGATATTGCTCCGCATAGCAGGGAACCATTTTCTCCTGCTCCAAATTACCATCAGAATCAGGGAGAATGATTCGCAAAACCGTCCGGTTTCCCTCTTGGGCTTCGACAAACAACGCTTTGTAATCGCCACTAAGCACCGTATCCGAGATCTCGCCGTCTGAGAATTTTTTCCCATCTTTGATCTGTTCCACGATTCCACTAAAAACTGGATGCAAAATCTTGGGATCGGCTGGCAAAGTGATCTCTAAATCTGGATGATCGAAGTTCTCAGCCAAACCGTGCGTGTGGATGCCATGATCTATGACGTAATGAACGACCCAGCCGTGTTTCTCCAACATCTCGTCCTGGTGCTTCTGAAAAGCCTCCCAACCATCGCGGCAGGCCATACATTTGCACTCCGCATCGTGTCGCGGGGCTTCCATATCGCTCTCCTTGATTCACAAACACCTCATAACCGAATAGATGATTATAGCCCGAAGTCGGATATTCGTAAAGCTGGCTTGACAAATCCCAAGAATCTGTGATAATGCTCTTGTCTAAGACTGCGGTTCCTGCCAAAAAGGGGCCGATTCGCCTACGGCGAATCGGCCCTGTTTTTTCCGCTTGACAAGCTCTCCCAGATCCGTATAATCTCGCTGTTGCCTTCAAATGAAGGCCATTTTGCTTCTCCTTTCTGTCCTCCTTCCCGCTCACGCGGGAAGGAGGAGTGGTTCACACGCATGGAGGTGTAAGCAATGATGAAGGTGATATTCATCCCTCGGGATGCCCCATTCTGTCACTTGGCACGGGCAGGATGGGGTAAAGTCGTATCTTTGGCCCCCTCCCTCTTAATGTGACCCGAGGGAGGGCTTGCTATCATTAGAGTGTTCTTGAATCTTTTCAGGATGAATTGTCGGGACGGAACCCTTTTAGGATGGGTTGGGATGGATACCATAAGGCACCCTTTCGCCCGTAGGGCGAAAGGGTGCTTTTTTGTTCACTGTTCGCGAACTGCGAACATGCTTTGTGAAACCTTGGCCGGATTTGGCCGGATTTTGGCCGGATTTGTTAGGATTTGTTAGGATTTGTTGGGATTTGTTTGGATGGGCACCGTTTCGCCGCAGGCGAAACGGTGCTTTCTTAACGAATGATACTCCTTTAGGTGTGCATACCTTAATTTCACACCTAACTTTTCACACCAAGGAGTATTATGGATTACGATAAGCGACCCGAAGACACTGTTTTCAAGAAGCGGTTCCGCTGGATGGCGAGATTCAAGAGGGGCGATGAGGTCTTATTTGAGGGATTTGCCAAAGTGCCCGCCCGACCTCAACTTAATGACGAAGAAATCAATTTTCTCTCGTCTAAGACATGGATACCTGGAAAGGCATCATGGGAGGAGATCACTATTAACCACTATGGTGCCACCGATGAAGTTCTAGAGAAGTGGCAGAATGCCGTGAGGGAATTAGATACGGTCGAATTGCTTCTGTACGATGGATGTGGCGGGCTTTTGGAAACTTGGATCGTACACGCTGCCAGGACGGCTCGGACGAAGGTGGACTCAAGTCTTTTAGGGACCGATCCATGCCCGCACAATACAGAAATGACCATTAGATATTCGAGGGCAGAATTTGTTCCTTGGCCGAAACCCGATTAGTTCTTGCTAAATAAGGCATGGACTTTCGAAATTGGCTTATAGGTGAAGAGTTATTTAAAACCATGTCAGGGCAAACTTTGGTTAGAAATCCACGAAGTTATGCCGCTGATCCTTGGATTGAGAGAAATGTCACCTATCCTATTTACAAAAACCCTACAAAACAAGAGCTTGCTAAATTGACGACTTGGTGCAAGGAATTTTCAAGTAATTTGCAACTTGGTGGGATAATAACGACGGCTGATGATCTCTATATTTGGCCTCGTAGCATTCTTTCTCATGACGATATGGAACGTGAAATCGGAGAGAACACTAAGATGGCTTTTATTCTTCGCGATGAAGGACGCACAATAGTGGTTGCTCAATATACAACACCTCATATCTCCGTAGAAGAAATACAGGAGCATCCGAGAATAAAAGAGATGTTGGGCCTTCCAGAACCGATGCCTGCTTAATTCGACAGGACCCGATTAACCATACAAAATACGTTCTTTTACTTTTATTATTTTCGAATAGCCACACTTGTCACATATGGCTTTTGTCGTAGTCCTTTCGTTGTATTGAATCAGCCATATTCCCCACCCATAATACTCATTTTGGCCTGTTTCATCTCCTTCATTAGTCTCCGTTCGTAAGGATCTTTCACCACACGACGGACACTTTTTGGGACGAGCTAATGCCAGAACCAGAACAATACCAACAATAACCACAGCAATAGTAGGAATGATAAAGAAAAGCATTTTTAACTCTGCTTAGTTCAAAGATCCTGGCGGATAGTAGTATTCGTCGTCTTCATATTTTCCCATACTTTTGTATTTATCGGGCAGGAATTTGGCATCGAAGACTGCCTCTGGGCCTTTGAGCGGCAGTCGAACGGATGGAAAGTCTACGAAATTGCCAGCTTTAATGACTTCCTTCACGAATCTTTCTGTTCTCTCATACGTCACAGCCGAGGCATGTTCGACGGATGTGGCTCTAGCCGCTATCGGAAAAACCAGACAGCACAGAAGTTGCAATTCCGATTCCTTGTTTTCGAAGGCTTTTTCATCCTCGATGCCCTCAAGAACGAGAGGAAACAGAGACAGCATCAGGGAAAAAGTTGGCCCTACTACGTCGCTTACATTTTTTGGTATTTGATCGTCTTCAAATGCCTGGGCGTAGATTCGCAACGACCTGTACAGCCTGCACGTTGCTTCTTCGTCGCTTCCCATCTTCTCGTAGTATTTGATTAGCTTATCCATTATGCCAGTAAGATTCACCTCGATCTTGCAGAGCATCACAAACATGCCCGCCACAATTCCTCGAAATACGTCGAAGACTTTATCGTGGTCTTTCTTCTTGATCGTTTCGCCCCGCATCAGAAAGACGAGCAGATCGGTAGCCGCGATGGCATTGGTTTCGATATTCGTTTCGGTCATTCATGCCTCCTGCGTTGTTGGGAAGTGCTTACAACATCTGTGCGATTAACTCCCTCGACAACGGCTCCATCTCGCTTTTTGGGATCAAGCGATCTCATAGCCTCATCCGGTGCATCGTTGTGAGATGGGGCAGTAACATGAACATCCGTTGTCGTCTGGTCTGCTAATCGAATTTTTACTTCGTAGTTTGGCATTGATCTATCGCCAGTTGGATAATCTCTTTGTGGTGGGGGAAGGCCAGGGTCATATTTTCCACAGAAGCCACAGGATGCCATTGACCGCCTATTGCGTCATCACCAAACCCCAATATCACGCCATCGTGGACTTTAGCGAGAAAAGGAAAAGTCCAGGTATTAACTTCTCTCGGATCAACACCCTCGACAAAATCCCCCAAGCTGTATAGTTCGTACTGATCTACTTCTGCTTCGGTTTCCTCTCCAAGCTCCCTTACCGCCGCCTGCATAGGGGTTTCCCCTTCGTCAATGAACCCACCTGGAATTGCAGTGCCACGACCGTCTTTTCGCTCTATCAAGTAGATTTCGCCGTTTCGATAGGGGACGACATCCACGCAAACATTTGCGGCCTCGATGATTCGAAAATTCTCTGTGACGAGATGCTTTATGATCGGATTCCCAGCATTGACGAAATTGGCTAGATTGTCGTCTACCCTAGACACTCTCCCAACGTCTTTATCAGGAAGATATAACACCCCCCGAGAAGTGTGATAAAACCACTTCCCTTCGCCGCGATCCGGCTTCTTATGCTCGATCTTTGTTATCGTGTAGCAGTTCATTCGTCTTTGAAAAATTCGAATTCTTTGATGAGCCCTTTACACGTATCCACTGCTGTAATCCAGGGGTCAATTTGTTCGAGCAATTCGTCCTTTGCCAAATCCCGCAAAGTAAGCGGGAGCATTCGCCTCTCTGTGAAGGTTAAGTCGCGATCTTCCTTTGGTATCCGTTGCAAGATCCTCAAGGTCGATTCGTTTTCCTTGAGATTTTGACATAAAGCCCAATGAACCAAGGGGGCGGTATGGACCGCATCCACGATGATGGCCTTTTGTCCTTTTCGAGGAATGGGCGGCATATAATGACCGACGATCTCGGCTAACTCGGCTTCCATTTCTTTCCGAATGTCGTCATCGATACTAAGTAGTTCGTCGCCAATTCCTTTGCGACCTTCTAGGTCTTTGAGAATGTCTCGGACGAGTTGTATTGGAGTAGGCATCAATTGCTTCCTGGAAAAAACTTGCTTAAATAGTCAGGGCCGGATGTTTCTCTTGTGACGTGAATGGCATTATCGAAAAAGCGTTCCGGGAGCGTTTTTTCGTTAAATACCAATTCAGCAAACGTAGGATGAAGCACCCTCTCTTTGACCAAACGACCAGTAACCTCGTAGCTCATTTTGCTTGCCTCCTCTTGACCGTAAATAACGGCAACAAGAGAAAACGTAAGGCAAGTCAAAAAGAGCCATGCTTCCGTACAATTCTTAACTTGCTCATCGCTCATGTCTACGTCCTTGATGGCATCGCGAACAAACGCATAACCAGCAGCGACGATTTCTAAACCAAGGTTGGCGGCATAATCGACATCATCTTCTTCGTCTGTCCTGATAGATTTTGCAAGGGCTTCGGCAACTATTTCTTTAAAATCGCCCAGAACTTCGTAAGGATCTCCCCCTGCTTTTTGACAGAGGATGCCTGTGTAATGTCCAACCATTGTATAAAGTTTGGCGGCATATTCTCCACTTGCTCCGAAACTATGAACGAGGGTGGGAAGAACATAGTGCAACAATTGAAGAATCGTGTGGTATGTGCCGTTTATGTACAAATGATCCATCTTCATTTTTCGAGATCTCCTTTGAACCAACGTGCCACCAATTCGGCAAATCCTTGGGCGACATTGTTGGTAAATTCGTCGGCTTCGCGGGTCAATACGTCAATCGACAAAAGATGCCCGCAATGTACTTCAAACCACCGTTCATCTCGTAATGGACGAACAAATTCCGGTTCCAATCTTTTCAGAGGATGAGATGGCTTGCCAGGAAGGAGGGCGGTAAACATGCTGCTATCACTTGTGATTTTCCCCGCCTCTCCCAAATAGTCCTCCAGCAAGAACCGAATGTCTGTTGTTGAAGGCTTGTCCTTGGGATCATCCCATGTTATGAATCTATCGAGTGCCATTACTGTTCCTTCATCCGGCTATTGAAGAGCTTATCGCAGAGGGAATCAAACGATTCGCCGTCAGGGCAAGTGACCATCGGGACATGATCTGGTTTTTGGTATCTGAGCTTTGCTCTCAAATAACTTCTCATTAGGTAAACAGATATGCCAACTATTACATGACATGTCGCCAATTCTGGGAATTTCCAATACACTAACAACAAGACGAACAAAGCCGACATGGCAAACAATTCCACAGTTTCCACCCCTTCTAACCAATCGCTACAGCCTGAATAATTGTCCCGAGTGTGCTTCTTATGTTTTTGGAGAAGCGTTTGCCACTTTATTTCTTTTGTAGTTGGTCTTTTCGGATCGCGACGTTTGGCAAGCCAAGTAAAGCACCATCCGATTACAATCTCGTAGCAGAGGAAAGAAAACACGAACATTTCCCACAGGATGTAGAAAACGATGTAGGCAAGGCACATAGTATTGAATGTGCCGACATTGGTAGACCAATATCCCAGCATTGATACGACGAGCAAAGCCGTTCTTACGCTACAGTGGACAATTGCTTCCGTGTTTTTCATGTGTCACCTTGACATTCTTCTGAAAGGCCGGGATCATTAAATATTCCTGCCGCATGATACATTTGACCTTCGCCACACTTCACGCATTCTCGACAAGTATAGAACCTCGGTGTCGATGCAGGACAACGAATGTCGGTATGCCATCTCCCCATGCGGTGACTGCTATCTGGCTTGACCAAACGTTTTCGCAAGTATTTGTCTTTTCTACCCTTCGCCATTTTGGGGCTTCCTAATAACAAGTCCTTTGTGGATTAGTTCAAAGCCGAATTTCTGAAACCATTCTTGAAGTTCTTCCAAGTTCATTCGGCCATACGGGTTAATTGCATTGACGATGGTTGCTTCGAGGGCATCGGCATGTTCGCATACCTTTTTCATTAAGGCAGTTCCTCGACCAAGGCCCTCTGGATCGGCTTTGATTCGGGCAAACCAGAAAACGGGCGGCATTAGCTCATATTCATCGGCCAGATGGTCAGCACGATCCAATTCTGCCACGGATCTATCAATGGCAAGGTAGATGTGTGTTTTACTTACGTTTTCGGTGGTTAGGTTCATTCTTCTCCTCTTTCCACAGGGGGTAGGCAGCTATCCAACTTGGACTAAATCTGGTTTCCTCGTCACTTTTCAGCCAGCCTCGTTCAACTAGTTCTTTTTCGACCCAATACAACCCCGTATTCATAATCTCTTTTGCATCAATGATTGTAAGAGATAATCTTCGAAGATGGAAATTCTTATCATCGGTGGCAACTTCCCAATTCTTTGCTCTGGTTCTCCATTGTCGTCTGGTGACGTTATCGGGTTCGTCGGTATTGTCCCAATAGCCGTATTCTTCTACATACGGCGGATATTTCGGAGTCTTGTTTGACTTGGGATACATGGGGACGATGTAGTAGTACCGCCCCTTTGGAAAAAAGTTGGCCCAACAATCCAGATTTCCTACAGCCCAACTTTTCTTAGAGCCCTCCATGAAAAATTCGAACGTCAATGCCGTTCGAAATTCCCTCTCAAATTTTTCGAGGAATTTCTTGGTGGTTTTTCCCCAATTATCGGTATTCTTGAGGAACAGCTTTGCTTTCTCTCGAACGACTTTCTCCTTGATGGCCTCGCTGAATTCTACCGTAAGATCGGCAGCTTGCTCAAGACAGGTTTGAGCAAACCACTCCATAAAATCCTCAATTTTCGACTTCGGTATTCGGATGCCTCTGTAGATTTTGGTACTCATTGAGACATTTTTCTTTCGTATTCTTGACCACGTTCAAATGCTCTTTGAGCAATGGAAGCAAAAGCCTTCGCGTGTAGCCGTCCCTACGCCGACTTTTCGAGCAAAAATGCTACCTTGATTTCCAACCACTTCAAAAGATCTTCCACAACAACGGGCTTTTTCTGATCCTCAAGTTCGTAAGGACAAATACAAAGGGTCAATTCGGCTTCATTATCACTTATCCATGTCCACTGCAAAGTTCCAACAATGCACCTCGGATGATTAAGTGCTGCCTGAATAATTTCTGCCTCCCAAGATTCTGGCTTATCTTCTGGGCCGCACCAAATGTTGATTGCTCCCATGCGAGAATCAAAATATCCGCCATTATCGATGTCAAGTTCGTTACCGATCATTTTCATCCGGCCAATTTGATCGGCCTTGAGTCGCTTACCCAATCGGATTTCTTGTTCTAACATTTGTCCAATACCTCTGGAATAGTGTTGTTTGGTTCTTCCTCCTTTATTGCACGAATAATCCTTCCGACGATGGGCTTTCTTTCCTTTTCTCTTTGTGCCGACCAATCGGCGGCTGTGTAGTACGAGCGATCAGTAGGCCAAGAATGGTAATTCAAAAGACAACCATTCAAGTAGGTCGCAACTTGAATTTCTTCTCGCAAAAACTCACCAGAGACGCAGAAATGAAATGGAACTAAATTGATATCCTTGTGAGGCCTGTTGGCTTGCTCTAATGCCAAGTCAGCAATATGAACCCTTCCATCATCTACCGAAGCAAGAAGAAGATGCCCATTCCACCCTTTTTGTCGTAGCTCGTTCTCAGGATTCCCTATATCGACAATCCATGCTCCTTTTCCCGCCCATTCCAAACTTTCCTGATCGGATTGGGGAACCCGCCCATGTTCCCCAACAAGACGGCAAAAAGTTGGGTTAAAGATCTCTAGTCTAGCCGCTATTCCCCATGTCACAATACCAAAATACTTACATACCTCAATACCACATTTCGTGGCAGCAATGCAGCAGTCATGGCTATAGTATTCATGCAAAATAGGGGAAGCTTTCTCTACCAACGCATTGAATACTTCGGGGACTGTTTTCATGGGACAATTATAGTCCAAAAAAAAATCTTTGTAAAATACCCCATTAGAGGGGAACACTCTCTTGACAAAGTTTTGAGTCAGGGGTATATTTCCCATGAAGCAGGCCCGCTTTCCAGCGGGCTGGTTTTCGCTTGGAGCGAAAACCGAAATTCCTTCGCGGGGGTGCCCAGATAACCATTGCGAAGGGTGGCCGGGAACAGGCTCGACCCCTTTCCCGGCACTTCTCCTTTGTCGGTAGGTTCCGCCAAGAAGGAGGTTGGCGGAACCTTTTATTTCTACTTGACAATATTGCGAATTGTACTACAATTACATTGGACAGTCACTCTCACGGTCGCTTCTTCAACGAGAGTGGAAAACAGCCCTCTTTGTCTTTCCGGCAAAGAGGGCTCCTTACTAACCCGCGCAGGTATCGTCGGGTCCAGCCGAAGGGGCTGGTAGTCATTTTACAGGTCGAAAGCGAACGAGCCTGAAATAACTGACCTGTGTCTCCAGATTAAGCCGAGGCTTTCCTCCCTCGGCTTAATTTTTCGAAAAACCCGATCTGAGTTGTTTGGGAAGACATCATCATAACGAGAATTTCCTTTCCCATTTCTTCGGTTTTTTCAATTTTCTGAACTAGGGCATTAGCCTGCGGTTCATTTTCATTTTTTGTTTCCATTGACTTCATCGTATAATTTCTGACATGGTTGAACCATGCGTTCCATCATTTTTTCAATGTGATCGATGGCTCTATAAGCGTCATTTGCACGACGGCGATCTTTTTTCTCGGATCGGTTGGCGGCCATCAAAATAAGTGGAGTAGCAAATGCAGCCTGGAACGAAAGTACCAGATTCAAAAGAATAAACGGATACTGGTCGAATGCAAAGCTAAAAAGGTTGATAAAAATCCAGGCCATAAGAATAAATGACTGCATCATCAGGAATTTCCAACTTCCTATGAAAGTCACGATTGTGTCAGAGAGTTTTTCTCCATAAGTGGCTTTTCTGCTACCATATTTGAGGTTGGAAAGTTCCTTTAGAATTTTCTTTTGTGTATCGATAATATCTTGAAGTTCATGACTTTCCATCGTACTTTCTTCTCCAAAAATATCTATGCAGACTATCGGCAAAGCACTCTGATGATGGTGAAAAATTCATACGATGTGTAGATATTGTAGTCTAACAAAGGAGACATGGATTTATTTTGGTGGTGCTTATCATGAGATTTGAAGAATATGTACGACTACGCAACGAAGGCGTGATCGCCGCTTTGAGCGGCGGTGCTGGAAAAGTTGGCAAGATCATCAAAAAGGGTATCGAGTCTGCTAAACAGTATGGCCGTGGCGTCGGTGATCGTTGGAAGCAGAGCGAAAAGGGCTGGGAAGAGTTT
>Ga0180434_10001158_pt1 | contig 38279 bp, 27 predicted proteins | sample SS_ome_7_FD_132453 | JGI IMG/M metagenome (GOLD analysis project Ga0180434, IMG submission 132453) | Hypersaline lake sediment archaeal communities from the Salton Sea, California, USA - SS_1_D_2 metaG | ecosystem: Environmental > Aquatic > Non-marine Saline and Alkaline > Hypersaline >... | reverse complement strand
GGTCCGCACAGAGTTTGGGAATCTTTCGAAGGATGCTGCCAGGAGACGCCTCTCAAGACTGGATTCCTAGGATTTCGTTCCGAGCCAGGCCTTTCGTGAGGGCATTCGTCGATGAATTCCCAAGCTCACAGCGGACCCTACGAGTTCAGCCCTGCGCATGTGATATGTCCGTTCTCCATCTCCGGAAGGGGCGGGGTGTCCGTGCCGAATCAGAGCCGCAGGCACCAGCCTGCGGGCGACTGCGAATACCGGAAGGCTCAATTGAGCAGGCCATCGTCAGGTAGAGGGGGAAGGCCAGCGGTCCGCACAGCGGACCCTACCGGGTCTTCCAGGCGTGGGGGACGGGTCTATTCGCTTCAGGCTTCGATGCTGTTGAAGTGGCGGGCACCGATCGACATTGCCAGTTGTCCGGCTGTTACAGCGACCGCGATGGCTATCCCGCACAGCAAGAGCGCGGGCAGGTCGGGGATCATGTCGGTTGGCAGGTTCTGTGAGCGCCAACTGGCGAAACCCACGGCGACAAGCACGATGCAGACCAGGGCAAGCGACACCAGGAGGTTCACAGTACCGCCCACACCGTTGGCGATGCGTGCGGCGTTGCTCTGGTCGAGCATTGGAAAGCGCGCACCCAGGCCTATAGCCAGCCCGCAAAGCCCGAAGCAGACCGCCATCGAAACAGCAAGATGAATGCACGCCCAAACCGCGCCCAGCCCCAGCATGACAACGCCCCACGCCATCGCTCCACAAGTGACAAGCAGTGTCACTGTCATGGCGAACGCGAACTTCGCGTGTAGAATATGGCCGCGAGGCATGGGCACAAGACCGATCAGCCAGAGCTGGCGACCTTCCAGCGAGACAAGCGGAAACACAAAGCGGCAGGTGAACGTAGCCAGTATGAAGCTGATCGCACACAGATTGAGAAACGGAATGAACAGAGGCCAAACCGTACCCGTAAGCTCAAGATGAAGCGACGGCATGTTCGTGAGGTATATGACGATAAGCCCGAAGAGAATGACAAGCTGGCTCCACTGCAGAGGATCGCGGAAGAACGTGCGCAAGTCCTTGGCGGCGATAAGCCTGAGCGGTGTCGGAAGATAGAAGAATATCATTCCGCAGGGTCCGCCCGAGGCTGACGTAGCCGGGCGTAAGACCGTGCTGCGGCCGGCAGCTGCCCGATCGTAGGCCGCCGCCAGATCACGCGATACGATCAGGATGCTCGACCGGGTCAGGAACAGCGCGGTTGATGCGGTCACAGCGACGTACATCAAGGCCTTGCCCATCTCGTTGTGCAGGGCGTGGTCTATCCCGCAAGCTACCCAGTTGTTCGGAAGAAACGCCGCCTCCACGAAGCTCATCTTCGCCAGAAACGAGCGAAGCCATACCTCAGGCGCGGAATCACCCAGCTTCAAAGAGTGAACGCCCCAGACCACAAATACGGCAAGCAGCACTCCACCGACGACGGCTGCGAGTTTTATCGCTTTTTTAGGCACGAACCGGGCACCGATCCAGGCGAGCATCAGACCCAAAGCGCCGGGGATCGGTATGAACGCCAGAAACAGAGCGAAAAACACCAGATAGAACGCGTACAGGTCGAACAGCCGATCCCGTGCCAAGCTGGCTACAGCCAGCATCAACGGAAGCCCCAAAAGGACAAGCGACCAGCTCGAAACCAGCAGGCTCTCGACGAACTTCAGGGCGACGACATCCCGTGGCGAAAGCGGCGACGAAAGAAGATACTCACTTTCGAGTTTCGAAAACAATGCTCCGTGCGCGACGATGGCGTTGGAGAACGTAAGCATCGCCAAAAGCGCCAGGAAAAAGAAGTTGAACACCAATGGAACCGCTACCGTGGCCTCCAGCGGAGTTTGCCTGAACTGACCGAACACCAGTCGGAACAAGCAGTACAGCCCGATCCAGATCACCAGGACCAGCAACACAGCCACCCATACACGGACGGGGGCTTCTGCGGTCGTCTTCGCGGCACGATTCCGCATTGAGCGGAGCTTGGCTCTGACCAAGAGACCCAGCTTGGATCGGTCGGCGATTTGCTGCTGTGGTTCACTCATCGCAACCGTCGGTAAGTTCTAGGAAGATTTCTTCAAGCGAGTGTTTCTGCCGGGCCTCTGCTCGCAACTCGGCGAGCGTCCCAAGCGCCAGCAACTCACCCCGACGGATGATCCCGATGCGGTCGGCGACGGCTTCAGCCACCTCGAGTGTGTGAGTGCTCATAAACACCGTACCGCCGTTTCGCGTATGCTCGATGAACAGATCCTTCACCGTGCGAACCGTGCGAGGGTCAAGCCCCACCATGGGCTCATCGATGATCAACACTGTGGGTTCGTGAAGCAGGGCCGCCGTCAGCACGACCCGCTGTTTCATACCGTGGCTATAGCTCTCGGTAAGCTGATCGAGAAACTCGCCGACGTCCAGACGCTGAACCAGCACGTCGAGCATGCGGTCTCGCCTGTCTGGTGGAACGTCGTACATCTCAGCCACAAAATGGAGAAACTCGCGCCCGGTGAGTTTCTCATAGATGAAGGGTTGATCAGGCACGTAGGCAAGCTGTGCCTTGGCCGGCAGACCGTTGACGCCGATCGTGTGACCGCAGACTCGCATCTGACCGGCGTATGGGCGTAGCAAGCCCGCGATCATCTTGATCGTAGTCGTCTTGCCGGCTCCGTTTGGCCCCAGAAACGCGAAGAGCTCGCCTCGGGGAACCGCAAGTGTGAGGTCGCGAACAGCCACATGATCACCATAGCGTTTCTGAACACCTTCGATGAGGATTGCGGTTTGGGTTGGGGCATCGGTCAAGATCGGCTCTCCCTCCTGATTTGATAGAAGCGACGTTGGGCCTCTTCTCGTTGCCCGACGTTCAGCTTCTCGGGGACGATGCGGATTTCGCCGCCTATCGGAAGGGTGATTTCCTGGCGCCGCACCACGCCGCTATCATCGACCCAGGCTTTTACCCCCGGAGATTCTATCACCAGGCAAGACACCAATCCCTCGGCGGTGCTGATCCGCTCGGTACCCGTGACCGCAACGAGCATCGGGATGAACCGCTTGCCCATACCTGTGACCGCAGCGACCGGGTTGAAAACCTGCATGCGCCACGAGTCGCCCACTTTCAAGTCTGTAAGTTGGGCGAATGGGCTGAACGCACCCGAGATCATCCCCGCGTCCGTCAGTGGGATCTTGAAGAAGCGCTCCGGACCTCGTCCGGTTCTGAGTGTGAATGAGAAGTCGGCATGGAACCTCTCACCGTGAAGATTGGCGGTGATGTCCGGGGTAGCCAGACTGACGGTGAACTCATCGAGCAGACCGTCTGCGGTAAAGATGGAATCGACCGAGACGCCAAACGGAGCTATAGGAACGGAGAACCTCTCCACGACAACGAGATCATCCCGTTGAGTGGAGTTCTCGTCGATCCGGTGGACGGTCCAAATGGTCCCCACTCTGCCCTGGTCGTCGTAGATTCCCGACTGGGTTTCCAGCCCCTCGGTTTCGAGCCAGTCGGTCACTTTCAGTGCGGGAGCGTCTTGGGCGGTCCAGGCGGGAAGCACGTCGTGGGCTACGAGCCAACTCATCGAGCTTATCCACGCAACCGCAACAAGCAAACCACAGGTTCGAGTAAACATGGTTGGTGTTTCATCTCACATAGTCTGATGCGTGCCGCGTCCCTTCCAGGGGCTGGTGGCGGATGTCGAGACCGACGGGTGCCCCATGGCTTTAGCTGTAGGGGACGGATGCCACGGGCGGCTTGTCATCCGTCGGTGTCGGTGGGTAAGCCGCTGCCTGCGCTATTTGAAGCGTTTGCGCAATTGCCGCTAACGTACTGACGCCGAGTCGGAAGGGGCTTCCCCCACCGGGCAATCCATTGTACGTTCGGCCTGTGCGCGTGGTCAACGGGCGCCACAAAACCAGACAAACGGCGGTGCGACAGATGCCGATGAGAACAGAAGGCACGAGCACAGGAAAGTCCAAACGTCGGCGGGTGAGGTGGATGCGAGGTGTGGCCTTGGTCGCCTTTGGCTCGTTTTCGGTGGCGCTGCTGGTATTGTGGATGATCTTCCAGCACATCCCGTCCTGGTATCGTCCCCTCACGCCTGACCGTGAAGGTGTCCACCGGGCTCAGATCGACACGGCGACACTGGCTGACTGGATCAGCGAGAAGATGGTCGGGGGCGAACCGTTCGAGATCATCCTCCATGATCGGTCGGTAAACGAATGGCTCGCCGCCCTACCTCACATTCTGCCCGACACCCGCCGATCCATGCCCCGCGGTATCAGCAAACCCGTCGTTCGATTCGACCCGGACGCCATATTGATTGCCGCCCGTTGTTCGCGCGGAGGTTGGGAGGTGATAGCGAGCCTCACTATGGAGATGAGAGTTCTGGAAAACGGCAATCTGCGGCTCGCGTTGCGGAAAGTCTACGGCGGCTCGCTTCCTGTTCCCGGCATGGTCGTCGAGGCAATGCTCAAACCGTTGCGGGAGTTGGACGATCCGGTCCACACGGTTGAACCGCTGCTGGACGGGCTTCGCAGCGTGGAATCTGTCGACGGGCTTTTCGAGGGCGTAGAGATTCGGAACCGTTTCATCTGGCCAAACGGTCGGCGTGTGTTCAGGGTCGATTCGATCACGATAGTGGACGGTGCCGTCCGTCTGGTTGTGTCCCCGGTGTGACCATCAGCCGGTCGGGGTTGTAAACGTCTTGCTGTAATGGTGTAATATACCTCAGGTTCGGTTACGTTGAGAACTGGCGAGAGATTCAGCGTAGCTGCCGCCGCTTGCACCGATACAGCGCAAGCCCGGGAGGACAACAATGGCAAACCTGGTCATAACCGTCGGGCACAATGCGGGCAGCTACTACCCTCTGGGGAACCGCACACTCACCGTGGGGCGTGACCCTGCCAGGGACATCCAACTCGTCGACGAAAGAGCCGGGCGTAAGCACTTCCAAATCCGCAAGGATGGTGATGACTACGCTGTCATCGATCTGCGCAGCAAGAACGGGCTGTATGTGAACGGGCTGAAGGTCGGCGAGGCCACTCTCACAGACGGTGATGAGATTCAGGCCGGCGATACCGTGCTCACGTTCTGGCTGCACGACACTCCCGATCGCACAAACGCCCTGAACAGATACAAAAAGGCGACGCATGAGATGCGCGATGATAAGACCATCGTTGATTGACCGCGGGCGTGCGTAGGGTCCGCTGTGCGGACCGTCGTATTCGATACACTACGTACTGATGGTCCGCAGAGCAGACCCTACCTCGGCGGAGATTGGACGCTCACGGCAGGTCTGTCGTGAGTAACAATCGATGGATCGGGAATCGGCGGCAGACCGTGCTTGCGGCGGAGGTCGTTTTGCTGTCTTAACGACGCCGTGAACTCATCCCCAGGAATCACGAATACCGAGCCGTCTGCGCACCCCGCTATGACTTGATCATGCTGCTCCTCGGAATCATCGATGGGCTCAGTAGACATAAGCACCAGCCACAGCCTCGGGGCGGGAGGAGGATGGCTGATACCGTGATAGACAAAGACGAAGTCGCCCAGACGGTGTGCCACAACATCCTCCGGTAGAGACTCGACGATAGCTTCGACCGCTTTGTCCCGACGATCCGGTGATAGAGAGTCGAGTTGTCGTAGCGTCACGCCGCCTACACGCACTGTGTTCGGTGTTGTCGCTGTGCCCGTAGCGACGAAGTTCCCAACGGCCAAATGGCCCTCGTCGACCAGTTCTATAGCGTGCGTCGGTCTGCTGCCACCGTGGTCATCCGAGTACTCCAAGACGGCGTGTGCAACAACTTCCGTCTCGGAAGTGGCGATTTCAGTTGCAATCAGTCCGCCGGCACCCATGACTGAAAGTATCAACGTGGTATAGATACCCACGACGATCATCAGCGCCAGACCCGGACCGGTCACCACAGCCAACGTCGCCCGTCCACCGCCGACGCGCTGCCCTTCCTTGACCATCAGGACCGCGCTGACGATCCACCATATCCAGCCGAAGTAAGGACCGATGCACGGTATGCCGGAGACCACATTCGCGCCGGCACTGTAGTAGATCGCGTGCAGCGTTCGCCTCAGCCCGCCGGCTGTCTCACCCGTCAGGCGCAATAGCCCGTGAGCGACAAGCCCCCACAGCAACATTGCCACTAACAAGCATACAAACGGCATCGCAAGAGAGCAGCACGTTCCCATGCAAGCGCCGAACGCACCGGGACCACCCCCTGAAGAGAAAGCGGCTGTTCCCGCGATGAAAAACACGAACAAACCCGCGCCCGTCACCATAACCAGCATGTTGACGAGCACGGCGAAAGCCCAGGCTTCACCACAGAGGCTATTGACTGGAACCGCACGGATAAGCCTCATCGGGTGAATCAACGCCAGCCCGATTGTGCGGTAAAGCCCCCGTAGCGTCCCGATCCTCTCCCTATCAAGCCACGGTAGCTTGAAGGCCTCTGTCTGCTCTTCCTCCAATCCCTCAGCCGGTAGGAGCACCATCTCATCCATGTGGATGTGCTTGTGGCAGGAGACACACTCGAACGATTTCGGCTTGAGGTGGCCTTTCGCGTCCGTACCGTAGTATGCCTGTTTGCAGTGCGGGCAGCAGAACTGAACGCTGCCGGGAGCGAAATCGAACTCGCTCGGCAAAAAAGCGGTGCCACACTCCGGGCACTGACGCGTCGGCAGTGCCCAAAGGCGATACTCACAACTCCTGCACCGCATTTGTGATTCCTTGGAAGGAGCTTTCAGCTATCAGGCGTCAGCTTTCAGCTATCAACTTTCAGATTACAGGTTGAGGTCTGGTTCACGCCTCACTTTGCCGGACTGTCACGCCCACTTTGATACTTCCTCTTTGATCCGGGCACGGGACAGCCAGATCAGCATGAACACGGGCAAGACCAACGCCCACAAAACGCCGATGCCGACTATCGCGACGACCATGGTATCGGCAACACCGACAGACACACCAGCCATGTCTGGGTCGTTGTATACACCGTCCAACTGCCCTTGGGCGACACGATAAGCCACGAAACCGCCCACCATTGCGACTGCAATCTTGATGATCGCCCAAATGGGAGCGAGCTTCGCACTCCACGCCCGCCGCTTCACCAGACCAATGCCCAAAACCAACAGCAGCACGGCAGCCACCAGAGCAAGAAAGGAATTGAAGATGACCAGTCCGACGTTATCGGCGAGGCCTTCCATGCCGGTCGCCTGACCGGCGGGGACGAGCTTCCGCATCCATTCGCCTAGCGGCTTCGCGAAGACCGAGGAGACAATCCCATAGAGGCCATTGAGGATCGCCAGCGATCCAAACACTATCGAGATAACACCTACCGCCGTCGGCCACGCGGAACGCAGTTCAGAAGGACCCGGCGGTCTTTCGGCACCGCCTGGTGTGACCGGTGGGTGCGCCGGCGAGATGGGATTATCCGCTTGATTCTCAGCCATCGCCACTCTCTGACGTCATTTAGACTCCCGCCCGTCGATCGCTCACGTCGGGCGCATCCCATCTGGGGTGGTACGGGCAGACTCCTTTGCCCGTGGATGAGGCAGCAAGCATACGGGCAGGCGGAGCTTGCGCGTGGCACCCGGCTACCGCCTCCCACGAACGGCCCATTTGCCACCCGCATGGGGATCCACACGGTCACGTCCAGCTTGAATGCAAAACGGCATCGAGTCAAGGCCGACGCCACCGCCGGCGGCAACCGCACCGACGTTTCCTGAACCGCACCATCCATTGAGTTCTTGTCAGGAATCTGTGTCCTCCTCGCCACAAGCAGCGCAGAATCAAGGAGTCGATGAACAGGGCGGTCCTTGTGGCGCAGGTTGTGACTCAGCAGCTTGTTGCATTCACCGGCTTGACTTGGTAAAGTAGTAATGGGAGATGTTCCGCATCTCGTTGCGTGGTGCATGATATGGGGTCCCCGACATAATCGAGCGCAGGTGCGTGTACCTCTTTCTTTGCGTAAGCAAAAGATGGAGGACTGATTGGTTTCCGGAATCCCGAGGATTTGGGGCGCATGCGGTGTCACCTGCTCTCGTTTTTGGGCAAATGGGCACCTTCACCTGATGTTATGGAGATAAAGGTATGAAACGCTTGGCTGTTTATCTGGTAGCGACGGTTTCTGTCTGGTTAATGATGGGAGCTACCTTTGCGGGTGGGATCGACTCCAACCTCGAAGACGTAATGGCTGGCGCCGACGAACAGGAGATCGTCTCGGCGTTGGTCTACCTTTGGGATCAAGTGGACGTCGACGGGCTGAACGCTGAATTCAAGCGACAGCGCGCGCCGTATTCACAACGTCATGAGGTAGTAGTCCGGTCGCTCCAGGAGTTGGCCGCTGCCACACAAGACAACGTGGTGAACCAGCTTACAGCGATGCAAAAGGCCGGAACCGTGGAGAGCTTCCACGCGTTTTGGATTGCCAACTGCATCCGCGTCGATGCCACTTCCGCCGCCATCGAGGCGATTGCCCAGCACGAGGACGTGCAATGGGTCTATTTGAACTACGAAATTGAGCTTATCGGGCCGGTCGGTGGCGTGCCAACCGCGTCAGCACCGCTTGATCCGCCTCACGAGCGAACGCCTGAGGTTGGGCTCGTGGCTGTTCGCGCTCCTGAGGTGTGGGCCATGGGCTTTACGGGTGAAGGCATCTTGGTGGCTTCTCTTGATACCGGCGTGGATGGCGACCATCCAGCCCTGGCGAGCCGCTGGCGTGGTGTGGCTGACCCGCGTTACGTCGGTCATCCCGATTGGGCGTGGTTTGATCCGGTCACCAGCACGACGTTTCCTGCGAGCTTCGGCGCCCATGGTACGCACACCATGGGCAGCGTGTGCGGCGGAGCCCCGGGCGATGAAGTCGGCGTCGCGCCTGGTGTGCAGTGGATCCATGCCGCGGTGATCGACCGGGTGGATATTCCCACAACGGTGGCGGACTCGATCCTCGCGTTTGAGTGGATGGTCGATCCCGACGGCAACCCAGTGACCAACTGGGACGTTCCCGCGGTTTGCTCGAATTCCTGGGGCGTTACGACCGGACACGGTTATCCTGAGTGTGACGAGACGTTCTGGAGCTATCTCGACGCCTGCGAGGCTGCCGGAACGCTGATCCTGTTTTCCGCTGGCAATGAGGGCTCCGGGGGTCTACGGCGTCCCTCGGACCGGGCGACCGACGAGTTTCGCACGTGCGCCGTGGCTGCGGTGGACGCCAACGACCCGAGCTGGCCTATCGCGTCCTTCTCTTCAAGAGGTCCTACCTACTGCACACCCGGCGGTTCATCAGCCATCAAGCCCGACATCTCTGCTCCGGGTGTCAATGTCCGCTCTGCCGTTCCCGGAGGCGGATATGAATCTTCCGGTTGGAGCGGCACGTCGATGGCTTCGCCACACGTCAACGGTGTGGTCGCGCTGATGCGTGAAGCGTGCCCCGAGCTTTCCATCGAAGACATCAAACAGATCATCTACGACACAGCCCACGACCTTGGCAGTTCTGGCGAGGACAATGACTACGGGTATGGGATGGTCGACGCCTATGAAGCCGTAATTACTGCTTTGGATTGGTGTGGCGAGAGCCCTCCACGCGTCACGAACGGCTACTATGAGACTCCGGTGGATGTGGCTGTGACCACAACGCTCGAAGCCTCCGATCACGACGGTGGACCGTTCCCGATCAGCTATAAGATCACCGCACTACCCGCCACGGGCCACACGCTCACCGACGTCGGCGCCAGCTACGTGATAACCGCGGGTGACCTACCCTACACGCTTGTTGACAACGGCAACGAAGTCCTCTACTCGCCGACCGGAGGCTTCTATGGGAATGACACTTTTGAGTTTGTCGCTTCCGACGGCGGAACTCCGCCAGACGGCGGCGATTCCGAAACCGGGACCATGACCATTTTGGTGCTCTTTGGCCCGCCGACAATTACGACAACAGCTTTGCCGGATGGGTATCTGGGCTACGCATACGGCCCGGCGGTGCTTCAGGCCGACCAGGGTCAACCGGATCTCGAATGGTCGCTTATCAGCGACGAATACGCGGAGATCGACCTCGAGGACAACTTCTTCCAGACCACGGGCTTTGCCAGAGGTTGGAACTCAGACGATAATTCGTGGAACTACACGCTACCGTTCGCCTTCCCATACTTCGATGAGACGTTCACAAGCGTCTGGGTATGCAGCAACGGTTTTATCGATTTCGGAAGCAGTTCCTCGCCGTGGACCAACAGCGACGCTGATCTGATCGCCAACCAGCGCATAGCGCCGTTGTGGGACGACCTCAGGACCGATCAAGGTGGAGGCGACGACATCTACATCAACGAGCTTGCCCCAGGGCAGGTGACCATCCGTTGGCAGGCGGTCACCTATGCTTCGCCGAACGCGCCGGTTAATGTGTCCGTGACGTTGTACGACGACGGCAGGATTCGCTTCCATTACGGCGAAGAAAACACGCCGATCACACCGACTGTCGGCATATCGAAGGGTGACGGCAGTGCCTATTACCTCAGCCAATACAACAACGCCTCCGACCTGGGTAGTGTCGACTCGCTGGAGTTCATACAGCCGATACCTTTGCCCGACGGATTGGTCCTCGATCCCAATGGTACGGTCAGCGGGGTACCGACGGAGTTCGGCGAGTTTGGTCCACGTTTCAGGGTTATCGATTCGCTGGGCCGCTCTGATCTGCAACAGGTGACACTGACCATTCACGAAGAAACGCCCCCTTGCATATGGGATCTCAGTGGTAATGAGACTGTCGACCCGGTCGACGTCGGTATCGCCAAGGAGAAGTACGGTTGCACGGTTGGTGGTGGCGATCCTGTCTGCGACCAGGCGGATGTCAGTGGTAATGGTGTTGTCGACCCGGTCGACGTCGGTGTCATCAAGCAGCACTACGGTCCGTGCCCGTAGCTTATGGACCAGAAGTTAGAATGACGATTGGTGGCTTGATCCTCTGATCTAAAGGACAAGGCCCACTCGCCAAACGGCGGGTGGGCCTTGTTGCTACGCGCGTCAAACCAGTGCGGTTCACGGCAACAGACGCTGTTGTCGCTTGGATTGCCCGCGCGGTTCGGATAGACTGACCGCTTGAGATCCTGTAAATCGGGACTGTCAGTTGAGGTAAGTCGATGAGATGAGCCTGCACGACCACGTTGTCCGGCAGGGACTCTCGAGTGGGAGACCGGAGATGAGCAATATAGACATAGTCGACATCGACTCGACCAATGTCTGCGAGTTCGGCCTCTGCGGTTACAAGAACCTCGAGCAGGAAGGATACCGGCGGAAGACCGAGTGGCTCAAGAAGCGATTCGCTGAAGGCATGGGAGTGAAGGTGCTGCGTTCACCCAAGGATGGTGCAGTCGGCTACATCGAGTACACGCCCGGGGAATACACTTGGCGACCCATTGAGGCTCCGGGGTATCTGATAATCCACTGCGTCATGATCTACCGCAAGAAGTACAAGGAGGCAGGCTACGGATCACTGCTGCTGAACGAGTGCCTGCAGGATGCGAAGAAGAGGAAAGCTAACGGCGTAGCCGCGGTCACGAGTGGCGGGACGTGGATGCCAGGAAGTGGTTTGTTCCGGAAGCACGGATTCGAATCGATCGATACCGCCCCGCCGTCGTTCGACTTGATGGTGAAGAAGATGAGAAGGGGGCCGCTGCCGAGGTTCAGGGGTGGCTGGGAGCAGACGGCACGCAAGTGCGGCAAGGGGCTTGTCGTAATCCGCTCTGATCAATGCCCCTGCATTGCGAAGTTCGCCACAGAAATAACGGAGGCGGCCCGAGACCTGGGTATCAGTGTCCGCGTCAAGGAACTCAAGACCTGCAAGCAGGCCCAGAACGTTCCGTCAGCATACGGCATCTTCAACCTCGTGTACGACGGACACCTGATTGCCGACCATCCAATAAGCAAAACACGATTCATGAGCATCATCAGCCGACTTTCCTGATGCCCCGCGTGACGTCACCGGGAACGGCAGCCGGGTAGATTCCAGGTTGTGTGTCTTTGGTCATACACACATCGTACCGAAACGGTTCATCTCTTTTTAGACGTGGGAAACTGGCAGACGTGTGGGATATACTTCGGTCTTACCATCCGTCCCTCGCCCCTGGAAGGAACGGGTATGAGTGCCCCATCCTTCGCCAAGGGCGAAGGGTGGGGGACGGATTGACCAGTGGTTGAGGATCCTGCGACGCGTGTGACCTGTCCATCCCCCACCCTAGCTTCGCAAGGATGGGGCACCCGCGCGCTCGCTGCAGTTGCCCGGCACCGGGATCGGTGGGATACTCCGCCGGTGTAACAATGGCCCGGTACTTTGTCGCACGTGAGACCGTGGCTTGTCGGTCGGGATTGCCAAAGAGAACCGCGACCGTGAGGGGGTAGCGATGAACCGAGCGGCGCTGCGGGCAGGCGGCCGCTTCCTGACGGGCGCGGTTCGGCTGACCCACCGGAAAACGTGTCGTGCGGCAGAAGCGGCATGAGACGCCCGCGAATCACGCTAACGCAGCGCAGCATTCATGAAACGATCAGCGGGAAAGAAGAAGACCTCACCCGTGCCGGCTCTGACAAACGGTGAAAACGCATGGCTCACCGTCGTCGGCGCCGGGCAGAACAACCTGCGCAGTATTGACGTTGATATTCCCCTTGGGCGGTTCGTCTGTGTCACCGGCGTGTCGGGTTCGGGAAAAAGCTCGCTGGTAAACGACATCATCCGCGAGACACTGGCCCGCGACCTGAACGGTGCGGTCAAGGTCAACCCCGGCAAGCACCAGACCATCGAGGGCATCGAGCATCTCGACAAGGTCATCGACATCGACCAGTCGCCCATAGGCCGAACGCCGCGCTCCAACCCGGCCACCTACGTCAAGGTATTCGACCTCATCCGCAATCTGTACGCCAAGCTGCCGGACTCGAAGGTTCGCGGCTACAAGCCCGGTCGATTCAGCTTCAACGTCCACACCGGCAAGGCAGGCGGTGGCCGATGCGAAGCTTGCGAAGGCAACGGGGCCAACAAGATGGAGATGGACTTCCTGGCCGACGTCTGGGTGACCTGCCCGGTGTGCGGGGGCCGTCGCTTCAGCCGGGAGACGCTCCAGATTCATTACAAAGGTAAGAGCATCGCCGACGTGCTGGATATGGACGTTCAGGAAGCGTTGGACCATTTCGAAAACGTCCCACGAATAGCGGCGATGCTCAAGACGCTTCACGACGTCGGGCTGGGTTACATGAAGCTCGGCCAATCCTCGACCACGCTGTCAGGCGGCGAAGCCCAGCGCATCAAGCTCGCCCGCGAGCTCGTGAAGAAGTCGACCGGAACGACGCTCTACATTCTCGACGAACCGACGACCGGGCTGCATTTCGATGACATAAAGAAGCTGTTGGCTGTCCTTCACGGGTTCGTCGACGCCGGCAACAGCGTCATCGTCATCGAGCACAACCTGGACGTTATCAAGACCGCTGACTGGGTCATCGACCTCGGCCCGGAAGGCGGCGAAGGCGGCGGACGTATCGTCGCAGCCGGTACGCCGGAGCGCGTCGCGCGATCCAAACGCTCATATACCGGCGCGGTCTTGCGCGATGTGCTGATCGGACCAGTGAAAGGAGCAAGTAGTCCCGGTGCCCCACCCCTTCCAGGGGCGGGGGACAGATTCGGGAACTGCTCAATCATCAGTGGAACCAACTCAGAGCATTCGTCAAAGCCGCCAGGCAAGAAGGACTGCATCACGGTCGTCGGTGCCAGGCAGCACAACCTCAAAGACATCACCGTCGACGTTCCGCGCGGACGAATGACCGTTTGTAGCGGACCAAGCGGCAGTGGTAAGAGCAGCTTCGCCATCGATACCGTCTATACCGAGGGCCAGCGCCGCTACGTCGAATCGCTCAGCGCTTACGCCCGGCAGTTCATAGGACAGCTCGAACCGCCGAAGGTCGACCACATCGAGGGCTTGTCTCCGTCGATCTGCATCGAACGCAAGTCCGCTGGCAGGTCGCCGAGGTCCACGGTCGGCACGGTCACCGAGGTCTATGATTACATGCGCATCCTGTGGGCACGCATCGGCCAACCATACTGTCCGCGTTGTAAGATCAAGATCGGCACACAGAGTAGCGACGAGATCGTCGAGAAGGTGCTGGCCCTGGGCGAAGGCAAGAAGGTCCTGCTGCTCGCGCCGATCGAGCGGACAGGGCAGGAATCGTATGAGCAGCTCTTTGCACGCGAGTTGGCCAACGGTTTTGCTCGTGTCCGTGTCGATGGCACGCTGTACAAGCTCGACGACGACATCGACATTGATTCCCGTCGCCGCCACAGAATGGACCTGGTGATCGATCGGATTGTCGTGAAGCGATCACAGACATCGCGATTGACCGACAGCGTCGAACAGGCACTTTCCATCGGCAACGGCGTGATGGAGGCGCAGGCTGTGGATGACCAGAGTGCGGCGGGCGGCTCTCGAGCCAGGAAGCCCCGAACCGGTGCACCCAAAAAGTCAGCGGCTCGGCGCAGCGGAGTTCGATTCTCGCAGCACTTCTCGTGTGATCGATGCAGCAAGAGCTTCGACGAGTTGACGCCGCATCACTTCTCATTCAACAGCAGACTCGGGTGGTGTAAGTCCTGTGAGGGACTGGGCACTCAGAAAGGGGCGACTCCATCAGCAATCATCGTCCATCCGACGCTGTCTGTTCTCGATGGAGCCGTGAGTGGTTGGGGGAAGCTGATTCCCGGATCGAAGCTGGCCCTGCTTGCCGGCGCCCTGGCTGACCACATAGGGTTCCCGGCGGACAAGCCCTTCAACAGCCTCACGGAAGCTCAGAAGCTTGCCTTCCTGCACGGGTGTGGTGATGACTGGATCGAATCGGGCATCGCGGGCTTGCGGTTTCGTTGGCGCGGCTTCTACCCGGCCATCAACCGGGCGACGCGCGTAAGCTGGCAATACCGCAAGAACCTCGACAAGCTGGTCACCGAGGTGCCATGCGAAGCCTGCGGCGGAAGCCGGCTCAGACCCGAGTCGGTGGCTGTTCGCCTGAAAGGCGTCACGATTCATGAAGCCTGCACATGGTCGCTGGGCGACGCGCTGAAGTGGTTCAAACGTCTCAGGCTTGACGCTCGCGAAAAGCGTGTGGCGGGCGAGCTGGTGTTCGAGATAACCTCGCGGCTCAGGTTTCTGGTCGATGTCGGGCTGGATTACGTCACACTGAGCCGAACGTCGTCCACCCTTTCCGGTGGAGAGGCTCAGCGGATTCGGCTCGCGTCGCAGATCGGAACCGGTCTGACAGGTGTGCTCTATGTGCTCGACGAACCGACCATAGGGCTTCATCCGCGCGACAACCACCGTCTTATCCAGGCGTTGCGTAATCTGCGCTCGCTGGGTAACACGCTCATCGTCGTCGAGCATGACCGCGACATAATAGACTCAGCCGACCGCGTGCTGGACTTCGGTCCAGGCGCAGGTCGACTCGGCGGTCGGATCACCGCCCAGGCCAGCCCGAAGCGGCTGCGTTCGTCGCGAGCATCGCTCACCGGTAAGTACCTTGCGGGCAAGACAGCTATTGCTGTTCCGTCGAACCGTCGCCCAATCAAGACAGTAGGTAGCCGGCTGATCATCCACGGCGCCCGCGAGCACAACCTCAAGGAGATCGACGTCGAACTCCCGCTCGGGCGGTTCATCTGTGTGACGGGCGTGTCAGGCAGCGGCAAGAGCTCGTTGATCTCGCGGATTCTCTATCCGGCTGTCGCCTCGCGAATACACCGGGCGGGTGTGGTTCCCGGCGGGCACGAACGCATCAGCGGCATCGAGCATATTGACAAGGTGATAAACGCCGACCAGTCGCCAATCGGCACCAGCCCCACCAGCAACCCGGCAACCTACACAGGTCTGTTCGACGAGGTCCGGGCTCTTTTCGCCAAGCTTCCTCAAAGTAAGGTTCGAGGATATACGCCCAACCGCTTTAGTTTCAACAGGCCCGGCGGACGGTGCGAAGCCTGCGAGGGAATGGGCCAACGTTGCATCGAGATGCACTTCCTGCCGGACGTCTGGATCGAATGCGACAACTGCAAGGGCACGCGCTACGTGCCCGAAACGCTCGAGGTTCGCTACCGCGGTAAGAACATCGCCGAGGTGCTCGACATGACGGTTTCGGAGGCGCTCGAGCTTTTCGCCAATGTGCCCAAGGTGCGGCGGATGCTCCGGACTCTCGACGACGTCGGGCTGGGGTACCTTCCGCTGGGGCAACCAGCGCCGACGCTTTCCGGCGGTGAAGCCCAGCGCGTCAAGCTGGCGGGCGAGCTTGGTCGACCTTCCACCGGGAAGACCTTGTACATCCTCGATGAGCCGACCACCGGATTGCACTTCGACGACCTGAAGAAACTGTTGGCGGTTCTCCATCGGCTTGTCGATCTGGGCAACACCTGTGTTTGCATCGAACACAATCTCGACGTCATCAAGACGGCTGACTACGTTGTCGATCTCGGTCCGGAGGCGGCTGACGACGGCGGTATGATAGTAGCTGCCGGAACGCCGGAGGAGGTGGCAAGCACCGAGCAGTCGCACACCGGCAGATGTCTCAAGGGTATTCTTGAAGCGGGTCCGGCCGAACAGCGAGCCATCTTTGACCCACGAAGCCAAGCCAGGTTGGACGAGCCGGCTGAAACGCGAATTGACCTCGGCGATGATGTCCGCATGCCGTGGGATCGCGACGGCGAAAGGTGGCACACTGTTGACCGTCTCGACCGCAAAGGCCAACGAATCCAATGGGATCCCAAACTGCTTATCTGGATCGTCCGTACCATCGAAGCCATCAACGGGTTTGCGCCCACCGACTGGAACGACCGGGCGCGCGTCGAAATCAAAGCGCCGGGAAAGGGGCAGTGGTTTTCCCACTTTCTCACCGGGGGGAAGGATCTCCTGGACGTCATAATGCGCGTGCCCAAAGGGACCTTTACCGAGCTGGGCCTGGTAAATCAGCTCATGATCCCCACGCTGGATGAGCGCGACGATCTGCCCATCTATGGCCCGTGGGATCGCGCGCTGCTGCGAAGTCGATCTACCCACTGGGATGAGATTCGGCTGTGGCTTCGCGACCACAAAGATATCGACAAACGTATCTTCCGGAGCTTCGTAAAGAAGGCAGCCGGCGCGTATCTCAAGCGCTTTGAGGAGGAGCGGTCCGACCTGACCAAACGCGAGCCATGGAAGACCGACGGAAGAAAGTGGCATCTGTCGCAGACGTCGATCACGGCTGGTCGGCGGATAAGGTGGAGCACTGCCACGCTTGTGGCACTGATCGGGCGGTTCAAGAAACTTCAACCGGACTTGGTTGTCGATTGGACCTCCAAGGTCGCGGTTGGTCTTGTCGTTCCCGGCGAGATGAAGCCAGCCGGTAAGATCGTCACCAACCTCGCGCAGGGTATGCGCATCGAACTGCTCGCTCAAAGGGGGCTATGCACGCCGACGCAGATCGAGAAGCTGGGTCTGGAAACCGAGATCAAGAACCGTCAGGAATACGACAGCCTGGTCTTCTGGGTCCGTACTCTCGAACACAACGACGCGCGACAACTGGCTGACGTCTGGCGGCGGTGCCGCGAGAACCCCGTCGGCGGAAAGAAGAGAGAAACGAAACTGAGGCGTGTACGGGCGCGGAACCTATCGACCGCCGGCGAGAATCGGCAAACAGTATGACATCACTAATTCCCAACAGATTCCTGTTCGATTTCGAATTTCCATTCCGCCATCGCAGTGACCCGCCGCCTGTCAACGGGAAGCTTGGAGGATGGAACGACGCGGAGCTGCTGCCCACACTTGGCGAGCTCGACGACCGGGACGACTTCGCCGACGTCTGGGCCTGCTGGAATGAGCGAGGGTTGCATTTCGCCTTCCGGGTAACCGGCAAGACGAAACCGCTAAGCTGCAACCCGGTGGGATCGAGGAAAGGCGACGGCGTGCGAATCTGCACTGACATGCGCGACGCCCGATCGCTCAAGCGAGCCACCCGTACCTGCCAACAGTTTTACCTGCTCCCCACAGGAGCCGGCCCTGACAAGGATCAGCCGGTCGCCGGCATCAGCAGGATCAACAGGGCCCGCGACAACGCCCCGCAGGTCGAAACCCGGCGTATCAAGGTCGCATCCAGCATCAGCAAGACTGGCTACACACTCGAAGCCCACATCCCGGCTGACTGCCTGAGCGGTTTCGACCCGGCGGAACATCCGCGCATCGGATTCTACTACATCATCGAAGACCGAGACCATGGCCGGCAGTATCTCACGGTCGGCGACGACCTCTTTGCGAACGTCGACCCATCAACCTGGGCGACGGTTGTGCTGCAGCGAGATTGACCGCCGAGCGGGAGAACCATACACCGTCAAGCGCTTGCTCACACCGTCCGGACGCGTAGGCACCTCCTTAGAATAATGCGCAGCTCGGCTACAGACTCCATGTTCCGGTTACCAGCTTACACAAACATCCGAACAAGTTCGGGTGAGCCCGGAACTTGGCGGAACCGGGGGCCTCTAAGGAGAGTCTCCGGCATCGACCAGTTCGTCTGTACGCATTGCCTTGGCGCAGCCCTCGGTGGAGTCGACGGAACGTTCGACAAGCCCGGCATCGATGAGGAACCAATAGCCGTAGCAGTACGTGTCGCTTGCCACGCCGATATGAATCTCCTCGGGCGGCGCGCCCGACGGTGTCGTATCCTCAAGGACGCCGCTGGAGAAGGGCAACTCCTGGCCATAGATGTCAAGGTCCAGCGTCATGCTCTGCCAGTGATTACCTTCCAGATCAGTCCACTTCTGATAGAGGCCACTGCCCGTGACTTCCGTCTCATCACCACCAAAGGTGAAGACCCAATCTTCGACTACCACATCGAAGATCTGGTAACCCGGCGGGGTATGGATGTGCGGGGTTAGAGTGAGCCCACCAACAAACGCCTCTCCCCAAGATACCGGGCACATACATCCATAATGATCAAAATCCTCACTCCCCCTGCATCCTTGCGAGCATGAGCTGTCCCCGCCGAGGATGTATTCCACATCATCAATGAACAGCGCAGGACTGGCCGTACGGACATCCGGGATCGTCACCATTCCCAGACAGGCCAAGCTGACCAAACCGATAGCAACAACTGTCTTCCGTTTCGTCGCCATTGTCCGTTCTCCACATGGAAAGAAATGAAGGTGATACACCGACCGGTGGCCCGAGCCCGACCTACTCTCACACCATAGCGTAGGCCTTCGCGCCCACCATACTAATGGACAGAAGCTCGATCTGTCACACAGGTCTACCGCAAGTTACAAGTCTTTACAGAGATACTCCCACTGACCGGAGAATCCCTGCCTCTTAAGGAGAGTCATCGGCAACGGTCAGATCGTCATCATGCATCTCCTTGGCGCAGTCCTCGGCTGATCGAATGTAACGCGGGACAAGTTCAGCGTCGATGAGAATCCAATAGCCAAAGCAATATGTGTCGCTTAGCAGGCTGATATAGATTTCCGCGGGGGGGGCGCCTGACGAAGTTGTGTCCTCACGAACACCGCTGTAGAAGTGTACCTCTTCACCATAGACGTCAAGGTCCAGCGTCATGCTCTGCCAGCGATCACCTTCCAGGTCAGTCCATCTGTCATAGAGACCACTGCCCGTGACTTCCGTTTCTTCGCCATCGAAGATGAAAACCCAATCTTCGACCACAACGTCGAAGGTCTGGTGTCCCGGCGGAGTATGGATTCTCGGGGTGAAGATGAGCCCTCCCGCAAACTCGTCCGCCGGCATCATCGGACACATGCAATCATAGTGTCCAGGCTGGCTCCCCATACATCCCTGTGCGAACAAGCTGTCGCCGCCAAGGACATATTCCACGTCATCCAGAAGCTGCGCCTTGCTGGCTGTACGTACATCAGGAATCGTCACCATACCCAGACAAGCTAAGCTTACCAGACCGATTGCAGCGATAGACCTTCGTTTCATTGCCATTGTCCGTCCTCCACATGCGAAATGATGAACATGATAACTCAACCGGCACTCCGAGCACCGACCGGGTTCCACACCATAGTGTAGACGTTTGTCCCTGTGATATTCGTTCATCCGAACTCCATATGGAACCCGGGTTTTCCATTAACTACAAGTCTTTACAGAAGTGCTAGTGCTTGTCACAGGCTCTCTGCCATCTGCCCAGGCGTGGGTTTACACCTGTTACCTTCTGGGAGCGTCAATCGCCACACCCGCCAAGTCGTGCCAAGACCGTTGTGTTTAAGACAAAGGAGCGGACACCCCGTTCTCCGGGTTCGCCTCCGGCACGGCGTGGCTACTGAAGGACGCCGGAGTTGCTTGAAGCCGGACTTGCTCGGGGTTGAGACGCTCATCTGACAACAGGGATTTACACGCTGGAGGAATCACGCCACTCTGTTCAACAAGAGAAGGAGACAAGGCTGCATTCCGCTTGACCATGCCGCACGACCATCAGGGTTCCGCTTGAACTCGTATCGTTGGAACCGCATAATAAGCGGCTGGCCAGGGAGATGACTGCACGCCCGTAATAATGCTCGAACGAATCGATGAAACTATCGTGGCTGTCTCTTCGGCGCCGGGCAGCGGGGCGCTGGGCTTAGTACGCCTTAGCGGTGCCGGCGCCATCGTGATCGCGGACTCCATGTCGGACGTGCCCGGCGGCTTGGGCACTCGGGCCGGGTCTACATGGGCGGCGGGCCGAGTTGTCCTCGAAGCCGGTTTACGCCTGCCAGCACGATTCTACGTCTTCAAAGCGCCGCACAGCTACACGAGCCAGGACATGGTCGAGATTCACGCGCCCGGTTGCTCCACTTTGCTCTACATGTTGTGCAAGGAGGCGATCGAACGCGGCGCCCTGCCCGCGGAACCGGGCGAGTTCACCGCTCGGGCGTTTCTCAACGGCGGAATCGATCTCGCGGAGGCGGAAGCCGTGGCCGCACTGATCCGGGCCCAGAGCGATACGCAGCTTCGGGCCGCACGGAGAATGATGGAAGGATCCCTCACGCGCAGGATCAATCGGACCACCGAACTGCTGGCCGACCTGGTCGCTCTGGTTGAGGCTGACATCGATTTCTCCGAAGAGCCCATCGAGTTTATCACGCCCGACACTCTCTGCAGGCGACTCGAAGACGCAGTGCGGGACTTGCGCGAGCTACTTGCAGGCGCTGTTTCGATGGAGCGTCTGGAATCGCTACCGCGAATCCTGCTGCTCGGGCCACCCAATACTGGCAAGAGCTCGCTGATCAACGCGCTTAGCGGAACCGACCGGGCGATCTGTGCAGCCGCCGCCGGCACGACTCGCGACGTCCTTTCCATCCCGGTGAAGCTCGGGCGCGGTGAAGCCATCATGCTCGACGCCGCCGGCGTTGATCAACATAGTGACGAGCTTGCCGCCAGAGCGCGGGCGATGACCCTCTCGACGGCGGAGCAAGTCGATCTGGTGTGCGTGGTCGTCGACATGACCGATCCCGGTGATTCGTTTGTGGGCGAGAGTCTTGGCTTGCTAGACATGCCACCGGTTGTCATCGCAGCCAACAAGCGCGACCTGGTGCCCGAGGAGCATCAGTCCTCGATCATCGAGTCCATCCAGGCGTGGGAAATGGGGTCGGTTTGCCCGGTCAGTGCCTTGCGGGGTACTGGGCTCGATGATCTTCGACAGGCGCTGGCTGACAACCTCGAACAGTCGCCGGCTGTGGTGGGTAGCGAATCGATCATCATGGGACAACGCCAGCGATCAGCCGTCACCGGCGCCTTGGAGGCCCTGCGACGCGCCACCGACCTGGGCAAGGGTGCGTCCGAGACCATCGACTGTGCCGACACATTGGCCTTCGAGCTTCGTGAAGCCCTGGAAAACCTCGGTTCGGTCACCGGCGAAATAACCACCGAAGACTTGCTACACCGCATCTTCGAGAATTTCTGCATAGGTAAGTAAGTTCGCAAATCGTTTCATCTGCATGGCGGATGGTCCGGTTTCAGAAGACGTGGCCACCCTGGAAAGAGGACCGTGTCACCCGCGGCTGAAGCCATGGGCAGCCCATCGATAACATGGGCCAGTTATCGATCATGTTGGACGTTTACCGAGCACATAGGTAGGTGAGCAACCCTTGACATAGATGGCGCACTGCTGGTAGAGATGGGCTGACGACCTGACCGTGACTGGGAGCTTGACGCCCATGAGTGAATCCAAGGACATGGACAAGGCCGCCAAGAAGGCGGTCAAGGCTCGAGAGAAGCTTGATAAAAAGCAGGCCAAAGCCGCCGAAAAGACGGCTGGCGACCCCGTTGCCATACCCGTGAAGCACGAGCCGACTTCCACCGCGACAGAACAAGGCGCACATCAGCGAACGCCCGCACCGACGGAGCTGGGCCCCACGCCGGCGGAGCGGTCGGCTGCGGCGGCTGAGCATCAAGTCAAGCTGCAGAAGTTCCGCATCGTCGCCGCGTTTCTAACCGCGCTGCTAGCCCTGATCACGTTTCTGTGGACGGTCGATCCATTCGATTGGTTTCCTACCAATGGTGACCGACCGACAAAGAGCCCTGTCGAAGAGTCCGTGGTTAATCCCTAGTCGTACCACCCGGCCGCAAACTGGAACAAGACCAGGTCGGCGAGGGTGCCTTTCTCTCGATGTCTTCTGTTCGAAACAGATCACCACATTGTCCGGGATGCTGCGTTGAACGGACTCTGTGGCGTTTCCACAAGCTCTCTTATGGATATGGGACGAGCCGGCATCGTGGTTATGAGAACATGATCGAGCAATCCACCCTGTTTGGCGGTCCACAAGGACGCGGTCTTAATCATATCCTCGACGCAAGCTGCCGATCCTATTATTGCAGTCCAAAGTGAACGCGCCGGTCGGAGGCTCCGCCGACGATCACCACTACGTTGTGAGGGTGCATCTTGAGCTCAACGTACAGGATATGGTTGTGTGGATTGTCCGTACTGGCGGCGGGTTGCGGCGCTGCCCCGTCATCAGCGCCAGAGCCCGACATGACGGCAGCGTTGTTCTCGGACGACGATGCCCCCACCTTGGCTGAATTGCCAGTCGTTGAGAAGGAGCTTCTCGTTCAGACATTTCCAGGCGCAGGCAAGCAGGAGCTTGCCGAGGTGTACAGCGAAGTGGGCGCCCAACTCGTTGAGACAATACCACAGGTGGACATGGCGGTTTTGCGCATCGAAGAAGGTGACGTAACCGAAGTCGGGACACGGCTGGCGGATAGTGGTCTCTTCGAGAACGTCCAGAAGAACTACGTCTTCGAAGTTACTGCGACTCCGGACGACCCGCTCTTTTCCAGTCAGTCGTATCTGACCCAGGTGGGTGTTCCCAAAGCCTGGGACATCACGACCGGTTCACAGGATGTGATCATCGCCGTTGTGGATACCGGTATCGATGAGAACCACGCCGATTTGCGCGACAAGGTCATCGGTGGCTACAACATCTATGATGACAACGATGACTACGATGACATAGTCGGGCACGGAACCAGCGTGGCAGGTCTGGCGGCTGCCTCGGCGGATAATGGAACTGGTGTAGCGGGTATCTCCTGGGAAAGCCCCATTCTGGCAGTGAAGGTAACCGACGAAGAAGGGATGTCCACAGCGAGGCACCTGGCTGCGGGAATTCTGTGGGCAGCCGGCAACGGCGCCAAGATCATAAATGTCAGCTTCGCCCCGTTGCAGTCCAACAGCGTCGTGCGTTCAGCCGTCGAGCATGTTCATAATCGCGGAGCGATTGTGGTCATCAGCTCGGGTAATAGCGGCAAGACGCTGAAGGGGTCCGGTTATAGCCAAGCGCTGTTCGTTGGCGCCGTGACCAGCACCGACAGAATCGCCTCCTTCTCTGATCGCGGATCGTACGTGGATCTTGTCGCTCCCGGGTCTGGTGTGCGTTCCATCGCGACCGGCGGCGGAACCAGCCTGGTCAGCGGGACCTCCTTCTCCGCTCCGATCGTCTCCGGAGTGGCTGCCCTCGCCTGGTCCGTCAATCCCGATCTCAGGCCTATCTCGGTTCAGAACATCCTCACGACAGCTGTGAGCGATTTGGGAACCAGGGGAAAGGACAGCACTTATGGTCACGGGATGGTCGATGCTGCAAAAGCCGTCGAAGAGGCATTGGACACAACCGCCACCGAGGACACCGGGCCACCGGAGCTTGCGGTAACATCGCCGAAAAGCGGTTCCACCAGATCGGGGAGGTTCCGGGCATCGGTCACCGCGACTGACGATGAAGGTGTCGCCGACGTTGTCCTTTCGATCGACGGCGTTCCTTTTGCCACGGACACGCGATCGCCCTACAGGTTCTTGGTCAACCCGAACCAATTCTCAACTGGCAACCATGAGCTGTCGTTTGTCGCAACCGATTTTTCCGGCAACGCCTCCTCGCCAAAGACGATCACCGTCAAATTCGGGGCTTCTCAAGGTGGACAGACCAACAGCACCGCGACGGACATCACATTCACCTCGCCGGCGGAAGGCTCCTCCGTCAGGAACAGTGTCACGATCAAGGCCAGCGTATCCGACCCGGACGGTCTGGCAACTGTCGAGTGGTTTGTCGATGGAGTATCGAAAGTGGTAAACGCCGTCGGCAGCACATCGTCGTCGGTGTCGTTTGTCTGGCAAGCGACCGGAGAAACTCGCGGAACGCACACGATAACACTCGTGGCCATAGACGCATACGGCAACATGACCAGCGCCGGCATGGAGCTCACGAAACGCTGACTGGATAAGGTGGAAGCATGCAGAATCCGCCTGCGAAGATTGGGATAGATAAGAGGCAACCATGAGCGAAACAGAACCCGTTTGTCAGGACTGCGGAGCACCAGCAAACACGCACATATCGAGCGTGACCGGTGCCGGGCTGGGCATGGAACATTTGTGCAACCTGTGCGCCAACACGCGCTATTCGGCGACGCGAGACGACACGCACCGCCGGAGTAGAGGTGTGGTGTTGATCCTCGTAGGTTCGTTCGTGCTGTTCATCTCGCTGTTCGCTGACCAGTTGGCGTTTGGCCACAGCGACGGGTTCGGCTGGCGACAAGCGGCTGGGTTTGGTGTCGCCTGCTTGGTGTTTCTGATAGGTACGCTTGTTCGCGTTCCGGCGCTTATCGTGTCCGGTATGGGGATCGGTGGGGTGGCCTTGCTGGCCGACTGGATGCAGCTTGGGGCAATGCACGGCTTTGGGCGACAGCAGGCGATGGGCGTTTTATTCGGAGCACTGATGATCCTGGTCGGCATTATGGTGTCCCGTCCCCATCCACACTCCCACGGACTTCTGTCGAGTACCGCCACCTGACATCATGCTGGTCAGCGAAGCAAATGAATAATGTGGGTGCCCCGCCTCAGTCAGGGGTGGGGGACAGATCCCGGAACTGTTGGGTGGCCCGCCTCTTTAGAGGCGGGGGATACGATTAGTTCGCTGATTCGGGTCCCCCACGGCTCAAGCCATGGGCTACCTATTTATCAGTTGAACGTTGGCGGGTGTCCCGTCAGGTTCGCCGCGGGCTGGTGGAGAGGCACATCCCCCAGAGAAAGGTCCACGCCGATCCGACTACCACCCACCAAGGCCAAGCGATGTAGACCAAGCCGGTTTGCTCCTGGTACAGCTTGAGAGCCACAAGAAGAACCACCGATGTGAGCATGGCGATTACGTTGAATCCGTCTCGCCCACGACGGCGAGTCAGCACGCCCAACAGAAACACGCCCAACATCGCCCCCAAAACCAGACCGGCCCAGCGAAACACCTCCCACAAGAGTTCGTCATAGCTCGAAAACCCTAGCGCGATGGCAACAAGCAACAAGCCAAAAAAGAACGTGAAACACCGAGCAGCTATAAGAGCGTGCCTCTCCGAGATTCGCGATCCGCATATCGGGCGGTAGAAGTCGGTGACGGCGGTCGAAGAAAGAGCGCCAAGCGCCGAGTCCAGACTCGACATGGCGGCGGCGAAAACCCCAGCCACCAGTAACCCGCGTAATCCGACGCCGGCTGGCAGTACGTTCGCGATGAAATACGGGAAAAGCCTGTCGCCCCTGTCGCCCAGCTCTGCGGGAAAGCTCCCCGGGACAGTTTGGCTATACGCGAACATGAGCGAACCGATCACCAGAAAAAGGCACACCGTAGGCAAGCCTATCAGTGTGTTGAACAGAAGCGATCGCTGTCCACGGCGCAGGTCCGGACAGGTCAACATGCGCTGGGTCATGTCCTGGTCGGTTCCCATGGCCGCCATGTTCTGCACGGTCGATGAGATCAGCAGCACCCAGAAGAGCTTCTCACAGTTGAGATTCCCGCTCCAGGTGAAGACGCGAAACTTGCCCGCGTCATATGCCGCCTCGATGCTTGAGGTTAATCCGCCGGGTACACTGACCAGCATGAAGATCACGACAGCCACACCACCGCCCAGGAAAACCAACGCCTGCAGAGCGTCTGTCCAGATGATGGCTTTGATACCGCCGAATGTGGTGTACGCGACGGCGACGCACGCGGTCCCGATGATCACCAAGGTGACAGGCCAATCGAAGACCACCGCGATCGCCAGCGACGCCGCCAGCAATCTGATTCCGCTACCGATCAGCCTGGATACGACAAACAAGGCGGAAGCCGTCGTGCGCGTCCAAGGACCGAATCGCCTGCCCAGGTATTCGTAGACCGTCGTGACCGATCGGCCATAGAACGCCGGTAGCAGCAAGACAGCGATCAGCACGCGCCCGAGAATCGCCCCCGCGTACATCTGGAGGTATGTCCAGTCGGTTCTGAACGAGTCCGCCGGTACGAGCACGAACGTCACGGCGCTGAGCTCGGTGGCGAGAATCGACAGCCCCACGATCAGCCAGTGTTGCGTCCGTCCTCCCAGGAAGAAATCGTGTGTGCTCCGCTCGCCGCGCCCGAACAGCAGACCGACGCCCAGAATCGCGGCGAAGTAAACCGCCAACACCAGCCAATCGAGAATCCCCAAGTCCATACGGACGTTATAGCATAACCAGCCCGAACGTAGCGGCTCGAATCGAGGAACTTACGGACGACACCAACGATTGAACGCTACGATTGGATAGAGCTTGCTCTAGAACTCCCGAATTGCGACGTGTCAACAGAACCCAAAGTCGCTGGAGGAATCAGAGGCGAGTCAGGATAACAAGCGGAAGGCCCGAGCGGCCATGCCCGGGGCCACGCGCGCAAGCGGTGGCATCCGTGCCTCACGAAGTCGGAATCTGCTGTGGGTTCAGACTCGACGTTCGGTCAGAACTTCACCTTTTTTATCCTCTCGATCGCTTCTTTCAGGCGCTCGGCGCCCACAGTGACGGCCAGGCGTACGAACCCCTCACCGTATTCGCTCATCCCCGCGCCGGGGATGACCACTACGTCAGCTTCGTCCAGCAAGCGATTGGCCACCGTCCATGAATCACACCCGGCTGGACACTTCGGCCAGACGTAGAACGTAGCCTTCGGCCGCGTTACCTCCCAGCCCGCTTCACGCAGACCGTCGACGAGAATATCGCGCCGCCGGCGGTAAGTGGCGGACTGGGCGCGGACTTCGACATGGTCGGTGTTCGAGATGGCTTCGGCGCCCGCCAGCTGAACAGCTTGGAACACGCCGGAGTCGAGGTTACTCTTGACCTTGCCCAGAGCTGCCAGCGCGTCGATGTTGCCCACCGCGAAAGCCAGTCTCCACCCGGTCATGTTAAACGTCTTGGAGAAGGAGTGCAGTTCGATGGCGATATCCTTGGCGCCGGGGACTTGCAGGATGCTCGGCGGTGGCGTATCGAAATACACTTCGGTATAGGCGGCATCCTGGGCGATCAGAATGTCATGTTTCTTGGCGAAAGCGACAGCCTTTTCGAAGAACGCCAAGTCCGCACAGGCGGCCGTTGGGTTGTTGGGGTAGTTGAGCCACATCAGCTTGGCCCGCCGCAGAACGTCAGCGGGGATGTCCTCGAAGACCGGCAGCCAGTCGTTTTCTTCGCGCAGAGGCATGGTGTGGCAGACGCCGCCCGCGAAGATTGTTCCCGAGACATACACCGGATAACCGGGAGCGGGAACCAGCACCACGTCACCTGGGTCGATCACTCCCACGGGAAGATGGCCCACACCTTCTTTCGAGCCGAGCAGAGTGATGATCTCCGACACGGGATCCAGCTCGACATCAAACCGCCGCCGGAAAAACGCGGATATGGCTGAGCGCAGCTCCCTCATTCCCAGTCCGAAGGCGTACCGGTGGTTGGCTCCATCCCGAACGGCGCTGCCCATCCGGTCCACGATAAACGTGGGGGTCGGGCTGTCAGGAGCCCCAACACCAAGGTCGATCACGTCGCGACCGTCAGCCATCGCCTCCCGCTTCTTACGGTCAATCTCTGAAAACAGGTACGGAGGAAGCTCCGACAGTCGATTAGCTCGCCATTTTCCCACAGAAACCTCCTCGCGGGTCTCGTCCCGCCGTTTCACTTCATAGCCGGCCTCGTCCTTTCTAGGAACAGGCGGTTAACATACCACCAAGGCGACCGTTAATACAGGTGTGAGCTTTGAGAGAGTGTAACGGGGGTGCGTTCCCCAACTGGATGCTCGCATCGGCCAACGCTACAAGCCGGGCAGGATCCGCTGTGCAAACCACTGGGCTTCAGCCATGCTTGCCGAGAGGATCAGTCCACAAACGGCCAATCGATATGCCTTGGAATGCTGCTGCTGTCGGCGTCAGTCGGCCGTGTGGGGGCTGAGGAGACGGAAACCGCAATTTTACGGGGCGACAGTCTCTTGGTCTGGCCCGTCCAGAACCTCATCGACCGAGGTTTCGATGTAAGAAGCCCCGTCCCCCACGCCTGAAAGAAATGAGGCACGCTCAAGTTGCTGTTTATCCGTTTCCCTGATTCGCCGGATACTTCTCTTTACCTCGACAGAGCGTCCTCTTACGCTTGGCTTTTCAAGGAAACGCTCAGATGCGGCTTCGTGACCAGCACGTACATTCTCTTCACTCCGTCGACTGCAAGACCGACCCGGAAGAAAACGTGCGCCAAGCGATCTCCCTGGACCTGACAGGCTTGACATTCACCGAGCATTTCGACACCCATCCGGACGAGTGGGAGGCCTGCCTCTACGACGATCGGGCGTATTCTGAGGCGATCAGGCAGCTACGCCGGCAGTACGGGTCGGCCATCTTCGTGGGCAAGGGAATCGAAGTATGCTATCAGCCCGACCGGATGGACTTTGTTCTGGACTTCCTTTCACGCCACGAGTTCGACTTGGTTATCTTGGCTGTCCACTTTTTCGGTGACCATCCGATCGACATCGAGAAACACTGGGATGATGTGACTCCTGAGGAGGGTACCAGGCGATACCTTGCCCGGGTGCTTGAAGCCGTCCGATTCTGCGAACGTCTGCACAAGAGCAAGGGCCATATCTTCGACGTCTTGGCACATCTGGATCTGGTCAAGCGCTATACTCAACGCTTCTTCGGGTGTTACGACACCACGTCGCACGCCGATCTGATCGATGAGATACTGCTGGCGTGCTTGGAAGCCGACCTGACGCCCGAGATCAATACATCATCGCTCCGCCAAGACCTCGATGAGACCATGCCGGGTACAGGCACGGTCATTCGCTATGAACAGTTCGGCGGGAAAGCTGTGTCGCTGGGTTCCGACGCACACCTGGCCCGGTCCGTTGGGGCGGGTTTCGATCTCGCCCTCAACATGCTTCATACCGCCGAAATCACACAGCTAGCCACATTCGAAAATCGCCAGCGATCGCTGATCGAGCTACCCTCGCCAGTTGACACCGGTCGGACAACCGAACAACGGACTGATGGGGGCCAACCCGATCGATAACTGACCCGATCCTCCACACCGAAGTAGGCTGGGTGGATGATTCACCTGCCTTAGGCACCGCCGAACAACGGAAGTGCGCAGCCGGTACCGCGCACACCACAAGCCTCCCCGCCCGGGAAGAGGCAGGTCATCGACCTGCCCTATCTGTGTTTTTCGGGGACAACTAGTTAACCTGCAGGTCCTGCGAATATCTACACTTACGTCTCGTGAGAGGCGGGCGAATTGACGTTCGTCTTTGTCTGATACTGATGATCGTGGCGCAAAAGTGTGCTGGGCAAAAGACACGTCAGGCGCCATGTTCCTGCCCGCAAGGGTAGGGCTTTCCGCACTACGCCACAGAAGATGGCACCGCCTCCTGCAGCTATCGCCGTGCGCGGCGCCGGCTTGGCAGGAGCGGTTGCCCTGAAGATAATGAGCTTGCACTGGGGTAAGCTCTAACCAATCGTGGCGTTCAATCGCTGGCGCCGCCTGTGAGTTTCTCGATTCCGGCCGCTACGTTTGGACTGATTATGCTATAGTCTGTTGTTCGAATGGATGATCGTAACGGCGTCACGGCCCAACAATCTCGACGGAGGGGGCTGGTGAAATCTATCGACAGGCAACTCCTCTATATGGACGGCGTGCGGTTTGGGTTCGCTCAGAGGCCCGACTTTCTCGGTCCTGTGACGCTGACCGTGCGCGCGGGTGAGTTCCTGACGATCGTCGGTCCCAACGGCGCCGGCAAGAGCACGCTCTTGCGGCTCATTATTGGGTTGCTCAAAGCCCAGCGTGGCGTAATCGAGCTTGCAGGAGATCCCGTCGAGACCATTCCGCTCAGAGAGCGTGCGCGACTGGCAGCGTTTGTCCCCCAGCAGGGTGTCTTGGCTGAGGATCACACAGCGCGCGAGCTGGTGCTCATGGGGCGCTTTCCGCATCGGACGCTGGGGCTGTTTGAGTCCGAGCGGGACCACCGCGCCGTTGAAGAGGCACTCAGGATTACATCCACGATTGAGTTGGCTGACCGCCGAATGGCGACGCTATCTGGCGGTGAGTCTCAGCGGGTCCACATCGCAGCCGCTATCGCTCAAGAGCCTCGCCTGCTCGTGCTGGACGAGCCGACAGCGTCGCTGGACATCCAGCACCAGCTTGCCGTCTTCTCGATCCTGCGCCGCCTGGCGCTGCGCGACGGCCTTGGAGTGGTGGTCGTTACGCATGACGTGAATCTTGCGGCTGGGTTCGGTACGCGTGTGTTGTTGCTCAGCAACGGTCGAGTGGCTTCATTGGGCGAGCCGGGTGAGGTGATTACTCCGGAAGTGCTGGAGCCTGTCTATGGTGTCAAGATGATGGCACTGCATTCGCGGGAACGTCCGGGTGCGTATTGGGTTGTTCCGGCGAACTGTTCGGGTGAGGTCGACGCATGAAGGCCCTGACATCTGGACAGTACTTGCTGCGCATCGGCTTGTGCCTGATGGGTCTGATGATCCTGCTGGTGATCAGTCCGGGGGTTGGCAGCGCGCCGCTGGGTTTGTGGGACGTGTGGCGTGCGGGACTAGGCATCGAGATTCCCGCCGACGAACTTATCGGGCATCCTCTCGCCGACATTGACGGTGATGGTACGGTCGGTGATACGGAAGCGAGCGCGTACGCGGAAACAGCCCGGAACATCGGGTTCAGGCAGCGCCTTCCGCGATCCATCCTGGCGCTGATCGTAGGCGTGACGCTGTCGATGTGCGGTTCGACATTTCAGGTGCTCTTCCGGAATCCGCTGGCGACACCATACACGCTGGGAATCGCAAGTGGTGGATCGCTGGGCGCGCTTATCGCTATTCGAACGGGCTGGGAGACGTCGATTCCAGGCGTATCGAGCCTGTCGGTGGCTGCTTTTGTGGGCGGGATCGTGGTCGTATCAGCCATCTTTCTGCTGGCGCGTGGCGCACGGCGACTGACCTCGAACGAGCTGCTGCTCGCCGGGGTGACGATGGGTCTGTTCTGCTCAGCCATGATGATGGTCGTCACGGTGATATCGAGCGAGCGAGAGACGTTCCGGATGGTACGCTGGATGATGGGTTCGCTGGTTGCGATTTCCACGACCAAAAGCGCCACGATGCTTCCTCTGCTTGTTCCCGCGTGGGCGGTCTTGCTGCTAAGCGCACGGTCTTTGAATCAGTATCGTCTCGGCGATGAGCTGGCGGCTTCTCGTGGCGTGTGCCCGGTGCGTCTACAACGCGTGTGCGTCATTGCGTGCACCGTCGCCACCGCAGCCGTGGTGGCTAACTGTGGTCCGATCGGGTTTGTGGGTCTGGTCGTGCCCCATGCAATGGTGTTGGTTGTCGGTTCGGATTGCCGGATTCTGCTGCCGGCTTCTGCTTTGGCGGGTGGAGCGTTTCTGATTCTGTGCGATTGGGCGTCTCAGCTCGCAATGCAAGTGGCGGGCTGGGCGACGCAACAGCAACTCAGCGGTGCAACGTTACCGATCGGCGTGGTGACGGCTGTCATTGGAGTGCCGATTTTTCTCGTACTGCTGCGGATGAGAAAGGCGTAGGCGCCTGCCGGAAAGCCCTCCTGCGGCCGGCGGCACCCCGACAATATGTGCAACGGATCGCTGGAATACTGGCGGAAAATGGTCGAATACGCTACGGATCGCGCGGTCTCGCCGATTCGCCGAACAGCCTGCTAGCCGACAAGGAGAAACGATATGGGTACGTGCATGAGATGGTCGGGAGTAACGGTTTCCTTGCTGTGCCTGGCGGCGACAGGCTGCCGGCTTGCCGGATCGACCGTTTGGGTTCAGAGCGTCGAGGAGATCAGTCTCGCCGACCAGATCACAATCGACGGTGCAGAGAAGCGTTCGCTCGAATCGGTGGACCTGAGCGTCCTCGAGGTTCGGACACATAACGGGCGAATCAGCTTCACGGGGCAGGATGTGGGCAAGCCAGGCGCGATCAGCGTGACGAAAAAAGCCCGCGCTTACGACCAGATTGAGGCTGAGGCTGCTCTGGCGGCGATCGAGGTCTTCGTCGAACGTCAAGCCGATGGTAAATGCAAGGTCGGTTGGCGATGGAGTAAACCGAAGCGTCGATCCTGGAACGCGGCCGTCGATTTCGAGATCACCGCTTCCCAAGCGCTGGCCCTCGATTTGAAGACGCACAACGGGAGAATCTACGTCGCCGGCGCCGAGAGCGACGTCGTGGTCGTTTCGCACAACGGGCGGTTGGTCCTCGATTGCGGTGGAGGCAAGCTGTACGGCGAAACGCACAATGGGCGGATCGAAGCCGTCTACGCGGGAGGCAATCTCCAGCTCGAGACCCACAACGGGCGGATTCGGGCGGACATGCGCCAATGCAAGGTGCCAAACGGTAGCCTCAAGACATACAACGGGGCTGTTGAACTCATTCTGGACAATGACGCCTCTGTGCAGGTTACCGGCCGGACGCACAATGGACGTGTCACCTGCCAGGTTCCGCTGACGGCGGGCGGCGTGTCAAAGCGCAAACTCGCGGGTACCATGGCCGACGGCAAGGGCAAGCTCGACGTCGTCACGTACAACGGTTCCATCAGGGTGTGGTAGCAGGCCGTCCGGGGCATGGTCGCCAGGATCTGCGAGCGCGCCTAGACCACGAGTGTCGCCAGTGCCTTGCTGATACGAGAGAGGGCCTCCGTCTGCTGGTCGGGCGGATGAGTGATGCTCAGGCGGATGTGGTCGGGCAGCCCGAAGAAGCTACCCGGTGTCACCTGGGTGTCATACTCTCCCGCCAGCAGGTCGTTGAGACGGTCACCAGTCACACCGGGTGGAAGCCCCACGCACTCGAACAGCGCGCCATGGTTGTCGTAGCGGCGCACTAGCGGTTCGTTTTCTATCCAGCTTTGGAAGATCAGTTGGCCCTGCTTGTGACAGTCACGATAGCGTTTCTCCAGGTGGCTTATGCACTCGAAGGCTCGAACGGCCAGCGAGGCCGCCGGCGCGGCATTGCAGACGCTCAGAATGTCCATCATCTCACGGGCACGATCCGCCATTTCGTCATGGGCGAGAATCCAACCCGCCCGCAACCCGCCAAGGCCATAGACCTTCGTCAGCGTACTTGTCACAATGACATTCGATGACACATTGGCGGCTGTCCACATAGGTCCACCTGCTACGAGGTGTGCGCCGTCGAGATAGGCTTCGTCTACAATCAATGTTGCGCCGGCGTGTTCGCATCGATCGGCGATCTCCTCGACCGTCCCGCGAGATAGGCATTGCCCGGACGGATTGTGGAGGTTGGTCAGCACGACGGCTGACGCTCCATTGGAGAGCCCGATCTCCACCTCCTTGGGGTCGACAGCGAATCCGCTTTCGGGTCGGCGATGTAGTAGAATCGTATTGAACCCCATAAAGGCTGCGGCGCGCTCGATCGGTTCGTAGACCGGCTGCTCGAGCAGGATTGTCTGACCCGACCTGCCGGCGACGGCCAAGGCTATGAAGTTGCCCGAACTTGCTCCGGGAACCGGGACCACTCCCTCTTCGTGAAACTCGTAGCGTTGCGCGATGGCACTTATGAGCTGCGGGTGGCCATAGGCTCCGTCTACCTTTAGGCTCACGTTTGATGTTGTCGCTTGGATGTCGGTAAGTTCGGCGCCGGGAATGTCACTGATCGTCAGATCGTAACGCACTTTCTGGTGGAGCTTGGCCCACCTCATATAGCTTCTGGTTTCGGTTTTCATTGTGGCAGCCTGACATCGCACGGTAAGGGCCGACCGGGTACCGCCACTTTGTCGGCGGTAGCTGTGATGATCCTCTCTGGCGGCCTGATCCGCAATCATACCTCAACTGGGGAACTGATGTTGTGTACCTGTGATCCGGCGCAATGCGTATGGTGCGATGTTGCGGCTGATTGCGGCGCGGATCGCCGTCACGTGCGTAATCGTGCTCAAGCACCGACACGGTTCCATTTGTGCTTCTAATAATATCGGCAAAGCACCTGCTTTCGACTGATCTACTCGAGTAGCGAGCAAGTTCTTCGGCAGCGGCGGCGTAAGCATTTGATTCTGGCGCCCGAGGCCGTTACCCTATATAACAGAGGGGTGTGGCGATCCATCGCTGCCCCTAATCGATCGGCCGGAGCCCTCGGCGTCGGAGGAGGGATCGACAAGAAGCGGATATCTCCCCAGCGCCCAGGCGTGCGGTGTGCCTGCGTGTTGACGGAGTCCTGTCATGGTAAGCAAGCGAGCGAGCCTGAAGTTCTTAACTGTGGGGATCGCCGGATGCTTGGTTGTGATCGCCTGCAACAGTGGCGGTGACTTGGGACTGAGCAGCCAGCCCGGTGGTGCCTTGGATGCAGGCGGGGCTTCACCATCAACGTCAGCAGGTGGCGAAGGGATACAATCTGTGGGCGACGTCACTGTCGAGGTTGCTCAACGAGTGGGTCTCGGGGACCCTCTGCCAGAGGCTGCCCTTAGCGCTCGCGTCTATAACGACACGAGGTACCGCGTCGACGTGACATTGCGTTTCATCCGGGATGAGACCGTTGTTCACCTGGCCTTTGTTACAGTCATGCCCGACACGGTCACCACGGTTGTAAGCCCCGAGCTGGCGGACAGCGTCCGAGTCTCGGGAATTGATCAGAGAGGCAGAGCCATCCAAAGCGCCGATTTCGCCTCCGGCGTGGACTTCGACGAGCATAGCCCGGTGGTTTACCGCGTTGAGTTTGCCCCTGCTGATCCTGCGCCCGACCCCGGCGACACCGTTCCACCTGCGGAGACCCCTACTCCTGAACCCGAGCCGGTGGAACAGCCCGAACCTGATCCTTATGTCGAACCTACGGTTCTGCTGATCGAGCCAATTGAAGATGTCACGCTTGCCGTCGGTTCCACGCTTGGTGCGCGATGGACAGACTCCAGCTCGCGCGAGGGAACCGTCGTGACGATCGGTTTGCGGCGGGTCGACTTGCAGGAGCCCGGCCAGTTTGTTCAGATTGCTCCGGCCGTAGGCGAGGCCCTCGACGGGATGAATGACTCGGTCGATTTTGTGCTTCAGGGTTTGGACGAGGGCTTGTACGAGGTGGTTGCCCGGATAGACGACGGAACGACCGAGGTCACTTCCATCGCGCCGGGCAGAGTCGAGGTTATCTTGAGCGCTCACAACGATGTCCCGACCCTAGCCATCCTGACTCCGACCGCCAGAGTACATCTTCACGGCGGTGAACCGTTCCTCGTGCGATGGGACGACTACGATGACGGCGACACTGCCACGATAACCTTCTCTTTGGTTTCGTCTGACCTGGGCGGCGGCTCTCCGGATTATGAGATCAGTCCGCCTTTCGCGGCCCATCCGGATGGCCCCTCCTCGGATTCAGCCACTTTGCTGACCACGGGCGTCCTTCCGGGTGTCTACGACCTTGTGGGTACGATAGACGATGGTCTGTTGCGGGGTGTAGTGCGAGTTGAGGGCGTGATATACATCATGCCGGAGTTCGAGAATGACACTCCCCAGCTTATGCTGAAAGAGCCATCTGCGGCAATCGAGGTAGAGATCGGCCAGGCGATTGAGGTTTGCTGGAGCGACTCCGACGCCAATGACAATGCTCTCATCTCGCTGTTTCTCGACGAGGACCTGACGCGTCTCGGTGCGGACGGCAATGAGATTCTGCTCGCCGGCGCAATCGCCGAAGATGTGGACGACGACGGCGATTCACTGTTGTTGGGTATTCCGAGCACCGTGCCCAACGGGGAGTATCGGGTCATGGGCATGATCAGCGATGGACTCTCTGAGACTATCTCCTTTGCTCCAGGCGTTGTTACGGTGATCAGTTCGGTTGATGGAGAGCCCGGGAAGTCGCCGATCGTTGATTTCAGGGTCCTCGGCCCCGGGTCGGACATTTATCTGAGGCTCGGATCCACTCTCGATGCTCTGGTCGAGATTCAGTTGGCCGACGGCGAGCCGCCGACCGAACCCAGATTCTACCTTCGCAGCACTGATTCCGACTTCCGCGTGGAAGTGTTCGAGTCTCCACTGAGCCCCACGGATCCCGGTCCCGGCGAGAAGCTTTTGGCGACGGCCGGTCTGGGAATCCCGAACGACTTCATGCCTCGTAGTTTCATGCTTGAGGCTGAGCTAACCGTGGGCGAACTGAGTTCTGTCGCTACCGCCGAGGGCTTGGTGTGGGTCCTGCAGGAGATTGATGTGCTCGAAGCCGAGCTTGTCAACCTAGCTTGTCCAACTACTGGTCCTACGGGAGATGACACGCCGCCGGAAACTCCGGAATTGAGCATGTCCTGGTATGGTGGGGGAATGCTCCCCTTGTTGGCAAGTCCTGTCATGGTCGACTTCTGGTTGTCCGCCGACGGCGAAGTCCCCGCCGACGGGACCGATGACTCGACGCACAAGTTGGTCTTCCAGGCTCTTAGCAGCCTCGGCGAGGTAAGGTCCGACCTGGTGCTCGTACCAGATGTCGTTGGCTTGGACAGCGGGTACTATAAGCTCGTTGCAGCCGTCGACACGGAAGAACTTGGGCTCATTGTCGTGGAGGCGGCTTTGCCCGAGGACATCGCGGTTTGCCCTGGCCCCTAGAGCGTTCCAGGCGCTGCTGTGCGTGCCCCATCAACTTGCACAGCGAGCCTGCCAGGTCAGCCTTCTGGTCTCCCGCTCGCGGTTGAGCAATGCACACGATGTCCAATCCTGCGGGAAGATCTCCTTTGGAAGTTCTGAAGGCCTCACGGATTTTCCTGCGGATATAGTTGCGGCGCGGGGCTGCTCCCACACGTTTGCTCACGCTCATCCCCAGGCGCGAATGACTCAGTCCGTTGGGCGTGACGTAGACGACGAGTATCCCGTCGCCGGCGCTGCACTTGGTGGCGAAAACCCGCCTGAAGTCCTTTCGTAACCTCAAGCGTTCAGATTTTCTGAATCGCTGATCATCTTTCATGGAGCACACCAGTATATATCCTAACCCGATCCGGTCTGTCCATGGGGCCTTTCCGGAGTGGGGCACAAATCCGTCTTTGCCGTGAGGCTGGAACAATTGCCTGGATACTGTGGGGCCCCAGGGGGCTATCGACCACTGGTCGGTGTGTGGTAGGGTGTTTGAATGCCCAGCTTATGTGTGGCGGCTTTCCGGACTTTTTTTTTCCGTCGACAAAGCCGCATGGGTGTTACAGGAGCGTAGTTCGGGTATGATGGTCCGACTGTTTGCACCCGTACCGGGGTGTCGGTCGGGCTGCAGAAGTTGCGGGTCTTTCTTGCGGACCCATTTTTTCGGCGAGCGAATCCGTTTCTTGTGTCGCGGCTTCGGCCGGTGGTCTGAGGGGCGGTACGATCGCTCTTGGTTGAATTTCGAGTTCGGGAGTCTAAAGATGAGTATCTCACGTTTCTATCGGTTCCGGTCGTCGAGCAAAGGGCGGCGATTGGCGTTCACCTTGATCGAGTTGCTTGTCGTTGTGGCGATCATCGCCCTTCTGATCTCGATTCTGCTGCCGTCGCTCGAAAAAGCCCGCAAGGCTGCCAAG